>Ga0209757_10000311_pt1 | contig 11971 bp, 16 predicted proteins | sample ETNvirome_6_1000_FD_185472 | JGI IMG/M metagenome (GOLD analysis project Ga0209757, IMG submission 185472) | Marine viral communities from the Pacific Ocean - ETNP_6_1000 (SPAdes) (version 2) | ecosystem: Environmental > Aquatic > Marine > Oceanic | place: Pacific Ocean | collected 2013-06-19 | reverse complement strand
AATATCACAAGCGCTATAATCGCCGCCGGAACAAAAGCAATACCGAAAAATATCGCAATACCTGCGGCAATAGCGGCGGCACTTATTGCCGCTACTATAACACCTAACCATCCATTTATTTTACCCGTTAGAACCATCCAAATACCTATAATGCCTCCTACAACGAGTGCTACGACTAACAATAATCCGGCGATTATACCCGCCCAACTTGCGCCTATTGTTGCGAATGTTCCCGCCGCTACTAATGCCGCCGCTTTCATATACAAAATAGCCGCCACAACTAACATAAGAACAACCGCCGCCGCCGCGAATGCGGCAGTTGCACTTCCTGTTGCTTCCTCAACAAGATAAAATGTTCCTGCAATAAGAATAAGTGAGCCGACAATTAACGCCGCCGTTCCACCAAATAAGAACCATACAGGTATTGCTATTACAAGCGCGGCTGTGACTACATTTACCGCACCTAATAAACCACCTTCACCTTCACCTGTTAGTGACATAATCAAACCTTTCAAGGCTTCATCAAGAATGGGTATGCCATTTGTATAATCAAGTAATGGAGTTTCAGCCCCTTGAAACGCGACTGATACTGCCGCTATTGCGAAAACAACAAGTAAAAATATAGACATAATACCAAATACGCTCATGGTTAATCTTCGCCATAATGATACTTGGTTCACCATCATCTTGCTCATTCTTTCACCAAACGCAGTAGTTGTTGCTATATGTATAGCAAGTTTAGTCAACCCCGTTGCGTTCTTCATATTCTGTTCTGTTTGTTCTTTACTTACACTTGTTACTTCACTTGTGACTTTAGTAAATAATTTCACTTGCTTACCCATATTGTTGAAAGATTTAGTAATTTGAACGATAGGATTTTTATTGAATGACGCTTTCAATTTACCTTGTTGCTTCTCTAATACACCTGCGGTTTTACCATAAGCGTTGCCAATGACTCCCAACTCTTGTAGCGCGGTTGTTAAATCATTAACCTGCGCTGTGAGTGCATCCATATTCGGGTCAGCCATTCAAATCAATCCTTCAATCGCTAAACGGCATTGGTTGCCCCGCATCTGTTCCGGCTACGCCTACCTTGCCCTTTGAGTCTTTGGTCGCGGCCTCTATTTCTTCCCCTTTTATCTTATCAGCCGCAGACGCAAATGCAAGAGATTCTTCAAACTCATGCAATGACATAGACCACACATCACCTATTCGTATTCCGTAGTGTTTGGCTACATAATACGCGGAAGAGTTCATGAATAACTCCATATCAATTTCTGCAACATTTTGAGAAGGGGCTTTCAAAAAAGAATAAACTTCGTCTATTCGTTCTCCCCATCGGACAAAGGGTTACTCACTAAGTCCTGTGGCTGTGGTAATAGCGCTGTAATCTGCTGAGCAACATATGGTTGTAGTTGCATCATTTGAGTAGGAGATAATCGCGGTTCAGTCTTTTCAATACATTCCGCGAACATATGTTTCCAATACGCGGCAAGGTCAATATCAACCCCGCCTGTTGCGGTTATGTTCAAAAATGTCTTGATAGCATTTTGCATCTGCATGAACGATAATTCGCGCACCCACACTTTCAATCCCAAATCGGGATTGTCGGGGTCCACTCTTACCATATGTTCTTTTGCATCTGTTTTCACTAATAGGCTTACTGCGCTGTCAACCAACTGTGTCGGTTGTTTCGGGTTCGGATTCATTACTTACACTTCCTGTTTCATCGCTTGACGCGGCCTCTTCCGAGGGGGCATCTTCGGTCACTTCAACAGCCTCTTCCGAGGGGGCATCCGCTTCCATTAGACGGGCAACTAATTCCGCCTTTTTCCCACCAACTGCTAAATCGCGCGCACGACAAAGTGCGCGTAATTCTTCAACGGTTAGGGAATTGTAATCAAGAGGCGCTTCAACTATCTCTTCTGTTTCTTCTTCAAGAGGCGCTTCAACTACCTCTTCTTCGGGGAATGGATTGCCGTCAGTTTTTGCGGCTTCGGGATTGAAGATTTCTTCTTCAATTGGTTCCGCTATGAATGTCTTTTCAGCGACCGCAATATATCTTGCAGGACGCGCTTCGCCTAAATGCATACTTCTGCGCATATTTACTGCTCCTCGCCCAACCCTTTCAACTTATCCATGCTCAAATCAAGTGGATTAGGGTCTTGTGGAGGTGGTTCTTGACCGGGTAATCTGCCCGACGCGTGTGCAAACTTAGTATTACTATTTTCATTAACGGGTAAATCTCCCGGCTGTAAAATATCGGGGAATGATACATCTTCTTCGGGTTTTTCTTCACCCGTCTTGTAATAGCGTTGTAACTCCTTACTTCCTTCATCAAATCTATCAAATGTATTTTGACGACTCGCTTCGCGCGCATGGTTATTTCTTGCTTCTGTGACGAGTTTGATTGCTTCTTCTTTATCCATATCGGGGAATGATTCTTGCATAGACGCTAAACATTCTTCCATAGTATCGCATTCTTGCGCAATGAGGTCAATGGTCTTAAAACCACCTTTAAGAACAGACCAAGAAGCATCAAGTGGATTCATCATATCGTTCCCTTACCTTGACAATTAGGACATGGTATAGGTGGAACTTGCTTTGGTTGTTGCGGCTCAAGACGGGAAAGTTGTTGCGCAGTTGCAGGTGGTGCGCCCGGTGCAGGTTGTTGCGGTTGTTGTGCGCCACCCATAGGTTGCATAATAGGTGCGTTTTTCAATATACTCCAAGCATAATTCATTGGTGTTGGTTTCATTTTCATCATAATATCACTATCCGTCTTGTTGCTACTGTCCCTGTGGTGGTTGCATCTGTTGCATTACATTATTAGGAGTCATTTGCGGAAGCCCTTGTTCTATTGGTTTTTGCTGTTGCTGTTGCTGAAATTGTTGATATGCTTGTTGATTTCGTTTCAATCGCGTTGGAGAGGAATGACTATCCATCGCCATATATTCAAGGTTTCGGTGAGGTGAATCTCGGCGACCTAAAGGTTCGGGTCGCCCGACTGTTTGATTATTGTTAATTGAGTAGGGTGTGTCCGAAGAAGGAAACTGTGTATTATTACCAATATCGGGTTGTTGGAGGTCATCGTTATTTTCCATTCCGGGTAGTGAAACTCTTTTACCATATCGTTGAACGGCAGGATGCATGGTTTGCCACGCCCCCATACCCTCTTTGTCACCTTGAGGGCGTTGACTAACAATATTATTTGGGTCTGCTTTTAGGAAAGTCCATGCTTGCTCCATTGGTGTTCCTTTCCTTATCATAATATCACAATCCTAATAATGCGTCGTGTGAAATAATCCTAACATGTTTTGGCATGATGGTCATTTCGCTCTTGATAACACCCTTATCTTCGGGGATAGGCATAGGTGCTTCGCTGATGATGTAATCATCAATCACGATAATTATTTGTTCTCTATCAGCATGCGCCCCCGCTTTAGTAAGAGTGAGTGTAATTGGTTCAGTATATCCATGAGTGCGATTAGTTCTGTATTCGTGCCATAGAAGTGGGTCACTAACAATCAATGATAACTTGCATTCATACTCAACTTGCTTCTCAACAGCCAAGTTTGGATTGCGCGAACCACCGAAAGGAACTTGCTCAAGGGATTGTCCGAGAGTATTTCTTGATTCTTGGAATGCTGAACCGCGAATAGTTAAGAAGTTCTCTATGTTGTTATTACCTGTTAAGTTGAAATTAGTAATTTGAGCGATATTGACTCCAAACGCGTTAACCTGTCCATTGTAAAAGAAGTATGGTTTTTCAGTATTTGGCGCGATACCCGCTTTCTTTCTGTTTGTTTTACTATTTGCGATATTCTCAAACATACGATGAGTAGTGTATCTATCACCTTTATTGGTATCTTCAAGACGACCTGTATCAGTATAACAGTATAGCGCGTCAAAGTTAATTGATAATTTTACTTCTGCATCCGCGTCTGCCGCAATAGAGAAGTCTTTCACTTTGCAACCGCGCCAAATACGAGTGATTTGTTTGTTATCGGCGGCTGAACCCGGTGCGGCTTCACTACCACCGCTTGCATTGTAAGAACCTGTGTTGCGCGTTCGCATACTTGATTCAAGAGTAAAAGAGGGAACAGTAGCGCCTTGATAAATTAAACGCGATATTCGGTTTTGGATTTGTCCATAAGAAGCCGTAGCAGTATTGAAGTTAGGAGAGCCGGCTGTATCGTCATCCGCGTAAGCACATACTTTCTGTGTCATATTACTTGCCGCATGGTCAAAGGTGAATGGTTCATCAACATAGATGCGCTTTCCAACAGTATCATGATAGAGAACACGACGAATCTCATTGCGTTCTGCATTTTCCATATCTGCGCCGAGTCCATCAACACTACCCCCGTTAAGATTACCCCACTTCTTTAATGCGGCGGCTTCTGCTCGGTCTGTTGGGAACTCAACTGCTGTTGCATCAACAATAAGCAAGTATTCTCCCGCAACAGGTGCGCCGGTTATACTACCTGTATATTCAAAGTAAGTATCACCTGCGGCAATATCAAGGTCAACAGCACTACCAATGGTGCTTTTAACAACGGCAGGTTCGTTAACAACTTGAGCGCCAAGAGCGTAATACATCCAACGCGCGCTATTCATCATCATCTCAATAGCCCCTCCTTCATTCTTTATGCTTTGAGGTTCTTGAACAACTACATCGCGTCCGAGTCCTATTACATGACTTCGGCGGATTTCCACCTTTGTTTCGGGTAGTGATATAGTAGCGGCAAGCCCTACGAATTGGTCTGTTAGAACTGATTCATCGGATGATAATGCATTGGTGTGATAAGTCATTCCTGTGTCCATTGTTGGAGTTCCTATGGTATCAATGAGTAATTCATCATTAGCCAATGAAGCGCCATTCTCTTTCATCAATGGAGTGACTGTGATTACATCGCCGGAGTTAGATACAATGGTGTAGGTGTTTCCTGTTGTAGCGTAATCGTCAGCGTCGTAATTTGCACCGGAACCTCTAACGCGAAGAGTTGAACCTACAAGCATACCCGCAGGGTATTTGAGATTACCACTCGCATCAAACATTCCTACTGTCGCGCCTGTGAATGTAATATCTGTGCAATCAGCATTTGATGAGTTAGTGGTTTTTGTAAATACTAATCCACCTGCCGCAGTTGCTACGGTAACTGTTCCACCTGTGCCTGTTCCAAGAGTCAAAACATCTCCTACAACATATCCTGCTCCCGCCGCAACAGGAGATGCTGTAATAGTTGCGATAACACCATTAGAAATAGCGGTGATTACAACTTTGAAACTACTGCCCGACATAGTGACAATATCATTCACAGCATGACCGCTACCACCGTCAGTTATTGTGTAGGTAAGAACACCACCTGTGCCGGAAACTGTATCAACAGTAATTGCTAATCCACTTCCACCACCTGTTGTCCCTGCTTGTGTTACTGCTCCCGCAGTATAACTCGCACCTGCATCATCAATTCCCGAAGTTGACACTACGCCGTTTGCAATTGAAGCAATACCAACTGTCGCGCCTGTTCCCGAACCGCCGGTTGTCGTAGCCGTAGCAACGGAATAACCCGAACCTGCGGCTGTTGGTGATGTTGCTACTGCTGTAATAGCGCCTCCGCCAAACGCGCCGTGTTTCAGCGCTACACCGCATTCATGTCCGAATGTTACTTCTGCTAAATCTCCCTTATACACCGTTGATGCCATCTTTATTCCCTCATTATTATGCTATTAGTTCACTGAAAATTACTATCTCCACTTGGAAAGTCATCCGATGCAACCGCTTCGTTCTATCCGAAAGGTCAGTTCGTGTTTTATAGAGTAATCGGTCAAAGTTTTCACCATCACCTTTTCTATTCGCGTGAACAATGCGCCGAATCTCGTCTTCCATTTTGGACAACTGAGCGCGTCCTTCCATTGTTCGCGCATCAACTGTCACATTTATACGCGTGTGGACAAAATCATAAAAAACTTCGGGTTGTTCTTCGTTATGTGCTGTCTCGTATAATACAACAGCATCGGAGCGCGATAAGTCAAGACGCTTACCTCCCGGCTCAACAGTTGTGATGTCTTGAATAGTTGGTTTTCTTTGTAATGTGTTACCGCGATTCCATCCATCACTGAATAGTTTTTTGATAAGTTCAATAGACTCAAGACCCAAAAATATCCCTCCCAATAGAACTTTCATTAGCGGCTTGCTTCATTGCTGATTGAATGATTGCCTCGTAGTCGGGGTGTTTAGAAGTCATTTTTGAACCATTTTTAAGAAGAATGTTACCTTCTCGGTCAACATCATACCCATAAAAGTCTGCGGTGGCGATGAGAAATACACGACCTTCATCACCGTAAATAGACATTTTGCGCGCTTCTTTAAGCGGAACGGATAACTCCTTGCGCATGTATTCTTTCAACTTAACGAAATCTCCATCACTCAAGCGTCATCACCTCCACATATCGCGGTAGCGTTTCCGCTACTTGAGCCTTTAGGAGTTGGTATTTTGAACCCAAATCAACATTCTGCGTTCCTTCGGGTAGCAACACACTTCGGTCATCGGATAATATCAAATCCATTGCAACTAATTTAGTGCAAATATCTTCAATGGCTTTTTCCACATAACGCTCTCCATACACATAAGATACCTTAACTGCATTCCATGAAAAGTAAGGATATGTATTATTGAAGTAAATGATTCCTAAATCATAATCACACCACCAATCACGGAGACGCGCTTCATCACCTGTTGTGCCTCCAACATAATCTATGGTGAATCGCGTTTGACTAACAGATGCGCTTGCTATTGCCGCCGCGCTAACATCACCGCTTAAATCTATAACACCATTTAGCACATTACCTGTTTTACTTGTGTAATAACCAATGGTTGAACCAATTTTAATAAGTCCATAATCAGCAAATGTTCCCGCGTCTGTTAGAGTAATAGAAGTGGCAGTTGAAGAAACTACTGTGCCTGTCATTGTATTAGCGCCTGTGATATTGATAGCATCTTCTTCACTAACAATAATTGTAGCCGTCTCTCCTGCATCACCACGACGCATACTTGTGATTTTGATTTGCCCTCCGCCGTAGTCAGCATTAGCGGAGGACATGAACTCATGATGCACATTAGCCGTCACAGTGCCACCATCGGCTTCTGCGTCTTCAAGAGAGAATGATGGGCTGAATGATGTTGCATCTTTACCTCGTCTCAAATCTTTGTTGATGAGGTCGGAAAGTTGCTGTGCTGTTGTAACATTATTAAATTGAGCATTGAACTTCGCTTTTGATGTTCCTACTGTTAGGGTCGCGATACCACCTCCACCCGGACATAAATATACAGCATCGCTATCTGCTGTAAGTTTAGTGTAATCAATAACTTTGAGTCTTACTTCCGCGCAAGCAATTTCGCGATACTCATGTCCCTGCCACACTTCAAGCCTCATAATCTGCTGAACATTGCGGAAATAAAGAGGAACAGAACCAACATAATCAGTATAATAACGGCGACGATAAGGCTTGTATGTGTCAAAATTGACATATTCTGCTGTTTGTAATTGAGGTCGCCATGAGTTATTTGTGAGGTTATCAATCTTATCTTGTGTGCGTAAAATGAGTGTTTCAACTTGAGATTTGGTAACACCTTTGCGCTTACCATTAGTGAATGATTGAAGAGGTTGAATGGATGCGTTATCTGCTACATCATAATCACCAACTAAAACATCAGCCCACGATATAACAACGCCTGTTCCATCGCGAGCAATAGTAGTGATGATGCGAGTTTCACCTAATTCGGTATCGCTTGCAATTTCAATACTATCTCCCACTTCAAAACCTGTATGTCTGTAATCACTCGCTGAAATAGTCGCGCTTCCCGCACCAACATTGCTGTCGTTCGTTAGATATACAGGGTCGGGAAGTGGGATTTGAAGTATTTCTGCTACTTTCTGCGCTGATGTGTAATACAAGCGCGTAGGGTCAAGAGGGCGTGATGCCCGTTCTCCTGTTTGAAATACTGTCGGCATAATAATCACAATTTATCTATATCAAACTCAGCCATCTTTGGTTCTTCTTGTTGAGGAGGATTCAAATTAAACTCAGCCATCTTCGGTTTTTCTTGTTGAGGCTCTTGTTGAGGTAACGGAGGTAGTTTATTTCTCACTTCAATCATTGCTCTTTGTGCCCTGCGCTTCCCCGCCCCTTTTGGGAAATGACCGTGTTTCCCATAATACTCTTGTGATAATTCTCGGAATAGCCTTGTGTTACCTGCTTTATGAGCGCGACGAATGGCTTGAGCAAGTTCTATTTTCTTATTCTTAGCATCAAGAGGGTCTTGATACCTTGCTTGAATCTCCGGTGTCATTTGGGGTGGTTTAGGTTTGTTCGCTTCTAATGCTTCTGCTTCTGCCTTTTTTTCCGCGATAAGACTTCTTATGTGGTCAAAATGAGGCGAGTCTTCATTACGAAGGGCTTGTCGCTTTGCTTGCTCATTAGCGAGCATTTCTTTTATTTCATTAGGGTCATTTTTGAGAATACTCCATGCTATATCAAAAGGATTCATCAAACCACCTTCTCCACTTTACCAAGATTATATTCCATTGGTTTGCTACAAGCCCCGCATCTTTCAAGATAACAGAAATGAAGCATACCACAATGACGACAACGCGTTCCCGCGCCTATGTTAAGAACATCGCGTATATTACGAGAACGAATGTTTTGCTTTTTGATAACGCCTTTTAGTCTATCCCGTTCATTAGAGTCAACACGGTCGCCTTCGTCTTGCGACCAACCTTGTTTAGCCATTCGGTGAATGTCTTGTGGTGTGAATCCCGTCATGTTATCACCTTCAAGCGGTGACTACCACGACATATAGATTTCCTTGCATCCTGTAAGATGTTATACCTTCAATGGTTTTACCACTTGTGTAGTCATCAAGAACTTTCTGCACTCCACCGGCAACTGCCGCGCCTGTTTCGCAACCCTCATTGGGTGTGAACTCAAACACTTTTGTATCGGACAAGGTGTATCACCTTATCTCTTACCGATTACAAGTAGTCTTCCACCTGCGGCAACACCGGGGTTACTGTGAGCCAATGTTGTTCCGTTAATTGCTGAGGTTTGAGGACCACCTACTGCTCCGATAACACAAACCTGTCCCCAAAGTATTTCGCTAAGGAACGCGGAAAGGTCGGTTGAAGTGTCACCATTTTCAACTGTTCCGGTTATTACCAATAAGTCACCAATCGTGTGCGGTCTGTTATCTGCTGTGAATGCCATTATTCTTCATCTCCTGTTGGTTCTTCCATATCGCCGTTGCTCATAGAGTCTTCGGTCACTGTTGTTGGGTTTAGATGTTCTTGCACCTTTGCGAGAAGTTTAGCCTTTGTGTTGAGAGAAGAGTATTCAATACTGTTCTCATCCATCCAAGACATAATATCGCCTTTGGTCCACTTTATGTCGGGTAGCCCGTCATTGCCCTCATCTTCTTTAACAGAAGGTAGCGCGAATAGCGCACCATCAACCAAGAACTCACCAACAAGCGCTTTCGCATGCTTGTCAATCCATTCTTGTGATTTTTCTTCTGCTTTACCCCAAGTCCACCAACCTACACGACCCATGTTACGACCCGCTTTATGTGGGCCTTTGTAAATCACAGTCGGCATAGGAATCAACCTCAAGCCACAATCATCCATGCAGTTACATTAGCGCCCGGTGCGCCAACTACTGTGAATTGCGCGACACCTGCTGTGATGTTCTTCAAATCAACACCTGCGTTTGCTACACTTGTAGCACCCACAAGAACTGCGATAATCTTTGTAGCGCCACCTGTTAGAGTAACTGTTTCATCATTAGCAAGAACGGTTGTGAACTTGCCACAAACCAATTTCAATCCTAATGTGTTAGTCCCATCAGTCTGTCTTGCCGCGAATGATGTCAAAGCACCCGGATAAGATGTTAGCCAATCGGTATCATCAGTTGGTGTTCCTGCGTATAGGTCTAATGCAAAAGATTCGGTAAAAACCGCACTTCCACTCGTTGTATATGTTATTTCTGCCATAATTTTTCATCTCCTGTTTATATCCTCATTGTAGGTCGCGAATACTGCCGCTTGCACCAAAGAAGGAACCCCATAGTTCACCCATTGTTCGGTAAAGACCTTCTTGACCAAGCCTGTTAATCGCGAACGGGTCGCCGGTTTCTATACCGGACTCAAAGTATTGCGTAGGGATAGCAGTTTGGAACCACAAGTAGTCTGTATCAAGGTAATAGATACGAGACAGTGTGCTTGCGCCTTCATCCGGCATATCCTTAGTTGGAATGATTGGAACACCATTGTATGTTGCAACAATGAAACCTGCTTCAATACCCGGAACACCCTTCACACCGGAGTATGTCGGAGTAATTCTCTTGGAATCCATGAAACGCTGTTGGGATTGCAATAGTTGCTGAGCGCGCATTAGCGTGTCATATCCTGTTAGCATAACCTTTGGATTACCACCACGCGTCCAAATCTGTTGGAATAATCCATCAAGTTGGTTTAGTGAAAGATTTCGGTTTGCACTTGCAACATCCACTTCTGCGCTATGGAAGTCTGCACTACCATCGCGAGTAATTGAATACATATCGTGGTCAGTAGTTGCGCTTACATGGCCTGTCCCTGTGGTCATATTATCCGGGTCGGATGTTAGACGGTCAAGGGATTCAAAGTTGTTACTTGCAGGGGTGTCAACATCAACAAGAAGCATCTTGTTAATCATTTCAGCGTGGTGCTTACCCATTTCTTCTTTGAGAACTTGGCGCACATCACCCAATCCATCATCCTTATCGGAAAGGAACATGCTCACTTCGGACAAGTCAAAAGTGTGCGCGATGGTCTTAGGCTTAGCCGCAACATGCAGGAACTCCGGTCGTGCTGTCTCCGGTAGTGTTCCGTTTTCTGCAACACCGCCGGTAACGCCGGATTCAGCGCGCTCAGTTAGAATGCGCCATCCGCTTCTTTCCCACGGTTTCTTAGGTAGTATAGAGAAGGCGTTGAACTCTTGGTTCAACTGTGACCAAACTTTGCGTCCATATACTGCTTGATAAGTTCCCGCAGTTGTGGACATCATAGGGCTGTCTGCCTTCAAAATGTCACCGCTTGAGTAAGTGTAGCCTGTTTGAGCCGCACCACCGTAGTAGTATCTTTCCATGTCTTGAACTGTTCTTACATAATTTCGTGCCATATTATTCACTCTCCCCTCAATGCTTTGTTAGCAAGTCGGTGAACATCGTCCCACGACATATCTGCCATTTCCGTAGTATCGGGAATTGTAATTGATGTGGTTGAAGCACTCTTACTGAATGTTTCTCCACCACTTGTTGATACGCGACTGATGCGCTCATCAAGTGCAACAACAGCCTTCTGCAACTCAAGAAGAGGTTTGCGGGAGTCAAACTTAGTTCGCGCTTTCTCATTCTTAGCAATAGTCTGTTCTGCTGAAAGACGGTCTGCGAAGTATTCTCCGAGACTACCTTTGAATTGTTGTTCAACGGATGCGGCCTTATACACTTCGTATGCGGCTTCAATATCGGACTGAGAAACATTAGTAGGCATAATAAAATCTGCCTTAATTACATTCTTGTTACCGCTTGGAGCGCTACCGAAGTTTTGCTTTGGTCGCTTACCGGAGTCATCTTCACCTGCTCCCTCAAGAGAACCTTGTCCCCTGTGGTCCCAACCGGATTGTCCGGGTCCATATCCTTTGTTCACACTATCAAAGTGAGCGCGAGCATCTGCAATATCATGTCCACCGGACTTTGCAGTTTGCTCAAGCCAATTAAGATAGTCCATTGTTATCATTTCATCTGCTTTTGCTGTCATGTCATCACCATACATCATATCCTCGTCCTCGTCGTCTTCATCGTCTCCGAGTAATGGGGAATCGTCGTCACCGAGGTCAAGTTTAGGTTTCTTCTTAGGAGGTCCGTCTAACAACG
>Ga0209757_10000310_pt1 | contig 12008 bp, 27 predicted proteins | sample ETNvirome_6_1000_FD_185472 | JGI IMG/M metagenome (GOLD analysis project Ga0209757, IMG submission 185472) | Marine viral communities from the Pacific Ocean - ETNP_6_1000 (SPAdes) (version 2) | ecosystem: Environmental > Aquatic > Marine > Oceanic | place: Pacific Ocean | collected 2013-06-19 | reverse complement strand
ATCATTCTTCTTGGGATTGGCTGATGCCTATTATAAGTAAGTGTAGAGAGGAAAGTAACGCAGAAGATAGCCATTGGGAAGCGATATATTATTCTCTTGAGGATTGCGATATAGACGTAACATACAACGCAGTAGTAGAATTTATCAAAGAAGAACGGATAGTTTCTATATATACGAACTACTTTAGTGGTATAACAATAACTAAAAACACCTAGAAATTATGAGAAAAGTAATTATTAGTCAAAGAAGTGTGTACTATAAGTACGCTGAGGTAGAAATAGAAATTCCTAATGGAATAGAGTGTAATGATGTTCACGAACACTTAATTGAAAATGAACATTTGTACCAAGATGAAATAGACGAGGCAATATATAAATCTAAATACGAATTTGGATTTGGGCTTGAACATAGTGGTATGGACGAACAAGCCTCAGAGTCTGAATGGAGATTTGACATTGTAGGTGAACAATATGGAGGGCATTTATAATAACCAAACACTTAGAAATTATGAAAGTAGAAAAAACAGAGATTACACTAGGCTATGATACTTTAGATTATTATGGTGAGTGTGAATGGGGGGAGCATGAATTATGGATAAACCCTGAGACAGACGAAATTTACAGAGTACCAGTAGAGCATAAGGTGTATTTTGAAGATGCAAAGCTGATTAATCAAAAAACTTAGAAACTATGAAAGAGAACGAAATTATAGCAGAATTTATGGGGGTAGTTAAACATTACGAAGCACAGAGTAGTAATATGTTTAACCAATACCACACCTCTTGGGATTGGCTTGTGCCTGTGATACATAAAATATTACACGACAATAATGACTCGTCATTCTTTAAATTTTCAATGAGTGTAAGCAACGCTATATTTAATAACAATATAGATAACGCCCACAATGTAGTAGTAGAATTTATCAAAGAGTATAACCAAAAAACCTAGAAATTATGAATGAAAATAAACTGATTGCAGAATTTATGGGATTTCAAAAGACTGATATTGGTTGGTATGATTCAGAAGAAACTTTGACGAGTGAAGTGTTTGGATCAGATAACACTTTTGACTTTTTAAATTACCACACCTCTTGGGATTGGCTTATACCTGTGGTGCGAGAGATACTGACACGAATTGACATTGATAGTATTGAGTACGAGACGCACAACTTAGAGTACGAAACCTTAGACGCTGATATTAAAGGTGCTTATAAGCAGGTAGTAGAATTTATAGAATGGTATAACAATAACTAAAACACTTAGAAATTATGGCAAACATTTATTTAGACAATTCAAGCTATGTAGAATTTATATCTGAGTTAGCAGGAGAAATGACTTATCTTGCTTACGGATTGGACACCTATAAGTTTGAGAAGGACGAGGATGGCGAGGAAAGTCAGACAACAATATATACTGACGATGCCCAAGACTACTTTAATAGCTCTTACGACTATATAGAGACAAGGTTAAATATGACACTGGGGGTTTACAATAACACAGACTTAATCAATAAAAACTAAAGGTTATGAATAAAGAACACGCAAAAGAGTTCCTACGCAACGAGGGATACTTCGTAGACAACTTATGGCACGTAGATGACGTCATGTGTAAAATTAAATGTGATGAGGATGAAGCACAAGAGATTCTACATAGTGTTTTAACCAACGATTGGATAGTAGAACAGATGCAAATATTTATAGATGACGTGGCAGAAGAATTAGAGTTACCACGTAAAGAGGATGATGATTAAGGGGGTCTTCTTCCACTATCATTACCCTGTAAGTATTACTAACAAGTTCATCAGTTTACAAGGTTATATATACGCTGTTAAACCGATAAACCGATAAACCGATGATTAAAAAAAACTATTATGAGTTCAAACGAATTTAATTTAGCAAGGATTGAAGCCTTAGAAAAGAAGATTAAGGAATTAGAGTTAGAGTTGGAGAATGAAAAAGATAAAGATAACACAGAAGGAAATTTGGGATGCAACTCGACCAAGTGTCCATGTAAACAAAAAGAAGTATAAACGTAAAGCCAAACATAAAGATGCAAAACCAAGTAAAGACGATTGACGTAGACCAAATGTGGATGAGAGGCAGAATGAACCCTTGTTCAGAGTACGTTTTATACGCTAAGATTAAAAAGAATTATATAGACCGTATATACGATGATATTGTAGACATATCAAGCGAGCTAAAAAATAAAGAACTATTTAGTAACTTAGCTACTGAAAATAGAAGAAAAATTTACTATATTATAGATTCCGTAGAGGGATTCAGTGTTGAAAGCCTTGAGGAGCTATTAAAAGACAACCATTCTTTAGTAGAATTTATATATAAGGCTCATGCAGTACGAAAAAGAAATTCTAAACAACCTTCTAGTTGAATCGGGGCTTACCCATAGATTAGACGATAGGATAACTCCTATCAAGCACCCTTATATGAGGAGGTTAGAGAAAAGACTTAAATATCTCAGCATAAAATACACATACTTCCCCGACACCGATAGCCTAGCTGTGACAAGTATCGACGGAGCAGAGAACGATCTACTTTGCCACACCCTTATGATGCCTTGTGATATAGGTATTAGCGTTATTATGTTAATTAACGAGGAAGAGGGTGCTGAGTCCTTTTTAGAAGAGGTTGCCAAGCAATTAGGGAAGATCATTCCTAATGACTTAGGGTATAATGTGGTGGGAGTTCTGTAAAAAAAACCAACAAACGCTTTTGTAAGTCAAAAGTATTTACGATATTTGTAAAAGAAAGTTAATTTAATTAAAACCAATTATGGAGAAATCAGAGACTATAGGCAACCTAACCCTTGCCTTATCAAAAGTTCAGGCTCAATTAAAACCTGCAAAAGAAAACTCAAAGAACCCCTTTTTTAAGTCTAACTACGCCGATCTTGGTGCAGTATGGGATTCTGTTAGGGAATTGCTGGCTGAAAACGAGTTAGCAATAGTTCAAATGCCTACAGATGTAGGTGGGTTAACTACAATCTTATCACATTCAAGTGGAGAATACTTAGCCTCAACGTGCTACATTCCTTCAAAGGAGGATGCTCATGGTGTGGGTTCAGCAATAAGCTATGGTCGTAGGTATGCCCTCGCAGCCTTCATTGGGGTAGTTACTGGGGATGACGATGGTAATAGTGCAGTGAAAGGCTCAACACCTAAAGCTTCCACGTCTAAGCCTAAGTTGACATCCGACCAGTACAAAGCGATGGCTAAAGCTATCGAAGAGGGCAAAGGAGAGGTTGTTAGGCAGAAAATGAACGGGTACACCTTAAGTAAAAATCATAAAGACAACCTTGAGAAGTTATTGAAAATATCTAAAACCTTAGTGTAATGAGTTTAGATAGCTTTATAAAGAAGTTAGAGGATGACTCTTTCTATTACTCAGACTATGATTTTGTTACAAACTCGCAGTTAGGGTTGATAAAGAAAGATGTCAGAACCTATAAGCTGATGAGGGATCATCCCGAATTTAGGCTTGAGACCTTCCCTATGATATTCGGTAGGGCATATCACGTAGCTATGTTAGAACCTAACGAGTTTGGGGATAAGGTTAAAGTGTTTAACTCAGCCACTAGAACCACTAAAGGGTATAAGGAGTTTAAGGTTAATAATCCCGATATACCCACTATCATTCTTACTAAGGAATACGATAGAATTATGAGGATGCAAGACGTGTTGTTTTCTCATAACGAGGTTAACGATTTACTTCAATCTGAGGGAGAAAGAGAGATAGCCAACGCTTGGCAAGATGGGGATACTGGCGTATTCTGTAAGGGTAAGGCTGATTACCGAAATGGTTCAACCTTAATCGACCTTAAAACGACAGGGGATGGTAGCTTATACGGATTCTCAGGTTCTTGCAGAAAGTATGGTTACGACAGACAGTCAGCCTTTTACATGGATGGCTTTGGATGTGATGAGTTTGTGTTTATAACTCAAGAGAAAGAGAAGCCTTATAACGTGTCTATATTCTACGCAGGAGAAGAGTTCTTACAGAGAGGTAGGAGTGAGTATAAGCACTTGCTAGACACCTATAGAAGGTTCTTTATTGATAACGAGGAATCCGTAGAGGAACACCTTATAATGGATACGTTAGTATGACACTAAAGGAAAAACTAAGAGAGCAACGCATCAGTGTGATGTGGCTCGCAGAAAGGATAGGGGTAAGTCGACCCACCCTATACAAATACTTAAACAAACCTGACGAGTTTAAAGTTAAGCACGTTAGAAGAATTGCAAAGTATTTAGATTTAACAGAAAGGGACGCACTAATTAATTTTTTTAAACAAGCTGAAAGCTATGAGTAAAACAGACAAAATTTTCATTGGAAACGGAACTGAGAAGTTCGATGGTGGATTAGTAGAGTTCTCACTAAACCTAACAAAATTAGGTAAAGAGGCAGGAGAACATATGTTCGATTATAACGGTGATAAGTACATTAAACTAAAAGTCGTTAAAAAACGTGATGGTGCAGACGAGTACGGTAAAACCCACTACGTTGAGGTGGACACGTTCAAGCCTGAGACTAAAAAGGCTCAAGTTGAGGAGTCTACAGACCTACCGTTTTAATATAAATTAAATATAGGGGGGTAATCGTAACGAGGATTTCGATCCCAATTTACTCCCCTGTATTTTTTTTAACCCTAACCAAACCATTATGAAATTAAGAGTATCAGATACAGACATAGTAATTACCGACAGGCTAGATTTTGTTGAGATTGATGGGGAGTCTATATTCTTTCATTTTGGAGATAAAACCCACCGATCTGTATTTAATAACGACCTAGAGTCTCAATGCGTATTCAATAATATGAACGCTTGTATGGTCGTTACAGATGTTAGGTTCGAGACTAAAGAAGCTAAGGCTACAGAGGATGAGAGGAAAGAGAAGGGCTTTGAGATGTTTTGGAGTCTATACGATAAGAGGATAGATAAAGGTAGGGCAAGGAAAGCCTTTATGAATATGCCTCTAAAAGATATGTACGCAGCAGTTGAGGGTGTTAAGGCTTATGTTGATTCTACACCCGACAAGAAATACAGAAAGATGCCCACTACTTGGTTAAACAATAGGGGTTGGGAGAGTGAGATTAAGATTGATAAGAAAGCTACAAACCGATACGTTAAACCAAAGTATATAGATGATGAAAGATAATATAGAGATGGAGAAGGGGCTTCTTGGTAGGATAATGATGACCCCTAGGGATTACTACGACTGCCACAGCTTAATATCTGAGGATATATTCTCAGACCCGTTAAATAAGAAAATATATAGGGTAGTCTCTGATAGGTTAGACAAAGGGGAGAAGGTTGATATGCTTGTTGTATGTAGCAAGGTTAAAGACCCCTTAATCGACTTTAGAGTTGCTGAGTGTTATAGTGGTAGTTATGGTAACTACATTACAGAACACATGATTTTATTTCTATCTCAGGAAGAGAAGAAGGTAAGGTTAAAGAAGTTAGTTGAGCTTACTAATAATAAGATTAACAAGGGGGTTGATCTTTTTGAAATACTTGAGTTTATTGATAGGGAGTTAAAACCTATATCAGACATCAAGGGTAGTGACATCCCCGATATAAAGAAACAACTTAAGGTTCTACACGATGACATAAGAAGGAGGATGGATTCAGATGATATGATCGGTCTTCCTACAGGTTTCCAATCAGTCGATAAGTTCACTGGGGGGTGGCAGGAAACTGATCTTATAGTCATCGGTGGGGCTTCATCTATGGGTAAGACATCTTTAGGTCTATCGTTCTGTTATAACTGTGCGAAAGTAGGGATACCATCTGCGGTATTTTCTTACGAGATGGGGGACACCCAGTTACTACAACGACTTGTATCGTTAGAAAGTGAGGTTAACAACCGATACATAATGAAGGGGACACTAGAGTCTAGCGAACTCACGAGGGTTGATAAAGCTATAGGTAAGTTAGAGAATACCACCTTATTTATAGATGAGTGTAAGGATTCTTCGCTTAGATACCTACTTAATAAGATCCGTCAGTACGTTATAACAAAAGATGTTAAGTTTTTCTTAGTTGATTACTTGCAGTTGGTTAAAGCTGCTGGTTCGTCTAGAGAGCAAGAGGTGGCGGTAGTAGCTCGTGAACTTAAGAATATAGCTAAGGAGCTCAACGTAACCGTAGTAGCCCTATCTCAATTAAGTAGAGGTGTGGAGCGAAGAGATGGCTGTAGACCTAGCCTGTCTGACCTACGAGAGAGTGGTGAAATTGAACAGGCTGCTGACATTGTTATGTTAGTGTATAGACCCGAATATTATGGGATTATGACTGATGATAGTGGTCAATCAACGGATGGCTTAGTAGACCTAATCTTTGCGAAGGGTAGGAACATAGGTACTGGTACTTTACCGTTAAAGTTTAAGAAGGAGTTCACTAAGTTTAGTGACCCCCAAGATTACGAGGAGAAGTTTGTAGCGTCTCAACCAAACGAATCTTTTTAGCTATGGATTTCGACTCAGTAGTACACTTTTTAATAGGATTTTTCTTTATCCTATGGGTTATTAAAGAACTAATAGAAACGTTATGACAAGACAAGAAATTTTTGAAGAGGCTGTTAAAATGGCGAGCGAAATCACTGGTGTATCAAAAACTGATATGCTATCCAAGAACAGAGATAGGATTAATGTTAACGCTAGAAAGATACTGATATACTCCCTTAGGGATAAGTATAATATGGGTTGGGCTGTTATCGGGAACTTAGTAAATATGAATCACGCATCAGCTATATACTCCTACAGGTACGTAGTAAATAACGCTGAATACGACAGGGATATTAAGGCTTTTAAAACAAAGATGGACGCTATAGACACCAGCAATAACACGAGGTTTAGAAAGTATTTAATTTCTATAATTAAGGAATCAACCGTATCGGTTGACGCAAGGCTTGATAAATTAATTGAAATTCTTTCAGATGAAAAAGGAGATATATCACAGTACTATCCATTACGAGTGGAGGACTATAAGCTACCGAAAGGGGGTAGCAAAGCCATCAAAAAAATGGAAGGAATCTAAATACACCACCTGTACAACTGGTAGAACTCCTGAGGAGATTAGTAAGATAAATCACTTAATGAGTACCTTAAGGTTAAGATGTAAGTCAACAAACGAAGTAGAAATAAAAATAACAGGGATTACAGAGCATAACTTTATATGTATGTCCCACGATGTTCACTAAGGTATGGCAAAGTTTAAATGTAGTAAGTGCGACAAAGAGTTAGAGCTAATAAAGCATAGTATTAAGGTTGTTGATGGGAGTATTGTATCTCCTGAGGCTACGTGCTGTGACGAGTATATGGATACTATAAAGGAGAATGGTGGTCTTGGAGGGATTATCAAGAGACCAGGAGGTAGAATAAGAGGAAAATTTTAGAGGCTATTCGTAGTACGTGATACTGCAACCTAATTATCGTCTAGTCTCAACCCTTGCTAGGTTATTTTAATTTGTCTCAACCTAGTGAGTTAATACGTGAGTAAGCTACGTGAGTGCTGCACCTCATACGAGAGTACCAAGCGTGAGTTGGGCAAACAGTGAAAATCCTATTAATGAGAATCAATAGGTAAGAAATCCTAGACTGGGGAGTCTAGGTAAAATCAGTGTCAAAAGTAAAGCCAAACGTGGGGGTATGCCCTGCGGAGGTACTGGCATACCTTTCGAGGCTTCGCTTTGACCTTAAAAATAAAAAGTTATGGAAGTAATATCAAATTGTTGTACCGCACCAGTGATAGAAGAAACTGATCTTTGCTCTGCCTGTATGGAGCATTGCGACCCTGTAATATTAGAGGATTAATTAACTTAAAACTAGGAAGATGAAAAAAGTATTATTAATTTTGTGCGTTATATTTTCGAGCTTAGTACAAGCTCAAGATATAGTTATTTACGAGGCTCAATATTCGGAAGTATATGCTTTCGATTACGCCTCTAAAGAGTACGTATTAAAGGGTGGTAAATGGGAGAAGACAAAGTTTACCTACACTAGGGAGTGGATTGCGATAGAGTTTACCCCAGACAAAGTTTCAAAGGTCTGGTGGGCTTACCATAGTAGTTATGGAGACAGTGTAGACTGCTACTACACAGAGGGTGATGTCTTTAAGATATGTATTAACACCGAAGATGAAAGGATAAACTTTTATAGTGACTCTCAAGACGGTCAATTTAAAAATATTTGGGTGATCTCTAAGATTCATAAAGTAAAGGCTAAAGAATAAGTAACTAAACTAATAAAGACATGGAAAAGATTTACGCAGCAATTTCGGTAGTATTATTAATAGTAGGCTATTCGTACTATTGGGTATTCAAAGACAAAGACTTATGAGAACAATACTGGAATGGAGCTGCGGATACTGTGATAGTATTCAGCAATCCGATAGCACTAAAAGATGGTCAATGGATTACTGCAAATGCGGAGAGTCCTTCGTTGACCTAGAGGAACACTACCAACGTAATATGGGAGAGGTTATCGTTATAAATACATCAGTATTTGGCGAAATAGATACAGACGATCCCCAAACAACTAACACCATCAATGAAGATGGCGATTATAATAAGTTTCTGAAGCTGTGTGAAACAGCTGGAATAATACGTGAGGGAACAAATGAGGGAATAACGCAAGAATATCTGGAGGAATTTGCAAAAGCACACAATAAGCACCACACTCGAAAGGCTTTTCTTAAAAAGTCTTCAAGATATGTGTTAGCGTACTTGTTAGGTGTAATAACTATGGCTTTACTTTATGTGTGTTTACGCATACAATAAAAAGGAAACTTTGGTGATTACAATTTTAATGTAGGGTGATGAAACTGGCAGACATGCCTTCCTGTCTCGAAGGTGTAGATTACGGGATAAACTTAGGATATTTGGGGTTGACCACCAACTGTGCACAGTACTCTGTCCTTTAGCTAACTACTACGTGGAGGTTCGAGTCCTTCTCCTACAGCAACTGTCGCAAAAAGAGCGACAAATGTTCACCTGACTGAACAACCTCGTAGGGCTATAGCCTTACGTTTGAGGTCATTTTGTTAGGTTATAACCTGTAAAATTTAAGCAATATGGAAAGTAATGAGCACCTTGATGAGACTGAATACCTTTTATCGTCTAAGGTTAATAAAGAGAGGTTGGAGTCTGCTATAAAAGAGATGGGGAATAAAGAGCCTATTATACAGCCTAAAGATATAGAGGCTATTATAACGCCTGTAAGCCTTTTAAGTTTAGGATTTACTGAAGAGTATCAGAAGCCTGAGTGCGGTGACGCAGGGTACTTGTATTACTCTCTATACGTGCATGGTGTAGCTTTATTATCAACATCTCTTGATGACGATGATGGGTTCTACGTATTCATGGATGATAACACCAAGGTAACAGACTACAACAAGCTAGAGAGGCTAGTAACTAGTTTAAGAGAGCTATAGTATAGACCACTATCATCAGTAGTGCGTATGTAACTTTTGTAGATTTATTCATAAGGGGAAAGTATTAAGAATTTTTAAGACGAACATTAACTAAACATTAAATTTAAGTAAAATGCAAGACAAGATCAGACAAAAATGTAATGAGGTTCGGGATTTATTATTAGAAAAGAATAAGTCTTATGGTAACTCAGTTTTCAACAAAGGTATTCTATTTGAGGTGGAACCTATGTACGCTATCCAAGCGAGGATAAATGACAAGTTAAATAGGATTAAGAGTAAGAACACTTACCTGAGTGAGAATGATCTTATGGATTTAACAGGTTACTTTATACTCCTTCAAGTCCTTAGGGATGAGATGGATAGAAAGAAAAAGGCAACTGAAGATGAGCCTTCTCCTAGGGAAGACTGGAAAGACATCATACTTAGGGAGCAGGAAGAAAGCCCAACTAGATATACCTACGAGTGGACTATAAACGACTCAGAAGATGAGACGGGAGCCTAGATTTGAAAACGAATCCGATAGGGAGAGGGAGAAGGAAACTCTACGAATCCTCTTAGAGGGTAGAGACTTAACCTTTAATCAGCTAGATAAATACGCTCCAGTTGATGCTGAGATTTTAAATAACAAAACCTTGGAAGTTACAGGATTGTGTGAGGTGAAAACCATGACTCTTAATATGTCTGACGTAAAAAGAGCTAGGACATCTGTAAGGAAAATACAGCACTGCCAAAAGGAGGCTCTCCATAAAGGACTGCCTTTGTGCATAGTATGGAGATTCCTAGATGGAATTGGTTATATTTGGATGCGTGATATAAAAAACGCTACCGTAGAGTGGGGAGGTATGAAAAACCCACGACCAGGATCTATATGGGATAGGGAGTTATTATTCTATATAGACCTAAACTTACTAACTATAATTAAATTTTAGACATGAACAAAGAACAAAAAAACACAGAGCAAAAAGTTAGACTAATGAAGTTTGACTGTGAGATGAGGGCTAAATCAGTTTCGCTTGCGTCCTCACTACCAACAACTAAGAATGTTAAATCTCTTTTAGAAAACTCTGAAAAAATAGCCAAGTATATCTTTGGTATAGCTCAAGCACCGAAAGAAGAGAAATAATTTGTATCTTGCACGATATAAAATAATATTAAGATGGCAAGGAATAAACTAGCAGGAAAAATTAATGGTACGAGTAAAAGCTCTAAGCATTACGCTAAAAACTCGAAGTCTAGAAAGAATAAGCTTGAGTACGATAAAAAGTATTCCTCGTCTAAGAAGAGGAAAATATATCGTGTTATCCTAAACCTCTTTAACAGAAAGAAGGGTAAGAAGGGTGATGGCAAGGACGCTTCTCATACTAACAACGGAAAGCTAGTCTTGGAAGGTCAATCTAAAAATCGTGCAAGAAATAGGGGGAAAAAGAAAGATTAATTTGTATCTTTCCCTATGCGATTCAAAAGACGAAAAGGTAGACAGATAACGAGAGCTAAAAAGCATACGGTAGATGGAATTACATTTGCCTCAGGCTTAGAGCTTTACTGTTACAGAGCCCTACAAAAAGCGAAAATCCAAAATCAATACGAAGGAAAGACCTTTGAACTTGTAGAGAAATTCAAGTTCGAGGGATTACTTATGGATAAGGGTAAGACGCAGGGTAAAACTACATTTAAAGAGAAGCCTGGGAATATTAGAAACATATCCTACACCCCAGACTTTATTAATTTAGAACAAGGATTTATTATTGAAACAAAAGGAATAAGAACCCCTGAGTTTAAGATGCGATTCAAGTTGTTTTTAAAGTATCTTCACGATACTAATCAGAATTACGACGTATACATTCCATCGAATCAAAAGGAGGTCAACGCAACAATAGATACCATCTTAGGCAGGGGGTATTCCTTTAAAAAAAACAAAAAAAGAAATGAGTAAAGAAAAGTACACAGCTTTAAAAGAAGCTCTAGCGAGAGCAGAAGAATCTGCACAGGACACGTTTGATTCTTGGATTGTAGATTTAGAAGACCAAGACCAACCCGATACTTGCGGTATTGATAACGAGGACTGCGAAGCCTGTGGATCGTAGACACCGATCAAATAAAAAACCCACTCATGGGAAGAGTAAAAGAAAATCTAATATGAAGACACGTAAAGATGGTACTAGTCCGTATTACACCAATAAGGCTGTAAGGGCTAAAATAGATAAGTTATTACACGAGAACGCTGTTATTTGGTCTAACCTAGGGACAGGCACAACTCTTGATGATGGGTCTAGAAGTGAAGGTGAGAAGTCTTGGGCGATGATAGCAATAAAAATAAAAGAGTTGGATGAATACTTTTTTAATAGAATTTGTCCATACGGTATAGACTCTTAATCCCAGACCACGTAGAAACAAATACATCCTATAAATAGCTGTACCTCGTTGTATGGTATTTTATCCGTTGGGGGAAAACTTCTAATCCCTATAATAAATCCTTCTATTAATTGAAATCCGAATTCCATAATTACATTTTAAAAAAAAAAGGAGGGAACCACCCCTCCTCTCAAACCAATTAACCAAAAA
>Ga0209757_10000308_pt1 | contig 12033 bp, 7 predicted proteins | sample ETNvirome_6_1000_FD_185472 | JGI IMG/M metagenome (GOLD analysis project Ga0209757, IMG submission 185472) | Marine viral communities from the Pacific Ocean - ETNP_6_1000 (SPAdes) (version 2) | ecosystem: Environmental > Aquatic > Marine > Oceanic | place: Pacific Ocean | collected 2013-06-19 | reverse complement strand
CAGTGGGTGCCAAATCAATAGGAAACCTATTCTAAAGGATTTGTTACGATGCCAAACATCTACGACCGACGCATGTTTAAAATGGCCCAAGGCGGCATGATGCCTCCCGAAATGGAGGGGGATGCTATAGATTCGGTCGAGGTAATGACTCCTGAAGAGGAGGCTCAGATCTATCAAGAAGCAGAGGGCTTGCCTCCGGAAGTTCTCCAGGCAGCGGATGAGGGCCTCCGGGATACTTCGGAGGAGCTTATCATGGAGGGTATTCCGGGAATGGTGCAGGAGGAGGTTTCGCGTAGCATAGGGAACGTTGACGCCGCCACGGACTTCAAACAGATTATGAACGCAGTCTGGGATGAGGAGGCGGACATTTCCTCGTACCGTTCTCGTCTGGCGAAAGTTGTTGGCGCTTCCGACGCGGAAAGCACCCCGGAATCCGTTCTTGCTTTGGTGCAGCCAACCCTGCAACTTGCGGAACTGGACCAAGGCGTGGGTGCTCTCATGCAGGAAGAGTTGGCAGAGATCGGCGGAATGGCTGGTGGGATAACCGAGCTTGCTACCAAGAGTGCCGTTGCGGATGGGATGGCTGCTGAAACGGGTGCCCTTGTGAATGCAGTCGGTGGGCTAGCCAATGGTCAGGGGATCATGGGCGTTGCGCCGGAAGCCACGGGCGTTGATCCAATGGTTCTACAAGCTATGATGCAAGGTGCAGGGCCCATGGGCCAAGGCATGGTCTAACAGGAGGGATTCATGGCAGACCAATTTAACCCGTTCGCCAAAACCCAAGGAATAGCCGCGCTACTAGAGAAACAAGGCGTTTTTGCTCCCACGGCGCTTACGCGGGAAGACGTTCTTAAACAACGGCAAATGGTATCAAGTCTACCCGGCTTAGGTCCTGTCGATTACGACAAGCAGCTTCAAGAATCCCAGGATCTAGGTAAACTACAAATTGCCCTGTCCTTGATGCAACGCGGCTTTGCCGCCGCAGGTGCCACGCCAGTGCGGGGGGAATCTACTGCAAGCACCTTGTCCCGGGAACTTTTTGCCCCTATTGCGGGCGACATCACTCCGATTGCTTCGGGACTCCTTAAACAACGAAGGGCGGTGGAAGCCGCTAAAAGGGCGGATGAGGCGCGGCTGTCTCAGGCTGCACTGACCATGGGCCAGCAACGTCTGGGTCAGGAGGATGCTGCAAGAGACAAACAGTTTTCGTTAGCCCGGTCTCTAGTACAAAGGGATTACTCCCCGACGAAAGATCTTCAACGAAAAGTAAATGGGGACTGGGTAGATTTTGTAGGTTTCAACTACACTGACAAGGTAACAAATCTCCCTGCAATTGCGGGCGTTAACAAAGAGGGTGTACTAGAAAAAATTCCCTTCGAGAATTTGCGGTACTACCGCAAGCCCCCAACGGTGACCGCAACCAAGGCTACCGGGGCAAAACTTATAAGCCGCGTCACACAGTTCCCAGTGCGTAACCCAGACGGGTCTATAAAAAGGTGGGAAACGGTCAATTTACAACAAGTTCAGCAGATCATACCTATCCCAGGAAAACCCCGGGTAGAACATGGTGCGGAGCTTTATCCGCTTGGGTCAACAAGACCTATGATGGTGCGTTCGCCCGACGGAGAAGGCGGTTTCACTTCCCGAAATCCCATAGAGGGCGTTGATTTTGTAGGAACAGACAAGGATAGCTACGCCGCTCCTAAAGAAGTTAAATATTACATTAAGCCTAAACTTAGTAAAGCGGACTTTGCCGCCGCTAGAAACCTTTTGGGTAGCAAAGACTTAAAACGGGGCGAGGGCATTCAAAGGTGGACCTTTAGACACAAGGTAAATCCGGAACTGTCCAAAACTTGGTATGATGTAAAAGGGGCTCCGGTAAATCTTACTCCGGACCAAGCCAACAAGTACTTGACGACAGAAAAACCGGACATTGAAGAACCCTTCCCAGCAGGTGGCAAGCGTTACGGAACCGGAGCCCCAAAAAGCCTCACGGTAACTGAGAAGGGCGTCCAGAAGACCATTCAAGCGGTTCCATGGCTGACGGCTCCGGGGGTTATTCGATGGAAGGAAATAGGAAAAGACGGAAAGTACGTGGACGAAAAATACCAAGAACGGTTTTGGCAAACTGGAGCAGATGAGACGCTGTACCAGAGCTTGCGCCCTGTATTCGACCAAGCATTCCAATCTGCGGTGGGTCTGAGAACTGAACTTGAACCAGAAGTTAGGGCGAAGCTCCAGGAACAGGTTTTAACGCAGGCCGATCTTAAAAGACTTGCTCCATTAAAAGAAGAAGAAGCTCGCACAGCCGCTCTTAACAGCATAATCAATGCCCGCGCACGAACACTTACGGGCGTAACTCCTGAAGTTGTGACTTCCGTGCCGAGCGAAGTCCTTGAATTAGATCCCCGCGTCAAGGCTATGGCTACCGTGCCGGAAGGGTCTACCAGTCTTACGCGCTCGGTTGTTAATCCGATCATATTCCAACCGTGGACGAGGGGTAACAAGAACATACAGCTTGGCACAGGTAGCCATCCCGGTTTTACGCAAGCTGTGTCTTCCGGAGACGTACTGGAATCACGAAGGAATTTCCCTGCAATAAAGCAAGCGTTTGGCTGGATATACGGAGGAGCGCGGGACATTGGGGATGCGGAAGAAAAGATACTTCTCTTTAGCGGTCTGTGGAAGAAGCTTCCTGGAGTAGCCAAGGGACAGGGTGCGAGAACACTAAGTGACAGTCAGTTCCGAACAGCCTTTGACAAAGCCGCTGCTAAATACAACGAAGCAGCCAAAGTGTTTAAGCCCGCCGCAGGGATAAACATTGGTAAAGGAGCACAGGCTAAAAACCTTCAGACCGCTTTAGACGACGACACGGATGCTCTCCGGGATGGCATGATCATGCTCCGTTTTAAGGATCAGGGCGGTGCGTGGTTCTCTGACGGTACTTGGCTCGCAGAAATGCGCGGGGGCGGCTTCGGTGAACTTTTTGAATCGTGGTCCAGTACGGATGGCACCGCAAGGGAAGAGACATACGCAAACATGCCCAGCGACAAATGGGCTGATCTAGCAAAAACCGACGACCAATTAAAAGCAGCCGGAAATTTCGCTGACTTGGCACTGAAACGACGTGCCTTCGAGTTTATGAAGGAACGGTCAGCTTCCGACAACAAAAAGGGGGCTAAGATAGGTCTTACTGAATTTGAGAGAGCCGCCGAGTACCTTGGTGCGTTAAGCAGGTATAAAATTCGTGCATTCTCCATGATTCAGGACTCAAAGCCCTCGGACAAAGACATTGAGATCTTGCTAGCTGCTTTTGTTGGAAACAGAGACTCAGATACAACGACCTTTGCAAAACTGCATGAATTGCAAAACCGCCACGTTAACAGTCTTAACAGGAAAATCAATCATGGCATTTCTTTAAACGCCGTGTTCGGTCCGGTGTTCTTGGCAAATCTGGATCACACTTCTCGCGCTCTGCAAAGGTCTTCCGTGCGCGACGTAGACCCCCGACCGGGAGGACGTGCCGCAGAATCAGCAAAGCTGTTTCGGAGAAGCTCTCAAACAATCCGCCGTGCAGCGGAGGCCGCGTCCGGAAGAATCATACCCGGAAACAGGGGCGGTGCCATTTCCCCAATGTCGGGAAATGTGGACGAGGAATCTACGGCAAATCTTTACCGCAGAGTAGTATCCGCCGCTCAAGAAGCGTTTCCTGACAAAACACCTCAAGAGGCCGTAACCGAATTTGTGCGACAGGGTTTCCACCTAACAAGGTTTCTTGGTGTGTACGGAACGTCTCGGACGGCTGCTCCGGCAGTTCAAGAAAAAGACCGCAGCTTTACTATTCGGTAGGAAAAAATGGCAACTTTACAGCAGTGGACATTCCAACAGGTCATAGACGATCCACGGTCTAGGAAAACAAACGTTCCTCAGTCTGATCGTACTTATTTTGAAATGCTGACTGACCCGACCGTAGGCGACATTATAAAAAAAGATGTCGTAGATTCTTTCGCAAGGACCTACGCAAAACCACCCCCTGCAACCGGACAAGAAATTCGATCACTCTCCACGGACGACCCACGTTACCTGCCGCCGGAAGCTCCAGCGGGCGGTTTACAAGCAGGTGAGACGGTCAACCCGGACGGCTCTATAAACTACAGTCCTCTTTTAGAACAAACGAAAAGCCAACAACTAATCATTAACCTCGGCTCTTTAGTTGGCGGCAAGATGACGGCAGAAGGGTTTTTTCTTCCCGGACCACCAAGACCGGGATCCCCAACGTTTACGTTTAACTTGCCTATTGGGATGCGCCCGGATGAAATAACAGCGGATGTCTTTGACAAGATTATAAAAGTGGTTCGTGCTAAAGCATCAAAGGAATACCAAGCGGCCAAAGAATACGAATCAGCGTTCGTTGTCGCAGCTAAAGATTTTACTAGGGAGGCGTTACTTGGAATACCGGCTCTTGCGGATATGCCGGGTCTTGCTTTGCGAGCAATGGATTATGTGGTTAGTCCGACTGGCACCAATACCCTTGCTCAAGATATAGGACAACCTATCCGCAAAGCTCTTGGGTTTAGTGATACGCGGCCCAGACCATCCAGTCCTTATCTGGAATATTCTCCGCGTTTCGGCCAAGCCATTGGGTTGTACTCCACCGAATACCCAAATGCCCTTTACCAAGGGGCTGTTCTCTTTGACCCAAGTCGAGAACTGATGCCTTTTCACGCCGCAACCGGAAAGCTGCTGGATGAGGTTTTAGAAAACTTAGGGGCTCCCGGAGCATTGACATCGCAACAAGAAACGGAGGCTCAAAGAACGGCTAAATTTTTTGCCGGACTCTTTGGCGGAAGCCTGTCAGCTAGCGGGGCTTTTCGTTTGGGGGCGAAAGCAACCGTGAAAGGAATGAAAGTAGAGGACTTGCAGGATGCAACGACTCTGAACAGATTTATGTACTCTGTTGCAAACTCTCCTGGTGCCGGATTTGCGGTGGGTGGGAAAACGCGGCGACGGTTTACTATCCCGGGAACGCCTCTTTTTATAGCAAAAGACTTGGGAATGGCGGGCGTGTCCGGGACCGCCATGTACATAACCCCAGACGAATGGGGGCCCACCGGAAAGATAATGATAGGGCTGACTGCGCCCTTCGCCTTGTCAAAAGCAATGAGTGCGGTGACCGCTGTCACCAAAGGTCAGGGCTTTCCCATGCTCAGTGGCTTTTTTGAGCCGTTCTCTGCACAGGGTCAACAGATGCTGGCAGCGCGTTATCTTGCATCCGTAGAAGGCATAAAAGGAAATGAGCCCCTTGTAGTAAGACTTTTAACCGATCTGGAAAACGTCCCAACGCGACCCGGACAAGATACCCTTGTTACTACCCCCGCATACTTCAGCACTGTTTCAGATGAAATTGGACAAGCCGCAAAGGCTTGGAGCGACCTTCGTAGCCAAGGTATTTCGGATGCCGACGCTATCGCACAACTCTCGCAAAACGCAGTGTACGGAAAATATGTGAACGGCGAAATACCTGTTTTTGGGCAAAAAACCCCTTCTATAGAATCTTTAAGTGCAACGGGAACTGCTCTCAAAGTGATTTCGGATAACCTGTATGGAGCAATGTCCTGGCTCCAAACAGGTTCGCCAATTAAAAACGAGGTCTTGAGAGCCGCCGGAGACCGCTTAAAAGTCGCTGAACAAGTCTTCAGAGACTTATCCAGAAACTTCGACGCGGATCCCGGCGCGGCGTCTGCCCACGTACAAGAATCCGTCCGACGACTGACGGAGCTTGCTGATGATGCGTTAGCCACTCATGCGACCGACGCTCTTCTTTACAATCAACTGAGGGCGATGATTGATAACCCGGAGGCTCTCTCTCGCGGACAAATTGCAACTGCCGAACGAGCGGTAGAGGGGGTTCAGAACGCATTTAGAGAAGCGCGAGAAATTGAAACCGCTTTGTGGACCAATATTGGTGCTAACCAAATAGAAATATCTCCTCAGAACATGGCTTTAATTGGGGACAAGGCAGCAGAAATTATTCTGTCTACTCCTGTTGCACAGAGAAACCAGATACCGTCTATCCTTTATCAAGTATCCGGTAAGAACCGTCTTATCTCTGACGAAGCCTTGGAGTCTATGGCGAAAGCAGCAGGAGCTTCGGCGGAAACACCGGCTGCAATTCGCACTGCTCGTGCAAGAATAGCCGAGTTAGAAGCTAGACAAACAGAAGTAGCCGCACAGCCTTATGAGAGCGCCACGCTCAGATCTGCTAGAGCCCGTTTGTCGCGGCTAGAGGGTGAATTAAAACAAATACCGGAAGGGAGAACTATAGAAGACGCTTCTGTAATTAGTCGTATTAACACTAAACAAGAACAGATAGCCGGGGTTCGCGCAGAGATAGAATCCTTAGAGGGCGCTTCTAATCCTGCGTTGGACAAACTCAGTGCTGATTTAGTTGGTGTCCGGGCGAAGCTGAAATCTCTTGAGGACGAGATCATTCCCCAGATGACCGCAGGAGACGAAGCCATAGCGATGGGCCCGAACGGTATTCTCGACAACGTCAGCACGTTAGATGAAGTTCTTGCAACACGCGGGGTGTTGTTGGATGAAGCAGCACGTCTGGGTCCGAGAACCGGGGGCAGGAATTCGGCTCGAATAGCCAACGAGGCTCAATCCTACATTATTGATGACTGGCTTCAGAACCCCGGAATTTTTGGTGTCGCAGGAAAGACAGCAGCTTACGACGCAGCGCGGACCTTTAGCTCGGACCTAAATACAAAATACACCCGTGGTCCTGTAGCGGACTATTTAGCATCTGCCGCTGACCGGGGAACTAAAGTTGACCACAATCAATTCCTTGCGAAAATAATTAAGGACAATCAAACGGGTCCCGGAACGGTGCCCTCGGGTAGTTTGGATGCGTTAGACGCGGCCCTTGTAGAGGCGAAAGCTCCCTACTTGAGGCGCAGTGAAGACGGGACCATTACCGTCGATCCTGACGCAGCCCTGACTCCAGGTCTCGAAGGGGTTACGTGGGAAAGCATACGAACGGCAGGTCCTGATTCCGCGAAACTTTCAAGTCAGCTTTTGCGGGAAGAGGTTCTTAACCAATTGGCGTTAGTAGCCTTTGATTCGTATGGAGTTTTGAATCCCCAAAAAGTACAAAAGGCCATCCGTTCTTGGGCCCTCCCAATTGCAAAAATCGAAGAATCCTATCCGGGTTTCGGAAAAGAAATACAGGATTTGGCTACTTCGGGCGATCAGCTAGCGATCCGTCATAAGGTTCTACACAACCCCTCCAGAAAAACCATAGACGAGGCGCTTGCCACGCAGAGCTTGGATGATCTGGCATCTGTTAGAGATGCTGGGGACATTGTACGAAAAATCCAAGCCGACAGATCCAGCGCCTCCATTTTCTTAGACAAAGACCCAAAGGTCGTAGCAGCAACACTTTTCGCCGACCCCGCAACCTTTGAAACAAACATTGCGGCAATGCTTAAAATACTCGACACAGACGACACGGGAGCCGCAAGGGCTGGTTTTCAAAGGTCCATCTTTGACGAGTTGCTAAGACGCACTCTCTCGAAACCAGAATCTGCGGGGCGGATGCCTGGAGAGTCTGTCTTAGACCCATCTCAGATAAATCAATTGTTGACGCAAAACGAAACAGCCTTGCGTCAGATTTTCTCTGATCGTGTAGGACCTCCGGGTTCGAACATGACGGGCTACGACATGCTCAAGATGTTCAACGACGAGATTTCGTTGGGTATGGCCGAACGCTCTGGCGTAGCTGCCGGGGCCGCTTCAATGCCTGTGAAGTTAACTTTCCGGGGCGGGGAAGCAATTAGAAACGCTGGTCGCATACTCGGTGTCAAGATAGCGGGCTGGACAGGGGGTCCCGCACTTGTAATGGCCGGAACAGGGGGAAGGTTAGCAGGGCGGATATTTGAATCTGGGGGGCAATCCGCCATATTCTCTCTGGTCGCGGACGCTCTTGCGGATCCTTCAATGGCTAAACTCCTTCTTACCGAAACAGCAAGTCTTAGTAAGAAGGGTAAGTTTGTATTCGACAAGAGACTAACCCAAGCTCTACGTCCATACCGGTTCATGGCCGGTCCTCCAACTCAGGTTATACGAAAGGGCGTTGAGGAACAAAAAGAACGAGACCGGATCGAAAGAGAAGGCGGCGAAAAGGATATTTACTATGATGAAGCAACAGACCGATACGTCCGCCGTCCCGTAGACCAACCGGTGTTGCCCGCCGCCCCCCCACGTCTCTCCAATATTCCTCCGGGCCGGGCCGTCAACCGCGCATCCGGGATGAAAAACGTCAGCCCTGTAGGACCGTTGCAAAGTGCTATTCCCCCACCACCCAGTAGACAAGGGCCTGTTTCTCTAGACACCGTGTCCCGGATGGACCTATATGGAATGCCTTTGTTCGGTTCTGATCAGAATTTTAATCACGGCGGCTATGCGGAGAAAAAGTCTGGCATCATGTCCATTAAATGCAAGCCGCAGCAGATAGTCGGATGATCCTGACCGAGCATTTCACCCTTGAAGAGTTGACGAAGTCCGAAACGGCCAGTCGCAAAGGGATAGAAAACAAGCCCGACGCAGAGGCTATCAAGAATCTAATTATGGTCAGCAACATGATCTTGGAGCGGGTTCGCGACCACTACGGAACACCCTTCTCACCCAACAGCGGGTTCCGGTGTTTGGAACTGAACCGTGAAATTGGCTCCTCCGACAAATCCCAGCACGTCAAGGGAAAAGCCGTAGACTTTGAAATTCCGGGGGTAGACAACAAGGACGTGGCTCTCTGGGTCAAAGAGAACTGTAGTTTCGACCAGATAATCCTGGAGTTCTACAAAGAAGGGAGTCCCCACAGCGGCTGGGTCCATTGCAGTTACGACATAGACAAAGATCCACAGAGGATGAAGTCAAACATCTTTGACGGCAGCACCTGGACCGCGTTAGCCTAACAAAGCAATGTTGACATGTTTTGACCCGGCTGGACGACAACTACGTGTTTGTGGGAGTATAGCTTCCCCAACCTTTCCCAGTAGTCTATAAGCCTGTTGCATGGATTCGTGTCTTATCATTTCAGCCATTCTCTCGCATCCTCCCCACGCTGTCTTCCTCAAGCCCATTCAGGGTTTTTCCTAACACAGCCATGTCCATGTAGTCCTTATTGTTCTCTACATGCTCCCCGTCTGCTGCTCCAATATCTAATTCGTGTGTATTTACATGGTGCCATCCAGGAACCGTTATTCTTATTTTGTAACCATTCCAGTTAAATTCTCGCATCCCCCGGAAATGTGTGCGAACAACACTTCCTGTTTTCCTGATATGTGTTCTCACAATGTGAAATATCTTTTTCTTCTTGCCGCTGTGGTCTACACATAAATCACGGTCTTTAAAAAAATATGGTGTGCGTAAAATATTAACGCTAAATATAGCGGCTAACCGGCCCTTGTACGCCTTCACCTTTATCATTGAATTGGCGGCGGCTATTTGAGCATTCGCGGTTCCGATAAAAATTGACGCTAGAAATGGTCGCACGTCTTCGCCGTGTTCTTTAGCCCAGACTTCAAAAAATTCTGGGACGCCCCACCTCCTTTGCGGAATGGTAAATGTAGATCCTCTACCCTTACCTTTTTTCCCCCGTATCGTAATGGTTTTGTTTTCTAGAACCTTTAGTATATGGACCTCTCCGCTAGGAGAAACATTAAGGGCGAAATTAGTCGGAACGCCACCTTTCATTACGCCACCTTTCATTGATCCATTAAACGTGTCCCAGTATACGGTGCAACAATAGACATCCCCGCTATTGACAGGCTGCACAGTAGTCGGCGCTCTATCCGAAATGTATTTAGTAAAATAGACCGCGAAAGGAACGTAGAATTTCTTTTCCTCATCTATCTTCACCTCTTGAGAGCGACTGCCGTACAATACCATTCCAAAGGATGGGCGAAGTTCAAGCCATCGTGGTTCTAGAACTTCTGATCCGTACCCTCCGTTCGTCCTCTCCGGTAATATATATGCGCCGAGTTGTGAGTATAAGTCATATGCCTCTTTATCACCGCGCTTCATACGCTTGAGGATGACAAAATACCTGCCGAGTTGGTCTAGTATGGTATGGCGAAAATAAAATTCCCCGCACTCGTCATGTTCTGTGGCTGGCGCAACCTTAGATATTACCCTGGCTGGCGCAACCTCTGAGGTTGCCCCTCCGAGGGGGGGTTTGAAATAGGTTGTTATTAGCAGCCAATATTTTCTGATCCTCTGCATCGCCGATCCTTGAAAGGCAACCACGCCCGCTATTTTAGCCATTCTCTCGCATCCTCCCCAAGCACTGTGTCGGCAACCCTGATCTTGTTTCGCAACGCATCCACAATCTTCTCGTCAACCGTCTTGGGCGATATCAGATCGATATACGTCACCTTGTTCTCCTGCCCGATGCGGTGAGCGCGGTCCTCCGACTGGAGTCGTAGCTCCAGATCGTAGCTGTTGCTGTAGTATATTACGGTGTTTGCAGCCGTTAGGGTCAGACCGTACCCGCCTGTTTTAGGGTGCCCCACGATGAAACGTAATTCGGAATGCCGATCCTGGAAAGTTTCCACGACCTTCTGGCGTTCTGAATCAGGGGTTTCACCGTGGAGCGTTGCAACCGCTTGTACGCCACAGCGGTCGCGCAGGGCCTCGGCAATCGAGCGAATGTCCCGGGTCCATGTCGCCCATATGATTGCCTTGCCCTGTACCTCGTCGCATATGTTTAATAATTCATTCTGCCGGTTAGACTCCAGGGGGTGAACGATCCCGTCGTCGTCGGTCAGGCTTCCCAGACATATCTGTTGTAGACGCATAATCTGTGTCAATACGTTCTGCGTAGTGGCTAAGTCACCACTGCCCAGCCGCGCCAGTGCCAGATTCTTCATCTGCACGTAGGCTTTCGACTGCTCGCCAGTAAGCTCCACCTCCCGCCTCATGTAAACCTTGTCCGGGAGGTCCAGACAGTCCTCTTTCCGAACACGGAAGGAGTGCTCGTACAGCGTCTCCGTAAGCTCGTCTAGACGCTGGAACCCCAGTATCTGGTTAAAGGAATGGCTCCCCATGCTACGGCGCTGCACAATGGCATACCGGGCTTGAAAGGCGTAAAAGCTCTTAAAGCCCAGAATCTTCGGACTGAGGAACCCCATCTGACTGTACAAATCCATTGGGCTCTTCGTGATCGGGGAGCCCGTCAGGATGCGGCGCATTGTCGCACCCCGGCCCACGTCGCAAACGGCCTTGGTGCGTTTGGCCTGCCGGTTCTTGATGGTGGTCGATTCATCCACGGTCATAAAAACCTTGAATTTCTTCACAAAGAACCGCGAGACCTCGACGCCTTTCCTGGTGGAGAACGCCTCAATGTTCATCAGCAAGAACTTCAGCTTCCCGGTGTGCTCGTAGAGGTCCCTTAGCTCCTTGCGGTGAGCCTTACTGAGACCGGGCCTCCATAAGACTATCTCGCGCTCAATCCGCTCTGGCAAGTGTGCCGCTATCTCGGGGATCCAGTTACGGATCACGCCTTTGGGTGCTACGATGATCGCGAAGTTTATGAGACCGTTTTCGAAGCAGTGACCCATGGAGTCAATGTCCACCTTCGTCTTCCCCGTCCCCATGTCCATGAGAAGGGCAAAATTGACCTTCTCGGCGCTGGCGTCGAAAACCTCGCGCTGGTGATCGTAGGGCTGCGTCTTAAAAACAAAATCGCGCATGAAGATTTCTCTTGCATCTGCTCAGATATACCCATATAACAATTCTCGACGGTCAAGTCAACCGCCGATGAACGAAACAGGAGAAAGCAATGAGCGACCTACTTTCCGAAATGGCCTCCGATTCTGGGGAAGGCCTCGACAAACTGGATACCTTAGATAGCAGAAAACTCGACGGCGTGTCGCGGCTGGCAACCGAAGCGGCCAACCTGGAGCGGGAAATATCCGACGCCGAACAGCTTCTCAAAGGTAAGAAGCAGGCTCTGCGCGAGATCACCGATGG
>Ga0209757_10000307_pt1 | contig 12037 bp, 22 predicted proteins | sample ETNvirome_6_1000_FD_185472 | JGI IMG/M metagenome (GOLD analysis project Ga0209757, IMG submission 185472) | Marine viral communities from the Pacific Ocean - ETNP_6_1000 (SPAdes) (version 2) | ecosystem: Environmental > Aquatic > Marine > Oceanic | place: Pacific Ocean | collected 2013-06-19 | reverse complement strand
ATGTTTTATCCTCTCTTTTAGAACTAACTCGGGCTATATAAACTATATTTTCCTCCGCTTTCGGTGTAACACTTACTAATGATACTTTCATTCTACTATATCTAACTCAATAACTCTAATGTTCTTAGTAATCAATTTAACTATGGTATAGGGACAAGCGTTACTGGATGGTCGTCTATCCTCTAAATAACCTTTCCATTCGTTATTTACAACATTAATAGGTATTCTGATACTAGCTCCCCGGTCGGATACACCATAACTGAATTCATTTATTGATTGTGTTTCATGGTCACCGGTTAACCTTTCTTCATTATATGCACCATATCCTTTGATGTGTTCGTCATGGTGATAACCTAACTCTTCACATATATCTTTCATTAATTCTTCACCACCTTGTTCTCTCATTATTTTATTTGAGAAATTTACGTGCATTCCTGAACCATTCCAATCACCTTTCATTGGTTTTGGGTGTAATTCAATATTAATGCCGTGTGTTTCAGCTAATCTATATAGAATGTACCTACTTAACCATAAATCATCAGCAATATTACTTTCTCCCTTACCAAATAGTTGGTATTCCCATTGTCCTAACATAACTTCCGCGTTAACACCTGTAACTCCAAGGCCAACACTCAAACAAGCATCCATATGTTGTTCAACTAGTTCTCTACCAATAACACTATCTGCTCCAACACCACAATAGTATTTACCTTGTGGTTCTGGATAACCTTCTTCTGGGAAGCCCAATGGTCTACCATTTTTTGTCATTACATATTCTTGTTCGAACCCAAACCACCAATCCTCATCGTTTGATAATCCATGTCTATTATTTGTTTTATGTGGTGTTACATCAGCATTAAGAACCTCACACATAGCTATAAAAGAACTAGTTCTTTGCGGGTCATATATTACCTTAACTGGCCTTAAAATACAATCTGAATTATCACCACTAGCTTGATTTGTAGATGAGCCGTCAAACGACCAAAGTGGTAATTCTTCTGGTGTTGGTTTTGTTACTGTCGTGTCTAATTCTACAATTTTTGTCTTACTTCTTAATAGTTGTGTTGGCTCTGTACCGTCCACCCACACGTATTCAATCTTTGTTTTAATTTTCATTTTTATGTATTTTATTATATAACTTATCTAGACTCTGTTGTAAACTTTGTATTTCTAATTTACGGGTATTATCCACTAGTTTAAGAAGGGTAAGAGTCTCTTGTAACTCCTTTATTTGTTTTTTTATTTCTTGGTTTGTTTCCTTATCCATTTTATATTTATAATAATATGAATGTTATTGTAGATAATAAAGAACTTCCTTTGGAAATTATGACTACTCCAGATGCTATTAGTACTGGGATGATGGGTAGAGAAAATTTAGATGGTGGCATGTTATTTTTATTCGATAATGTGGGTGAACGGTCATTCTGGATGAAAAATTGTTTGGTGCCTTTAGATATAATATTCATAGTTAAAGACAAAGTTACTAAAATTAATAGGGATTGTCCACCATGCCATACAAATAACTGCACTTCCTATCAAGGGATAGCTAATAAAGTTTTGGAGTTACCTAGTGGGGAATATGGTGTAAGTGAAGGGGATTACTTAGAATTTACTGATTAATTTTTTCCTTAATTTTACTAACCAGTTCTTTTTGTACCCATTTAACGAACTCAACATATCTTGTAGGTTTACTGTCTGATTTTTTCTTCCAACCACCCTTTTCTGGGTTTCTGGTCGCTCTACTAAAGAAATTAAGTCCACTAATATTTGTTATACACTTATGACCACCACTATTAGCCTGAATAACATCCCAAGCTGGTACAGTTATGTTATCTAAAACTGCTTTTTGTTTTTCACTTAAATTATCCCAGGGGGTGTCTATAACACTAACTGCCATGTCGTAGTATTTGGAACCTTCTGCCGGCATATTTTGTAGGTGGTCTTTATATAGTGCAAATAAATCCGAAGTTTTGAATCCTATACTATCATATTCCGCTTTTGTTTCACCGATTCTCTTAATAACTGATATTGGTATCATGTGTTCTTTAAGTTGTGGTTCTATTTCTTTTAGTACTTCTTGTGCGACATCACCTAAATTAACCCCTTTTAATGCTCTATCTTCCTTAAATGGGTTACAAGAAGCTTGTACTAGACCCATTGGCCACGCAATCACTAAGAAATCCGCCTCTGGATAAATTTTAAATGGTGTGTATCTATCATAAGAACCTGGTTTAAATAAAGCTCCACCACCATATTGTACAATAATATTACCGTCTAATTTAAGGTTTTTACTTTCTTGTTGTGATTTGATGTACCCGGCTTGGTTCTGTGCCATATCTTCTGGGGTTGCAAATCCTTTTTCTTTTGCATAATCAGTAATGTTTTGGTATATGTTCAATAATGATGGTGTAGAATTCATTACTAGATGTTCTAGGAATCCTGGTTTGTTTTTATAAGCTAATAATAATTTATTAGTTAAAAGTCCTAACATCCATTTCTTTTCATATGCTTGGTCACCTTTTTCAAAATCCCTAATCAAGTTCATAACTTGTTCTGGTTCAATATCGTGTTTTGCGTAGTCTGCAGAATCTACAGTATTAATCATCATAATATCTTCATTACTAAAAATATCACTAGGACTTATACTTTGTGAAATAGTTTCCACATTTGAGCGTGCTCCTCTAAACTGTGTTGATGTTTCGTCTTCTACGCCTGATTGTGAATCATGGTGGTCAGTATGTATTTTAAAGATTGGCTTTCCGTGTGCAAAATCAACTAGTACCGGCATAACATCTCCACTAGCGTCTGGTTTTTTAACTGAAAATTCTTTGTCTCCGTACTGTATTACGTGACTACCTATAGTCTCTATACCATAACTTTCAAGATAATTTTTCATCCCCAATGCTGATACTACACCATCTAAGTCTTGGTGGAAATATATTTCTGCTTTAGGATATCTCTCTGCTAACTTATTAATGTCTCTAATCCCACTTTCATTTAAAAGTATTCCATTAATAAGTTCCAATTGTTGTTCTGTTATCTCTATCTTCATATTCTATAAATATCTTACTATTCTATTAACACGGATGATATCCTCTATCATATTTTCCATCCTTTTTCATTTTATCCCACCAAAACATATGGTCCCCTATTTGTTGGGAGGAACTTTTGTTCTTATTATAAGAAAGTGCAATGGTTCTTGTACTAGCCGTACTTAAATCTACTTTATTGGGATTAACATAATGATTTACTTTAATAACGTCTGTATCACTAAAACCATTAACAACCCCTAACATTCTCTTAAACCCTTTGGGTATTTGATTATGAACTCTATTGTATAACTCTTCATATTTTTCTTCATCGGTAATTAGATTATTATAATAGTTCCATGTAGAGTATTGTTTTCCTTTTAATACTGAATCTTTCATGGTGTACCCACATTTAACTGCTCTATTATAAATGGTGGATAAAATTGCATTTAATTCTTTTTCGTCTGCGGTTTGATTTTCACCTACTAGAGTGGAGGCTAGGATATGATTTTCATTATCTGTGGATATATCTATATATAATTCCAGTTGTTTTAACTTCTCACCGTCTATTGGGAAACCTTCTTCTTTATCATCACAAAAATTATCTATTTTTAATATTAGGGCTTCTAACATATCTTTTCCATAACACCCATCTGTATATATCCCTAATTTTTTTTGTATTCCCCAAATAGGATGAGTTTCGTCTTTATCACAATCCCCATACTGTAATTCATCCCCACCTTTAATTAAATCATAAAAAGAAATCTTTACCGTGTTAAACTGGGTTTTTGCGGTCGGAACACATGAAATTTCTTCCTGTTCAAAAAGTCTACCATATTGGTTTTCTGTTATTATTATACGCATAAAAAATCCTTTATCATAAATATCATGATAAAGGACTTACTACTTCTAGTTATAGTTTATTATAGACAACTAAAATACCTTTCTCCCCTATCACAAAGAATAGTAACTGCATTATTTTTATCATTGTCTTTTAACCATTGGAAGGCACTAAATACATTTGCTGCTGCACTTATCCCCACAAACAAACCGTATTTTTTAGCTAAATGTCTAGCACATTTTTTTGCACATTCTGTAGAAACCACCCTCACTTCATCTACTTTATCTAAATCTACTAAGAATTTACTACCGTCTCCTATTCCTTGGATTCCGTGTAGTCCTGGTTCACATCCGGACATTACCGCACTTTCTTCTGGTTCTATTGCTACTGTCTTCATGGTAGGCCACATTTCTTTTAAAAACTTATCAGTGCCCATAAGAGTACCACCAGTCCCTGTTCCAGCCACAAAGACATCTGGACGAGACCTTTCACCATGTTGTTGTTGATACTCGTTGTATATTTCAGGTCCGGTACCCATATAATGTGCTTCCATATTTAATGGGTTATGGAATTGGTTGCAGTTGAACCATCCTTTATCCTTACACATTTTATCTCTCAAGGTGATTGCTCCATCAAAATCCCCTTCTTCAACCTCAATTAATTCTGCACCATAAAACTTAAACATCTTTTTCCTTTCTTCAGACATATTAGATGGCATAATAATAACCATTTTATATCCTCTTTCCGCGGCTAACATTGCAAATGAGATACCACTATTACCTGATGTCGCTTCACATAGGGTATTACCTCGTTTTATTAATTTTAGTTTCTCTGCGTTATTAATAATGAAAGTTGCCATTCTATCCTTTACCGAACCACTAGGGTTCATGAATTCAGCTTTACCCCAAACTGTAAAATTCCCAATGGTAATGGGGATTAATGGGGTGTTACCGACATAGTCAGATAGTTTTTGTTTCATTAGTCTACTATTTCTACCGAGAACTTATCTCCTTGTTGGATTTGTTCTACAATTTCTAATCCTTCTGTTACTTTTCCAAAGCATGTATGTTTTTTATCTAGGTGTTGTGTTCCTTGTCTACTATGACAAAGGAAGAACTGTGACCCACCTGTATTAGGCCCTGCATGTGCCATAGATAGTACACCTTTATCGTGGTATTGGTTGTCACCACCTACTTCACAATCAATTTTATATCCTGGTCCACCCATCCCATTTCCGTCAGGACATCCACCCTGTGCCACAAAATTAGGGATGACTCTATGGAAGTTAAGGTCTTTATAAAAACCATCTTTTGCTAATTTAACAAAATTATTTACTGTGTTCGGTGCGTCTTTTTCATAGAACTCTACCACCATAGTTCCTTTATTTGTGTTAATTTTACCTTTCATTTTTTAATTTATTTATTTCTCTGTTTATATACCAACTTGCTTTTTCCAAGTCTTCTAACATATCTACCTTATTTCCAGCTCGAGATACATATTTTATTGTGTTACCTAAATTAAACCCCAACTTCCATGCTTCTATAACTTTAATAGCCTCATATGGGTTATCTTCTCCACCGTAATGAGTTGGATGGTCCACCATTTCATTTTTTCTAGATTCTTTTCTATTAAATTCTATAACTTCTTCTTGTGTTGGGTGTTTATGTCCTGTTAACTCTTCATAATACGGATTTTGTTCTCCTGTTTGTGGGTCGTGTGTGGGTATTTCATACCTATAATTATCTTCACTCCTTCCTAGTCCTTGGTTGGGTTTACTTTTTTTGTTCATTTTTTTCCTTTATAAAATCTTTAACTTTTTTATATGGTGAGTTATTTAAAAGTTTATTCTCATATTTTTCATATATATAATTTTTAATTTCTTCTACCTCTACAAATTTACTATTGCACACGCTTATTATTTCTATTTCCGTTTTATCTTCCTCTGGAAACATCAAAACTTCATAACCACTCTTATCACTAATATCTAAGGCAAATTTTTCTAAATCTGGACCTATTCTTAGTGTGGTTGGCTGGGACAGTTTAACCACCATAATAGGTCTATACTTTTCTATTAGTAATTCATTCGCTACTCTTTCTGTGTTTGTAATTTTTTTAACCATGATAAAAGTTAATCAAAGTTAAAAATATTGTCAATATGTGGGGTTGGATTTTAATTAAGGCAGAATGGTGGGAATCCGTCTTTTACGTGTAAGAATACTTTCTCTATTTCTTGTTGTTTTTTAATAAGATTTTCTATTTCTATTTCTTCTCGGATATCTCTTAATGATAAATCTGTTACAATTTCTAACATTTCAGTACCAGATAATATTGGGTCTCCGTTCTTTTTATTATTAATGGTCGCTTTTACAGCGACCATTTTATAAAATTCATCCATATCAATTTCTGAATGACCAAACATATCTCTTCTAGCTTCTAAATCAGTTTCAAAGAAATCTTTTAATTTTTTAAGATAAAGTAGTATATCTAGTTCCATATACATAAATATTAGACTAAATTGTATTTCTTAATATTTCTTTTAGATATATTGCTAATTTTATCTTCTTTTTTAAGAATATCATAGATTTTTTGTGCAGCTACTTTAATATCTTTCATGCCACCCTCTATTTTTTTCTTATTTTTGTAAATCATTACTTCTAGACTTCCTGCTGTGGTAAGTATTTTACCACCTACTCTTCTACTAGTTGGTTTTGTTATGCGTTGTCTAACTTCATAATTTATCATTTTACAGATATGATTGCCTCTTTTTTCCATTGTTGTTTTACCTCCCATAATTTTTATTTTATAATAGTATTATTTACTAAATTAATATTTACCCAATCATACTCTTTATAATTGGTTCTATCTATTGTGTAGGATGTGATTACTTTATCAAATATAGTCTCTTGGTACGTTCCTTTCAAATTTTCTGCTTCTTCTATTTTACCAAATAATTTTAGGTCATCATAACCCAATCTATTTTTAATAAATAATTGCAGTTGTTTACCAGATAGAATCATATCAATATTTCTAACGACCCAATCTTTAAAGTCCTGTACATCCCAATGTGAATTTTCTTTTGTTTCCATTTTACAAATATACTATTTTTTTTCTATTTTACTTTCATTTTTTGAATCTTTTTTATCTTTTTCTTTAGACGGTGACGGTGGTCTATACCCGTAGGTCTTTACCTGTCTTAATTCATTTAATGTTCTTTTTTTAATTTTCTTCATTTTATTTTCTTTTATCTAATTTATTAATTATCGTTTTTTCCATAGATATTATAACTTTTTCCAGTTTTAATATTTGGGTTTCTAGTTGGATTATTTGTTTTCTTTTTTCTCTACCTAGTTTTGCCTCCCAAATTAACCACCCAAAAGCTACTACTTCTATAACGAATAATAATATTAATAATATTGTTTGTAACGTACTATCTCCCAACTTCTTGCATGTATTTGTTCTGGGTATCTTCCCAAGATAAATCAATAACATCCCAATAGAATAATTGTTCTGGTTTAATTCTGTCTTGGTCATACATATTCTTATATCTACGAATAGCTTTTGGTTTCCACCAACGACAGGTATATTCTACGTCTTCTATAAATTTTTGTTTCATTTTTAAATCACTTACTTCTATCTCATCTCTCAAGAACTCACAACCGTTATCGTACATCATTGCAAGATAGACTCCTCTCTTGAATCCGTGGTCGTAAGTGGACCCCTTTATCCCACAATGTTTAAAAACTTTATTAAGGACATTCTGTTTAGGTCCTGTAGCGGTTATTGCTTTCTTATGTTCTTCTGGATGATTTTCTTTTAACCATTTATTCCAAGGAAGATATGCACTATCATCAGGTTTTAATCTAACTTTACCCGATGTCTCCCCCATTGTCTTGAAGTGGGGCATTCCATTATACATACTATTAATACCGTATAATGATGTTGTTCCTACAGCAATTAACTTGTCACCATACTTTTCTTCCCACGCATCTCTAATTATTTTACATGTGGTTAATGCGGCTATTAACTTACCCATTAACATATTATATCCTCCTGGTTGGGTGGAACAAATGGTGGTTGCTATAGCTGTATTGTTTAATTTATGTTGGTCGAATTTATTAGTTTTATCCCACCCTATATACGCGTCTCTAACTTTAATACTCGTAACGTCAGACCCCAAACAAATCAAACCAAGGACTTTATCTGTTTCCCTATCTCTAACCCAGAATTTCATATTACGTCCAGGATTTGCAACCCATTCCATTGTATGAATAAGTTTCCTATAGTTTACCCATTCTGTAACACCCTTTCCTGGCTCTGCAAGTTTAACGTAAGGTTTTAAATCATTAATTTCCCTTATAGTTTTTTCTAAATTATCTAAATCTGATGGTAACCATAAATTATCTCGGTAGGTATATAATTTATTCTTTATCTTAGCCATCTTACCACCCTTATTCATTTCTTGCCACTTTTTATAAAGTGTTTGCTCTTCTACAGACATTTCTTTAAGCATGTCTAAATTATCGATTAGGTTTTGTTTCGTCTCATCGAAGTTAAAAACCTCTTCTGATTCTATTGTATCAAATATTGTTGTTTGTTCTCCCATGATGTAATAATAACATATTTTAATAGTCATTTCAAGTTTTATTGACTTATAACTCTTATATATTTATTGTTAAATAAAAACTATGTCTTGTCAAAATTGTAAAAATTCCAAAAACTTAAACTCTTTAGGGGAGTTAAGTGATAAGGTTACCATTGATATTAACGCAAAAAAAGAAGAGATTCTCAGTCGAGTATGGGATAAGTCTATGGGTAAACTTAAAAGAGGTGAATTTTTTATTGTGTTTATGTTCGCTTGGTTTCCACTAATTATAGGTTACATCACTATTATTAGGTTTCTGATTTCTATATTTTAAAATTATCTTTTTCTTCTAAACTCTTTAGTATCTCTTTTTCATCTTCTGTTAATGAATTAGGCATTGTAATGTTTGGTTTAATAACTAAGTTCCCCACACCAGAAGGAGTGACCATTCCTTTTCCTGCGACATTAAAACTTCGTGCCACATCACTTAATGGTGGAATTGTTATGGTTAAAGGTCCACTAAAGAAAGGCACTGTTATCTGAGTACCTATTAACATTTTAATGATTGGTATTTTAACTTCGTAAATTAAATCTCTATTCGATAATTTAAAGTCTTTGTTCCTGGCTATAACTACTTGTACACTTAAATCTCCTGCTGCACCGTTTTCTACATCATCCCCTAAATTTCTAAAAGTATACACCTGACCTGTCATTAGATTAGTTGGTATTTTAAAATCTACTGTATTTGGGGTGGTTAAGGTTCCTACTCCCTCACACCTACCACAAGCTTGTACTATTATTTTTCCTAGTCCGTTACATTGACCACAGGGTTCTCTTCTTATTTGTCTAAAAAATGCGTTACCTACAACATTTTCTACGTGTCCTTCTCCTCTACAAATATGACAGGTATGTGCGTTTCCACCACTCCCGTTACAACTACCACACTTCATTTCTCTCTTATATTTTAACTTTTTGGTACGTCCAAAAAATACATCTTCTAATGTGATGGTAAGTGGTATGTTTAAACTTCTACCTTTTTTCATTTGTGGCCGTTGTCCTCTATTAAAAAACTGCCCAAATAAATCATCCATATTTGGTGCTCCCCCCTGAGGGTGTCTTCCATGAAAAGGGTTGCTTCTTTGGTGGTCGTAATCTCTTCTTTTATCTTCACTACTCAGTGTGTCATAAGCTTCTGACATTTCTTTAAAAGTATTTTCGTCCCCCCCTTTATCTGGATGGTGTTGTTTAGAAAGGTTTCTAAAAGCTTTTTTTATTTCATCTGGAGATGAATTACTCTTGATATTTAGGGTTTTGTAGTAATCTTTAGTCATATGGTTTACGATAGAAATAAATATAAAATTGTTTTATTTAAAAATGGTGAAAGAAATAAGGTCTTTTTTTCCTCCAACAATAAAAAAAGTATTTTAAGGAAATATACTAAATTTATTGAAGAAAAAAAGCCTAAATTCATAACAGAATATATTTCTCGCAAAAAAGTAATGTTTGAGTTGGCGATTGTAACGACTGAAGACTCTAATAACACTCTTTTTGCTAAAGATTCTGTTGGCAGAACTAAGGAGATTACTCTAGGGGATTCAGATTACAAGTTTATAAAAATGTTACCTTACTGGAAAGAGGAGAAGGTATACGACCACACCTTAACAACTAAAATTAGTTTTAATAGGTTAATGGTGGAGTATTTGCACCTTAAAGACTTTAAACAGGTTTTTACCTTAAATAATAAAGTTATTATACAAAAAGACGATATATTTAATGTTTTTAGTTTAAAAACTATTTCTGATGCATTACGATTACTTACTGTTATTGAGTTGGAGTTCTTAAATTCTGGGAGATATGATTGTTTATTTGTGACGGATACTAGTACCGTACAACGAAAACAGCTTTATAATTTACTGGAGGATGCTGGTTACAATAGGGAATTCTTAAGAAAGCAGTATACTTATTAATCTATTATAAAAATAAACTCTGTCTCATTGATGTCGATAGATATCTTAGTCTGTGTTCTATCCACTTTTATTCTCACAAAATCTTCTATCTCTGTTAAAATTTCATTAAATTTATTTTGTGGTACTTTTAAAATTATTTGGGAACTTTTTAAATATGGGTTATTTTCAATCTTTTGAGCTATCTCTGCACAATCGGCTAAAATTTTAGGTTCTTTTTGATTTTCTTCCATATCCCTTCTTTTGGTTTTTTGGGTTTTTCTTCCATCATTTGCTGTTTGGCCAAATATTCATGGATACTACTTTTTTTTATTTCTTCTATTACTCTTTTTTTATGTTCTCGGATGCTCTTCTGGTCCTCCAAGACTTCTTGCCGGAACCATTCCTCGATTTTCTTCTTTTCCATATAAACTTATTTTTTCACCTTTAAAACCAAAATTTAATTTTCGTAAAGAATCTACATCATTTTCCGCAAACATTTTCTTTAATTCTAGCATTTTTAAATTAAGTAAACTATTTTTTTCCTCTACATCTTTATTCCATTTAATTAAATATTTTATTTCTCCTTCTAAAATTTCACACCCTTCTGGTGTAAATTCCTTAAAAAAAGATACTAGCTTTTGGGTCTTATTACTGTCTGCGGAGTTCATTTGTATTTTATTACCTCTACTTTCTAAAATATTTTTGTCTTCCCAATGAACTGGCAATTTTAAATCAATAACAATAAAATCTTCATGCATTCTCATGCTATGAAATAAATTTCCCAATTCTAATATGTTATCGTATAGTTTCATTTAATATATTAAATATGTTATAACATAGGACAGAGTAAAACCTAATAATAATAACTCTTTATGAGATAACACATAAGTTGTTGGTTCAATAGAATATAATTTTCTTATGAATAATAAAATATTTCTACTTATTACTATTAAGGAAAATATAAAAAATAGTGTAAATCCCCAATGTCCCATTTATTGTTTGCTTTCTTCTAAAATTTCTTTTCTTAGTGATTGTAGTACACTTTTTAATTCTTGTGCTGCTTTTCTTGCTCGAATACCTGCACTTTTATTTTTTTTATCAAAAAATTTCTCAGCATCTACTTTAATTGCTGTTACAAGTGTTTCTAATTGTGTTAATGTTTCCATATTAATTTTCTTTCTCTTTGTCTTTATTTTGGTATGACTCCCAAGTTGTGAAGCTCGAAGATACCATACTTAATTTATTTATTAGCTCTAAAGCCTGTTTTAACTTATCTTCAATGTTAATATCTGTTAGATTCAAAACCCTTTCCAGCTCCGCCTCCAACTTTTGTTTTTGAATGATAAGTTCATTATTGATGATGCTAATTATTCTCATGGTTAATTTTATAAAAATATTATTTAACTGTCAAGCTGTCATTTAAAAGAATATACATTTCATATAACATATCTAGTTCTGATTTAGTTTTTTCTGTGTACAATCTAAATAGCCTATTTAAAAAGTGTTTAATCTTTTCTAGCTGTTCCTCGTTTTTATTATCATAAAAAGACTCATAAAAAAAATTGTAGAAGTATTCATAATGGTCTCCTTCTTTTTTAAAAAATATATTCTCTTTACTAAAATTCTCTACGATTTTTTC
>Ga0209757_10000306_pt1 | contig 12079 bp, 2 predicted proteins | sample ETNvirome_6_1000_FD_185472 | JGI IMG/M metagenome (GOLD analysis project Ga0209757, IMG submission 185472) | Marine viral communities from the Pacific Ocean - ETNP_6_1000 (SPAdes) (version 2) | ecosystem: Environmental > Aquatic > Marine > Oceanic | place: Pacific Ocean | collected 2013-06-19 | reverse complement strand
AGAATAGTGGAAATGGCAAAGAAGGCACTTCAGATAAAGGTGGTTTGATTAAAACGGCAAGTAGAAAGCCCACGGCAGCTTCCCAGATTGGTGAAAATCAAATTGATTTTACTTATCAACCAAAGAAAGATTTTGTTGGTAAAGATACTTTTAAATATACAGCGGTGATTCAAGATACTGAGATGAAACAAGCGCCTCTTAATTGGTGTAAGTCTGATTCTACAGTAAGCGTGTATGTTAAACCAGCAGTAGCTACAGCAACAGGCACCGGAGGTGGGTGTACAACTACTGACGAAGGTAATGTTATATTAAGTTGGAATGCTGTAGCGGGAGCGGAAAATTATAAAGTATACAGTGGTACAACTGGTCCTCTTATTACGACTATCCCATCTTCAGGGGAAGATACCTATACCTATAAAGAGCTTGCTTCTGGGTGGTCTGCCTGGATTGGGGATGGAGATGGAAATGGAGTAGCTGGCTGTGCTAGTGATACTACATTGTCTGTTGATTATTCTATTTCATCTTATTATACACTAGATGGAAATATTATAGAGAGTCCAAAAAAGACTGTGAGCGTTGCAATGCCATGCTGTGTAGACCTTCAAAGCCCTGCATCTATAAGTATTAATTTTGTTCAAGAAACAACGAATGTTCTTCCAACAAATGAAGCACAATGCCCACCAAACAATCACGCTCTTTTAATACATTTTGATGAGAACGGAGTAACAGGACCACCTGTAGATTCAGGTATAAATTCAATCACATGCGCTTACAACGGAAATGCTGGTTTGAGTGCTACAGGTCCGAGTCACTTTGCAATTAAATCAAGTTGTTATTTTGATGGAGTCGGTGATTATGTGAGTGTGGCTGCAACCGGGGCTTTGGAGTTATCTGGTGACTTTACTATTGATTTTTGGGTTAATTTTGATGATATTAACGATGATGCTTGTTTCTTCTCTTCAGCAGACGTTATTGCAGGGTCAACAATTGGATTTGAATTGAAGTATTTTGGAGCAACTAAATTATGGTACTTTAGTCAAAACAGCGGAGATGGAACTGCCTCTACCTTTGGTTGTGGTAATTGGACCTTTACTCCCACAAGCGGAGCCTGGTATCATATAGCCTTGGTGCGTGATTTCAACTCAGGAAATACACTATATGTCAATGGTATTAAAATTTCTCATCAACCATATTGTTATGGCAGCAGCGATTTCATATATAACCACAACAATAATGGAATTGACATTGGAAGAAGTAGACAGTCTACTTCAACACTCTTAAAGGGATATATTGATGAGTTTAGAATTGTAAATGGAATGCAAATGTGGACTTCGGATTTTTCTAGTGAATTTGCAGTTTCGCCACCATCAATGTATTGCCCAGATGCCCCTACTAATGGTGGAGCATCAATAGGCATTAGAAAAGCAACGATCACATGGAATGATGAGTTTAGTTATGTTGATACTTATAAATTATATCGTCGTGGACCTTATAAAACAGGCGTGGTGGCTGGAGACTGGCAGCTTGTAACCACTACCACTGAAGAAGCGGCATGTTACCCCTTTGCACCATATTGTGTACACAGATATATAGATTTATTAAATGAATGTTTTGGCTGCACAGGTTCTCCAACTTTTTATGATTACTGTGTTACTTCTTTTGACGAGATTAGCGGTGAGAGCACCACAGCCCAGAATACAGAAACAGTAACGGTTGTGTGTACCCCTGCCGAGCCAATTGCACAGAACAAAACATATATCACTCCGCATAATATAAACATCGTCAATGAATTATTGCCAGCTATAGCACCAGCTTCAGATATCATTAGTTATTCTTTAACAACCAGCCCAAGTGCAACTGGTGGGCAGCTATATGACATAAGCACTATATCTTCAGATGGTCTTTGGAGTTTTAATCCAAGTGATAATTTCTCTGGAGGTGTGAATTTTGAGTGGATGGCTACAGATAGTTGTGGGGCAACGGCATCGGGCGTTATTACAATAATTGTTGATCCTGTTTCAGAAGATCCATTTATAATATTAGATAAGAATGAACTGTCCACACAACAGAATACTTCTGGTGTCCGTGAGTTGGCGTCTGGTGTAGATACAGCCCCCGGTCAATTAGGTAATATTAATTCTGTCTCTGCACTTCGAGGCAGAGGAGATGCCTACATGGTCAGCAAAACTGAAATTGATATACCAGAAGACGATTAATCACGGCTTGTAAACGCCGTCTTTAAGAATAATAATAAACTATTTTAAAATAAATTACTATTTATAAAACGATAGGAACTATTATTCACCACGGGTTAAATATTAAGTATGGCAGTTGAAATTAGAGTAAATCCCAGCTACATTGGACTACAGGGTGAGTCTGACTGCATTTATAGATGGAAATGGATGGTTGACGGGGTTTTAGTTAAAGAAACTATAGGAAAAACACCAGATACATCACCATTAACAATTGCTGCCGCCGCTCCAGGAACAGCAACTACTTATAGTATACAACTTGTTGTTATAAACGATACAACCGGGTTACAAGTTAACTCTAGCAGTATTAAACAAGTGACAGTTCAGCCAAGTATATGCACCGGAGCCTGTAGCTAATGCCTTATGATTATGAGATTAAAATAACCCCAGCTTATACTGGTAATACTGGTGGCAATACTTATAAATGGCTTTGGTATATTTGGAATTCATCGAGTACCTATTATAATGTTGAAACTGATTTAGTTAGAGTAACAACTGGAACTGCTCCTGACGTAACACCATTATTGATCACCACCACCCCACCGACCATTGCGACAATCTACAATATACAGTTAGTTGTTAAAAATATAGACAACACTGTAGCTTGTAGTAGTCTGGTTCAACAAATAACAGTCCAGCCATCGATTTGTGATGGTGTTTGTGTTACTACGGCTATGTCTGTATTCCATTTTGACTGGTCGCCCAGTGGAGATACTTTAACCAATCTCTGTTCTGATGTCACAGCGACAAATACCAATGCCACATTTAATATTACAATTACCGACCCCTTTTCCACAACCGCTGGTGTAGTAGAGTTCTCTGGCGCTACTGGTAGTGCTGCCGCTCACCTTCAACTCAATAAAGGTACAACCTCCACTGCCTGTGCAGATAGCGATCTCTGTATGGATGGTGAATTTACAATCGATATGTGGTTTCAAACCTCCTCTACTGGTGGGATGTACGGTGCTGGCGGATTATTTACAGGAGCCTCGGCAGTAGACGGATTTGGTACAGGCAATGTAAAGGATTTTTATTTAGTATATGCAGGATTAGCCATGGGAGCCGGGGCAGCAGGCACCGAGGCTGTTGGTTTCGGATATCCAGCATATCCAGCAGCATATATTGCACATACTCCAAACCTAGCATTAAATACTTGGCACCATTTTGCATTTACACGAGATCTTAATGATGATTGTAGAATTTTTGTTGATGGAGTCCAGCGTGATTGGTATCATAATGTAGCTGTTGCTGGTTTAACAGGCGTTGTTGGTCCTACCGTATCTGCAACTGGAACTTTTGATTTTGATCAGGGGCATGTTGGAGGCATAGGTCATAGTATGTTCCCTGCACAGTTTGATGGGTACATTGATGATCTTAGAATTATTAAAGGGGTGGCTGAATGGTGTACTGGATTCACTGCGCCAGCGTTACCTCATACATGTGTAATGCCAAATAGTTGTGTTCCAATTGTAGTTCCAGGCTGCACTCAGAAATGGGCAGACAACTGGAATCCTTGGGCTACACAGAATGATGGCTCTTGTGTTCTAGCAGGTTGCCAAGATGAAGCAGCATCAAATTTTGATCCTGCTGCGACAACCGGTGGCGTGACTTGTGTTTATACCAATGTCTCACTCTTTCATCTTGACGGAAATATAACTCAATCATGTGCGCCTGGAGTTTCTGCAACAGCAACAAATGTTACATGGACCTCTGCCACTGGTGGTAAGTTTGCAAATGCTGCTAGTTTTACTGGCGCAACTGGCGCCAGCCAGTCAGATATAACATTATCATCCAGTATAACTGGTGCAGCAAGCCCTCTTTATTGTGATGGTGAGTTTACAGTGGATTTCTGGTTTCAAACCTCAAGTACAGGTGGTCCAGCAGGGATGAATGGAGCCGCAGGGTTCATTTCGGGAGCTTCTGCATATGATGGTGGTATATTTGTGAATCCAAGTGACACAGCCTTCTATATGGCATATTCGGGATTGGCTCTATCAGGAGGGGCAACAGGTAGCGAGGCTCTATTCCTTGGTACGAAAGATTTCCCATATGGCTATCAGGTAAAAACTCCAAATCTGGCAATCAATACTTGGCATCACTTTGCACTAACCCGTGATGCTAATGACAATGCTAGAATGTTTCTTGATGGAACTCAGCAGGATTGGTATTGGCACCCATCAGTTGGACCTGGCGGGACAGCAACCGGAGCAGATACTATTATCGGTCCAGTATTATCTTCTGTAACTGGAGCTTATGATTTCGATGGAGCGAAAGTGGGTTCTCAAGCACATACAATGTTCCCTGCGCCACTGGAAGGTTATATTGATGAATTAAGAATTGTTAAAGGCTCATCACAGTGGTGTGATGATTTTACAGCGCCAACAGCAGCACACACTTGTGTGCCACCGACTTCAGCCATTTGCGCTCCAGTGGGGACTGTCTCACTTTTTCATCTTGATGGTGATATAACGGAGACTTGCTCATCAGGAGTTTCAGCAACAGCAACTAATACAATTGCCTATGCCACTGGTCAATTTACAAATGCATTTGATTTTAATGGCTTAACAGGTAGTATTGGAACACCTTCTGGTGTTTTATTACACTTCAATGGAACTAGTGGAGCAACTGGTCCAATAACCGATTCAGGGGCGACAGGAGCGAACTCTGTTATCTCTACCGCTGTGGGGAATGTACATTTTAATACATCTGTATATTCTCCAGCCTCTGGAAATACTTCCAGTGTTAGATTTGATGGCGATGGCGATTATATTAAAATTGATGATAACACTCTATTTCACTGGGACGGTGAATTTACGCTTGATATGTGGGTGAGGTTTGATAACATTACTACACATTTTGCAGGTTCTTCAGGTGGTCATGTTCAGGTAGTTTTAGATGAGGGATCACGAGAGATAGAAACTGATGCCATTCTTAATGCTATGAGTATTACCCAGAAATTTCGTTCTGATTCCCTCGCTATATTTAAATTTGCAAAGGACTCCCCCGCCCCTGCTCCAATGCCTGGCGCTTGGACAATAGTTCTTGGAACTGATGATGTAGGTTGGGATGTTAATTGGGGAGCGGTCTTTCATCCTTACCATAATCAAATTATTTGGCCACACAATGGCGGAACAGCAGCCCTAGCCGATAATACTTGGTATCACTTTGCACTCACCCGTGATTCAAATAATGATATTAGAGCGTTTCAAGATGGTGTCATGTTGACTGACGGTCAAAATCTTTATGCAGCCGCCGCCTCCGGTGGCCCGACGCCTGGTTCTACTGGAGTTACAGCATTTAACTACTCTGGCACATTCAGCCCAACTGGGTTTGTTTATAGCTCCACAGGCACTGTTTCACTCTTCCATTTCGATGGAACTACAGCAGGAGCTTGTTCATCTCCAATTTCGGTAACGGGAGCCAATGTCACATGGTCTTCGGCAACAGGTGGTAAGTTTGCAAATTCTATAAACTTTAGCGGATCAACAGGAGCTAGTGCTACCACATTAACTTTTAATGTTTCTGGTGTTACAGCCGGAACCACTTCATGTGCAGATAACCCACTTTGTTTGGATGGTGCGTGGACAGTTGACTTCTGGCTCAAACTTAGTGGAGAAGACCGGCATATTACCGGCTTGGGTGGCAATACAGGCACAATTACAGAAATATGCAATGCAAGGCAATCTCATACACTTTATTGGGATAGTGACACTAGCTCATATCAACCACATGATCACTTTGGGTTAATATATGATGGTGGGGTTGTAGGTGCGATGATGGGCAATCCAGCAGGTCATTATTTATTATTGGCGCCGTTCGGTGCGCTGGATAGCAGTGGCCACGGGCTGAGTTGGCATAAACTTGAAAGTTCTACTGGAGCCGATGTAAACCCAGAGGATAATTGGCACCATATTGCAGTAACTCGTGATTCAAATTTTGACAATAGGGTGTTTTTCGATGGTGCATTAACAACATATTATGAAGGCGGAGCTACTGCTGTAGGTACATATTTCAACTCGATGATCGGCGGGCATAGTGGTGGTCAACCATGGAGACAAATGGAATTGAATGGTCTTGCATATGGTCTGGGCGATTTTCTGGGCGCTCCATTCAGCGGAGAGATAGATGAGCTTAGAATCGTCAAAGGTGCAGCAGAGTGGACTTCAAATTTTACAGCACCCACTGGTGGTCATACTTGTACTTCTCTAATATCATCTGATCACGCTGGCTATTATCTCGGAGCAGCAGGAAATATCTCTGGTCTAATCAGCGCAGGTGATAATAATCCCAATGCAGATGGTGCAACTAGTATTGCGAGCACAGACCTCAAAGGATATATTGATGAGTTTAGGGCTGTAAAAGGCACCGCAAAGTGGACTTCAGGATTTACAGCACCAGCAGCGCCATATAACAATACAACCGATATCAGTGCTTTGGTAAATGCCAATACTACACTAACCTTTGATGTTTCTGGCGTTACAGCAGGAACTCCATGTGCAGCTAATCCTCTCTGTCTTGATGAGGCATATACAATCGATTTCTGGATTAAACTTAGCTCGGCAACTCGTAATGCTTTCGGATCTGATACTACTTCTACTGAGATATGTGTTGCATACCCATACGGAGAAGAAATTGCTGGAAGAAAGGACCATCTTGCATTGTTATATGCAGATGCTGTCCTTGCCCCAGTGGTTGGAATTGGTTCTGGTTCTGGTCAGTATATGATGCTTACCACTTTTGGACGAACGGTTGAAGACGGCGTTTGGGCTAAAATACCAAGTGATCCAGTAGGTACTTGGTGTCATATGGCAATTACTCGTGATTCAAGTTTTAATGTTAGACTGTTTTGGAATGGCGTTGCCTTGGAGTTCTTTGAAGGAAGCACTTCTCATGGATATTCGTATACTGGAATAACTGGAAGTGACTCATCGAATGGATATCTTCATAGAACAACAAGACTAGACTCCCTCGATTGGGGTAATAAAATGGGTATGCTTGATTTCCCATTCAATGGAGCAATAGATGAATTTAGAGTGGTTAAAGGTCAATCAGAATGGTGCGCAGACTTCACCTCTCCCACGGGAGCAGCAAGAACTTGTGATGTGCCATCTTCCTGCTCGCCACCAGTTTTAGGTTGCACAGAAGAGTGGGCTAATAACTATAGCTCAACAGCAACAGAAAATGATGGTTCTTGTTATAGACATGGTTGCACAACATCGTGGGCGACTAACTATGATGCTCTGGCAACTATTGATAATGGCTCTTGCGTATATGATAGTGCAGTAACAACATTATTTCACATGAATGGGACCGCAACAGCAGAAGGTTGCAGCAACGTCATTTCAGCAGTAACAACAAACGTCACATGGACCTCTGACACTGGTGGCAAGTTTGCAAATGCTGCTGGCTTTACTGGTGCAACTGGTGCCAGCCAGTCAGATATAACAATATCATCTAGCACAGGAGGGGCAGCAAGCCCGCTTTACTGTGATGGCGAATTTACAGTGGACTTCTGGTTTCAAACCTCAAGCACTGGTGGACCAGCAGGGCTGTATGGAGCCGCAGGATTCATTTCCGGCGCCTCGGCATATGATGCTCTTGGGGGAACCACTCCAAAAGATTTCTATATAGCATATTCGGGATTGGCTCTATCAAGTGGTGCAACAGGATCAGAAGCTATTCTCTTTGGCACAAAAGATTTCCCATATGGTTATCAGGTGAAAATTCCAAATCTGGCAATCAATACTTGGCACCATCTTGCATTAACCCGTGATGCTAATGACAATGCTAGAATATTTGTTGATGGAACTCAACGTGATTGGTATTGGCACCCACAGTTTGGATGGGATGGTGCAACCGGAGCAGATACTATTATCGGTCCAGTATTATCTTCTGTAACCGGAGCTTATGATTTCGATGGAGCGAAAGTGGGTGCGGCTCCTCATCAATATTTCCCTGCGCCGCTTGAAGGGTATATTGATGAATTAAGAATTATTAAAGGTGCAGCAGAATGGTGTTCTGACTTTACAGTACCGGCGACTGCACATGGTTGTACAGCCCCAGCGTCAGATATCTGTTCTAATGGAGCTATTTCGCTCTTCCACTTCGATGGAACTACAGCAGGAGCTTGTTCATCTCCAATTTCGGCAACAGGAGCTAATGTCACATGGTCTTCAGCAACAGGTGGTAAGTTTGCAAATTCTATAAACTTTAGTGGATTAACAGGGGCTAGTGCTACCACATTAACTTTTAATGTTCCTGGCGTTGTTGCAGGAACTACTCCATGTGCAAATAATCCACTTTGTTTTGATGGTGAATATACAGTTGACTTCTGGGTCAAACTCAGTTCGGATGAGCGACCTTTCGCCATGGGCGGTACAGGGTCGCATACAGAAATATGCAATGCAAAGCAAGCTCATACAACTTATTACAATTCTGACAATAGTGCATATGAGCCAATTGATCACTTTCTGATGATATATGATGGTGGATTTGTCGGAGCGGTGTTGGGCTTTCCAGCAGGTCATTATTTATTATTCAATGAATTTGGCAGAACTGACAATCACGGCGGAATGGCTTGGTTTAAACTTGAAAGTTCTACTGGAGCCGATTTAAACCCAGAGGATAATTGGCACCATATTGCAGTAACTCGTGATTCAAATTTTAACAACAGATTTTTCTTCGATGGTAGATTAACAACGTACTACGGTAGCGATGTTGACGGCGCAACCGCAGGGGGAACATATTTCACTAGTATAACTGGAGGTCACAGTGGTGGTCAACCATGGAGACAAACAGAACTGAATGGCTTGGTTTTTGGCACAGCACCATTTTTGGGCGCTCCATTCAATGGAGAGATAGATGAATTAAGAATTGTTAAAGGTTCTTCAGAGTGGTGTGCTGATTTTACACTACCAACGGCTGTTTCTGATTGTACTGTTCCAATATCTTCTGTTTGTGGAATTGTTTCACTTTTTCACTTTGATGGAGGCACAGCGGTTGCATGTTCCTCTGGCGTCACAGCCTCTACCGCAAATGTTACCTATACTTCGGCAACAGGTGGCAAGTTTGCAAATGCTATTAGTTTTGTTGGATTAACTGGCGCTAGTGCATCAAATATGACAATAACAGCTAGTACAACTGGAACAAACGGTCCTCTTAGTTGGGATGAAGAGTTTACAATTGATTTTTGGATTAAGTTTGATCCTACATCCGTCGAAGGTGGCGTAAATGAAGAATTCATAGTATTCAACGGTGTCGCAGGGGCTACTGGTGATTTTGCGCTTTTTCGATCATCTGCCACAGGCGGAGCACTGCCCCTAATGGGTTGGGATGTTATGAGAGTTTGGAATGACCATGCTTTTTATTACGATAATATAACAACGGTTGCAAATACATGGTATCACATCGCTATAACTCGTGATTCAAATAATATGATTAGAGTATTTCAAAATGGAATTTCTTTAAGTGGAACCTCTGATTTCACTGGCGGTACAGCTTTTTCTGGAGAGCAGGGTTTTCTAACGACAGATAATTTTGTTAATCCCAGTGGTCTTATAATTAATTCTGGATATGCTGTGAATCATGGTGGAGATTTTCATCTTGACGGGTTAAGAATCGTTAGAGACGTTGCGGAATGGTGTTCTAACTTTACAATACCTACGAGTTCTCACACCTGCTCTATTCCAGCACCAGGAGTTTGTGTTCCGGCGGGAGCGAGTGGAGCGAGTGCAGCGCCAAGTAGTGAAGATAGCGGAGTTACTGTTACAACACACGCACTTACTAGTGGAGTGACAGATTATTATTATTGGCACTTAGAGGATATCAGTAAGCGAGCAGTAAGCTTAACTGCACCGACCAGCCATGCAAATTATCATGCTTGGAGTTATACTCAGAATGGTTCAGAGGTAGATTTATATGTAATCGATACTGGAGTTAATTCTGTTCATCCGATGCTACAATCAACTGGAGGCGGATCAAGAGTTCGGGACGTACCAGGATATGCTGGAATGGATGATGGGGCTGGCAGTGATACTAATGAACCTCCAACAAATACTAGTTTACCTAATAGTACAAGAGGGCATGGAACATATTGTGCCTTACTTGCAGGTGGCGGAAGTGAAATAGAAAGCACAGTTGGTGGAAAACATGGACCAGGAATTGCTAAGGAGTTAAATATCTGGCGACTAAGAGTAATGTCTGAGGCGGGTACTATATTAACTTCGGATATGGTTACAGCAATTAATGCTGTCGTTGCACATAACACGATCACACATGTAAGCTATAAAGCAACTTCAAGACCAAGTATTATTAATTTTAGCCTTGGATTATCAATTCCAGATAAAGACGATCCTCGTGTATATGAAGATATACAAGGGGCGAGAAGTAATGCAGCAGATGCAGTTGAAGATGCACTTAAACAAGCAGCATTTGGAGTTACTGGTTCATCTGCTGCAAGTCCAATACACATTGTTGTTGCAGCAGGTAATGGCTTTTATGCCGGTGTTGCTGATTATAATGGTCCTATGGAGGCACGATATAACTATGGTAGAACTTCTCAACTATATTCAACATTTGATGGTACAGGGACAGCAACCTTTGCGACAAGTGACGCTAATAATGATTCAGGTCAAGGATTAACAATTTCTAGTGGTGCAACAAGACAGACAAATAAACAAGGCAATAAAGAACTTGAAACTGCACACTTTACAAATTATGGCTCTGCTGTAACTATCTTTGCCCCCGGTGAAGGTTTGCTATGTCCCGATTGGGATTGGACCGCATCTTTCCCAGGACTCGCCGGAATTGGTAATTTCCAAACTGGGCTGGATGGAACTAGTTTCTCTTCTCCGATTACAGCAGGATTGCTTGCATTGCGCCTTAGCAATAAAACAAGTGAAACTCCTACTGCCACCAAAGCATGGCTGGTTGATTCAACAACTGGCGCTGCCAATGCAGATCAAATCGGCGGTGTAGGTCAATACTCAAATGGATTTATGATTCCAGTAGGTATAACTGGAACCGCAGGTGGAAATGGACCTCTTAGATTTGTGTATAGCAGTAGCAATGTAACACTAGTTGTAGGAACTCACTCCTTGGTAATCGGAGATAAAATACAAATATCTGGAGTTACTGAAACTCCAACATCTGGGACAACAGGTACGATTTGGCCAGGGAATGTCACCAAGGAACAGGCAGAAGGGTGGCACACCATTACATCAACAGGCGTGGATAATGTCGTATTTCAAATTACTGGATTGTATCCTTCAGACAATGCGTCAAATGTTGGCGGAACTGCCACTGTTAAATATGCTAAAGTAACAGGAACTCACGAAGCTCGTGATGGGGTTGAATATCATAGTTCTACTTTGCAACTTGTACCAAATTCAGGAAGTAATGTGAATATCGCATATACTCCAGTTACCTATAGCGATAATTTATATTTATATAATCCATATCAAAAATATGCAACCTCTTGGACGCAATCTTCCTCTCTGGCGCCAGGAGCAAGTGGTAGTGCTGTCAGCTTAACATTCTCTGCTGCAATGACAATTTCTAATAGTATTTCAGGATCTGCTCCAGCATCATCAGTAGCTTTAAATGAAACACCGTTCCCGTGTGCATTAACTTTCGATTCAGGGGTGTTGCCAACAGGATTAAGTTATGACACCTCCACTGGCGTCCTTTCAGGAACAGCCAGTGCAGTAGGAACTTATACTTTCACAATAGCGGCAACAAATGGATATTGGAATGCAAAGAGACAGTTTGTTGTAGTCATCACATAATCCCTCAAAGAACTATCAAAAAAAGAGCTTTATTGAACGAAA
>Ga0209757_10000305_pt1 | contig 12085 bp, 17 predicted proteins | sample ETNvirome_6_1000_FD_185472 | JGI IMG/M metagenome (GOLD analysis project Ga0209757, IMG submission 185472) | Marine viral communities from the Pacific Ocean - ETNP_6_1000 (SPAdes) (version 2) | ecosystem: Environmental > Aquatic > Marine > Oceanic | place: Pacific Ocean | collected 2013-06-19 | reverse complement strand
GTTCTCCTGGAGCTTCCCGCTGTCCCCGCTGACGAAGACGTTGTTCTGCGTGCCCATGATGCCGGTGAGCTGAACGGTGTAGCGATGACGCATGAGCGCGTTCATCACCATCACGTTCGCGTCCACCCCAGCGTCCTGCTGCAGCACATCGAACATGTACTGCAGACGCTCGAGGCTCAGGTCAGCACTCGGCAGCCCACGGTCACCAGCAGGCAGACCGCCCGCAGCGGCGAGCCCGTGCGTCACGATGGTGCTCTGCAGGATGTCTGCGGTGCCCGTCGCCGTGGTGCGATCCACGCCGAAGTGAGTCGGCTCGCAGAGGTTGCCGAAGAGCCCGTTGGGCTGGTTGACGATGACGTTCTGCGGGCCTGCGGTGCCGGGGCCTGCCCATACGGCTGGATCCTGACCGAACAGCCCCGAGGTGAGCGGGGCGTTAGCCCGCGCGTCGCTGATGCGGACGCCGATGGCCGCGTCGTTGAGCACCGTGGTGAGGTCGAAGTTCTGCGCGCCACCGGAGTCATCACCGTACCGAAGTGTGATGGTCGGGTTGGTGCGGTTGTCGTTGAAGGCCGTCACCATCACGTTGTCGCTGGCCCCGAACCAGTTGACCGTCGCGTAGGTGTCGAGGTTGATCAGATCGACCTTGATCCAGGTGGCGGTATTCGCGGCCACGACCGCCTGCCCGGTACGGGTGCCGTCGAAGTAGCTGAAGTCGCCCTGGTACTGCCAGACCTGCGCGACGGAGAAGCTACCGATAACGGTGGCATCCTGCACCGCCGCCGGTGTCGCCGTGCCAGCCTGGCGCTGGTTGAGCAGCCCCTTGACGTTGCCGCCGAAGACCCCCATGTAGTTCTCGTTATTGGCGATGTCGCGCACGAGGCGGTCCATCTCCTCGTTCATGACGCCAGCGAAGGCACCAACGCCGCCCTTGGTCGCGGTGTCCATGGCCTGACCACTGACCTGGAAACGACCGTAGGAGTTGCGACTGAAGACGCGCAGGTCGGCATAGCCCTGCTGCCCAGCGAGAGGCAAAAGGGCCGGCGACTCACCGATGAAGCCAACGCCCGTGTTGCGTGCGGTATGCACCGGGATGACCATCTCGGAACCAGACCAACCCTTGCTCTTCTTCTGGAAGTACTCGCGCATCCAGACGCGCTCGTTCAACTGGTTGGCAATCGGGCCCTGGTAAAACTCTTTAAGGAGCGGCCCGAAGGACGCTAGACCGGAGACTATTGTGGCGGGCATGAGCCCCTCCTGTGGGACAGATGGTTAGAGCGACATACGTTCCTTTATCGCTTCGGCAAACGCCGCCGTAGCCTCAGCCACGGTGCGCGGGCGGTCGCCCTCGGCATGTGGGGCCGGCGCAGGCGCGGCAGAGCCGGGGCGGCGGAAGGCCCTCGCCTCCGTTGCCGCCTTCTCCGCTTCCGCCAGTTGCGCCTTGAGCGCCTCCACTTCCTTCTGGGCTTCCGACGTATATCGACTCCGCATCTCCTCACGACCAGACTGGATGTGAGAAGCCACGGCGGCGACATCCACCGTGCCGTCCGCTGCGACGGCCTGCCAAAGCTCCTGCCTCTTGACCTCCGGGTACTTCTCCACGGCCGCTGCAATCTCAGCGTCGAGTTCATTCGAGACGAGCTGCTCTGTGCGCTGCTGCTGCCACGACCTCACCGAGTCGAGTTCCGCCTTGAGGGCGCTGAGTTCTGCACCCTCCTGCGGCTGCCCCGACTCAATGAGGTTGTCATACCAGTCGTCGGCGGACTTCTCCTGCGGCTTCGCTTGCTGCAAGGTCATCTGCTCGAGGTCTTGGATACGCTGCTGCGCCCTCTCCAAGTCTCGCTCTCGCGAGCGGAACTTCTCGTTTACCTCTCTGAACCTGCCGTAGGGCACTGACTCGGGAACCTTGGGAACATCGGGATCCGGGTCATCACCTTTGGTCTCCACCTCTTCTTTAACGTCCTCGGCGTCGGGGGACGAACCATCCTCCTCTGGATTTGAGTCCGTGGAGTCGTCGGACTGCTGGGGCTCTTCGGCCTGGGCATCGACCGATGGCAACTCTTCACCAGAGGCCGTCGCCTCCATGCGAGACAGCATTTCATCGTATTGCTCACCGCTTAGGATCCCCATTTCAACCTCCGCTTAACGCCCGGCGGCTAGTGTGACCCCTCTACTGTCAGAGGGTAAGACTTGTTGACGTCTGACTCGTACCAGTCGTCCCAGTCATCTGTGTAGTTTCTGCCTGTCCTTGCCTCGAACTGCAAGCTCTCGCGTATATTCTCGGGCTTCTCGTTCATGCGGTCTTCGCGCACCATGGCCGCCTGGTGGGACCCATAAACCGCCAGCGCCGTGGCGATCACCATGTCGTCATGGTGCCCACTCTGAGCCTCTGGCTTGCCACGCCTGGAATAGACGAAGTGGTTACCCTCACACTGGAACCTACGATCGCGCCCGTCGAAGTGCCCATCATAGAGCAACTCGTAGAGCTTACTGAGCATCAGCGGCCTCGAGGAGCGGTCGGTCCAGAAGCCGTATTTTTTCGTCCAGGTGTTCTCCCCGTCCTTCTGGTCTAACTTGTGGTAAATATAGGGATAGTTCCTGAGCCGGAGTTCCTCGATGATGGTCAGCCCGTAGCTGTTGGCCTCGGGCACCACCAGCGCTCGCCACTTGTGAGCCTCGGCCAGCACGCGCTTTCCGAACGCACGCGGCATCACGCGCTCGTAGTACGTCGCCACCGTGCTCACCTTCTTCGGGTCGGTGACGTCGATGACGCAAAACGCCGAGAAGTCTCCCTTCTCCGCACCACTCGCGGTGTCCACACCCATCACATAGGTGCGATACTTTTCCGGCTTCGCGTGCTCGACGTACCCAGGCTCCGGGTCTCCACCGGGGAAGGTGCAGTGGAAGAACCGGCCCCCGGTCGAGACAAAGCTCTGCTCCGCGATGATGGGATACTCTTGGTGCAGGATGCGGAGCTTTGAGTTGCACTTGAGCCTGTAGGTGTCGACGAACCAGTTCGTCTGATCTTCGGTCAGCTCGAACTCCTCGACCATATCTTCGATCTCAGGGGGCACCGAGCGCGGAACCTTCTTCGACGCACAATCAGGGTCGTCGGTCCATGGATAGAAGACACGGTGGTACTCGAGCTCGTCGTCGTTCCACATCGAGTAGGCGAAGTTCATGCCATTCGCCGTGGTTTCCAAGATCACTTCCGGGTCTGAACCGAGTGACGTAAAGAGCGCCGCCATGGTGTCGTCGGGGTTCTCGTAGCGGCTGAACTCCGAGCAATGCAGCGCCACAGGCGTACCACCACGGGCGCCTTCGCTGTTCGCGGTGCCGATGATGATTCGCGAGTCGTGGATGAAGTGCAGCTTGTGGACCGTCTGGTGCTTCAGCGGTACGCGCATGAACTTCGGCAGGTTCTCGTAGAACCTATGGTAAATCGGCGCGATGTTCTCCAGCACCGCCTTCTCGGTGTGCGCGATGACAGCGACCTCAAAGCCCGGCCTGAACAATGCCTTCCAGAAGAACTTGGCGGCGACGAAGGTCGAGATGCCCACCTTCCGGCTCTTGAGCACATAGGTGAAGGGATGCGCGTCCATCACGTCTGCGAAGTCGGCCTGGATTGGGTTGGGCACCAGGGGCACGAGCTTCTTGCTCTTGTTGAGTATCTTCAGGTACTTCTGGCAGAAGTACGGGAAGTCCCAGGCGCAGCGGCGAAGCTCCGTGAGCTGCTTGTCGTTCACCCCTAGTGCATCGACTTGATGGTCTTATCAGACTCAGACGCGGCGCCCATGAGCTCGCGCCAACCCTCCCCGTTCATATCGCCGGCCTTGGCGCCCTTGAGCAGCTTGAGCTTCACGGCCAGCATCTCGAGCTTCAGCTCCTCGGCCCTGAGCGCGAGCAGGTCGCGCCTCTTGAGTACTTCGACATCGGCCTCGTGGCGCTCCTTGAGCCGGAACCGGCGGGCGAGCAGCCACTGCGCGGTCTTCACGTTGACCTTGGCGTCAGCGATGACGATGGCCTCGAGGTTAACCTGCGCCTTCCCCTCGGCGGCGATGACGCCCTTGAGGATGTCGTGACAGCGCCCCTTGACGATCTTGCCCTCTCGCAGGATTGCGAAGAAGTACCAGGGCTTAACGCCGACAGCCTTGGCCGAGGCGGTGCGCGTGTGTCCCACGCTGAGCATGGCCAGTATGGTCTCGACGTGCGGGGTGACGGACTTGAGACAAGTCACGATGGCCGGAGTCATGTCTTCGGAGTATGCCTCGGTCCAGGCCTTCGCCTCAGTGGAGGTCTTCGACATTGTTCTTGTACTTCCTCACCGTCATGCCGATGGCCTTGAGCGGCGTCTGTGGGTGGGTAACCAGGTTAAGTGCCGCCATGAACCGTGTGGTGTCCCTGGCAAGCAGGTCCATCTTATCAGAGACCCTCTCCCTCGTGGCGAGCCCCTTCTCCCAGGTGCGCGACAGGGTGTTCTGACGGATCTTGTGCAGATACGCCAGAAGCAGCGGCTTCGCGGCCTTCTCGCGCTTGCCGAGCCTGCGCTCTCCGAGCATCTTGAGCGCCTCTTGCGTGTCACGGAGCGCTGTCATCTGCAGGCCGACAGCGCGCTCGATCTCAGTCATGGAGGGGTCTTCGTCCACGCAGACGGACACGGCGCCCATGAGGGAGTCGACTAGCCAGAAGAATGGCGCCCCGGCTGCGCGGTCATACCTTAGATCTTGCATCCGGCCACTCGCTCGATCTCTTGCGTGATCAGGTGCAGGCCATGACGCTTCTGGCTCAGCGCGGCGCAGTATGCCAGGCACGCAACGAGCACGCGATCGGCATCGACCTGGCGCTTGCCGGAGAGTCGCTCGAGGAAGTACGCGGTGCGCTTCTCGACCTTCTCGCCAAGCCAGGACATGTCGGGTGCGGAGCTGCTCTTCTTGGGCGCAGGCTCGCTCTTCTTCTCAGTCTTGCTCTTGCTCTTGCTCTTGGTCGCCATCGTGTTCCTCCGTGGTCGGATTATAGGGTAAGACCCAGCGCTCGGGTCCGCAAGAACCCAGTAACAGGAAGAAGGTTGCGGCGTCCATGTCGACGCGCCATTCTCTTCGGTCGTCTCGCCAGAACACGAGCGCGTCTCTGCCGTCCGTATCGTGCTGGCTCTGGTCGATCGCCGCTTTTACGCGACAGTTCTTTCCGCGCTTCACCTCGATCCAAAACTGCGTATCCTCGACGTCTGCCTCGCGAGCTCCACGCGACTGACTGTCTCCGCGTCTGGCCTGGTAGCCTCGGTCGTTGAAGAGCCGCGCCACCTCTCGCTCTCCGCGCTGCCCCTTCTGCCTACTGCTTCTTCCACCCATCATGGCCCCTCGCCGCTGAAGCACCCGCAGCCGCCCCAGTCGAACAGCGGGATCTGTTCTGGCTCTGACTCGATGCGCTCCCTGAGCGCACGCATGGTGAGTGGCGTGACATCGCCACCCTCACGGTCGCGCAGGATGGAGACATCCTTGCCGAGATACTCCCTCATCTCCTGCTCCTTCTTCTCATGGTAGGCGTACCTTTCTGGCATCATCTTGAGCAGGTGCGCGAAGTGGGAGATGCCCGCCTTGATGCAGAAGCCGCCGCAGTTGTTGTGCGGGAACCCGAGCTTGTAGAGCCTTGGCTCCTCGATGCCAGCCTCTCTCATCATCCTCTTGACGTCGTGACGGAAGACGGGCGGACTCTCAATGAGCGGGGCGTGTACCGCATAGGGCTCCCAGTACCGCTTGGCGCGGTGGTAGCGGTGCTCCTCTTCGATGTCGATGCCGAGGTAGATCTGACACTCCTCTGGGCCGTATCGCGCCTCCAGCCAGTCACGAATGAACTTGCGCTTGAGCACGTAACTGCACGGGTCGGCTCTGGTGTTTCCGAGATACTTCCTGTCTCGGAATACCTGCCAGGGATCACGGCCATCTGCGATCCTGACAAGTTCCCCGCCAACGTCAGCAGCGGCCTCGTCGAGGAAGCGGTATAGGTCTTCATCCTCCATCATGGTGTCCGCAAAGAGCAGGATGAGGCCCTCGGTGCCGTGTTGGCTGGCCACTCGCCTGGCCGCTGCCCATGAGCCCGCACCGCCAGAGAACATGACGATGTGCTTCACTCCGTCCACTCCTTGAGGGTGCCACCACCCCTGCACAACGGGCACCTGCGTGACAGGTACAGCATCTGGTTCATGTCACCGCCGAGCGCCATCCAGAGCTTGTCTAGCGCCTTGACGCTCTTCTGCACACACGGCACGTAGTCGCCCTGTTCGAGCCTGCAGAGCGACGAGAGGCTGATGCCGGTCTTGTCGCGCAGTTCTCGGAGGCTATACCCGCGCTGACTGCGCAGTTGATAGACGTATGCGCCCAATGTGAGCGCACCTGCGCGGCGATCTCTATTTTTCAATGGCTGCACTGAACCCCACTCCTTCCCACCAAGACAGAACGTGCTCACCGAGGTGGCCGAACGCTTGTTCGGCTGTGTGCACCGAGGTGAAGACCGTAGGGCGCCCGTTATGCAGCCTTTTCCGCAGCATGTCGCACAATGTCTGCGCCGCGTGGGCGCTGAGGCGCTCTACGGCCAAGATCTTGCCATGCGGAGCCTTCCTGGTGAGCGGAAAGACGTCGTCGAAGACGAGGAGCTCGCATTGCATGGCTTTATCGAGCAGTTTCCACTGTTTAGCGCCGTCATCGAGGTAACACCGCTTGCACGCGGTTACAAAGTCCTCGTATTCCAGCCACATGAGGCTCTTAGAGCGCTCTCCCATGACCATCTTGATGACTGCACGGGCCGCAGCGGTGGATTTGCCGCTCTTTCGCGGCCCAGAGAGCCACACAGAGTCCTCTGGGTTGCCATTGAGCCACTCATAGAGCGCCTGGTCGGCCGATTCGCGGCCTGGGCGACGCTCGTAGTCGGCCGCAGCCTCCTTCAGGCGCCTCGGGACGTAGCAGAGTCGGCTCTCTCGGAGAGACTTCTCCGCCTTGGCCCTGCATGTGGCGCATTGGCTCGGTGGTTCGTACCAGCCACCCCGGTCTAGAGGCTCCGGTTGCACCCATTCGGAGCAATCCTCGGTGCAACACGGAGTCTGGTACGGCCGCCTACACGCTGAACAGGGGGAAGACGCTTCCACCGGGTGCCCACAAGCGCACTCATCACCTCCTAGCTCGAGACCATGAAGCGTCGACAAGGTTGCAGCAGGTGTACACAGGTGGGCCACCGATTTCGGCACTGGCCAGCGCGAGGCGCCAACCTCGATGGTATCACCGTCACCGGCTGCACGCTCAAAGATCTGTCGCATGTTCATTCTTGGTCCCCCTCGATTGTGACGGCCGGGTAGTCCAGCCATGTCTCCAGGGCCTTGACAACCTGATCGACGCATAGGTCTGACGCCCCTCTCAATAAATCGTCAGGCTCCTCAGGTGGCCGGTCTCTGTGGGCCTTAAAGACGACCAAGATGGTTCCAACGGGGTCTTCAGGCATGACCTCAATGCGGTGTCCCGCCAGCACGGCATCGAGCAGTCGCCCGGCCTCTTGGTACTCACTCATCGCTATCCTCCATCCGCTTCAGCTCCTCGAGCCCATAGATGCGGAGGGGAACGCTGAGCGAGCAGATAAACTCAAACAGCTCCACAAGCGCTTCTTCGCCGGTGCTAACTGTCTCGTTCCCGCCCCCGGTACACCACTCCCACGACCATTGCCGATGATCCCCGCTCACAGAACCCCAGCAGCCGCCGCCGCCAAGCACCGGGTGGTGGATATTGATCTCAAGATCGTACCAGTCGTCGGGGTCCACCGACTCGCGAAGGGTGTCTCGCGTCAGCGCCATCACACAGCCCATCGTGGCCGGGTCCGACATGTCTGGCACAAAGCCATCGTCCACAGGGGCGCTGTCGTCCACCCTCCGATGTGAGGAGCCGTCTGGATGGACGGCGAGCATACCCGCCATCCATCTCCACCGCTTCGCCGCCGCCGCCCTGCTACCAAGGGTATGATCATGCTTCATCTCTATCCTCCTCGAAAAGCTCTAACTGATGGTCTTCGATACCGAGCATCCTGCGATGCTCCTTCTGCTGCTCAACAGTGGGCTTACCCTTGGGCACCCACTCTATCTGTGTGCTATCACTGGGCTGAGGCAACCAGACAGCCCAACAGTGCGAAGAGGTGTCCGAGTGTCCGTCCGCCGTAAACGAAAGCCGCCCCTCGATCCAGAGCAAGACGTCGGGCTTGTAAGTGCTCCCTCTCCCACTCTCACCCCACCAGGTACTACGTGTGAGTACGGCGCCGAGGGTGTGCCAGTATCGGCAGTGCTCCTCGATCCTATGCACGAACCGAAGGAGTTCCTTGCCGTAGGGCGGATTTGCAATGACGTGACTGTCTGGTGGCCAGAGCACAGAGATACTGTCCTCAGTGCTCACCGAGCATACGCCCGGCAGCGACTCGAGACTCTCACGGAACCGCCTATCTATGTCGTAGGCGTGCCACTGAGCTCCCAGGGGGGCGAGCCACAATGGGAGCGCCCCCATGCCAGCTGCTGGGTCGACGACATCGCCGAGGCCCTTGACCCCACGCCGGTAGAACCAATAGAGCAGGGGCAAGACAGCCTCGGGGGGCGTCGGGTAGTATTGATTAACACCGCCGATCACGAGGAGGACTCCTGATGGCTTACAAGAAGAATGCGGCCAACAGACAGAAGGTCGCCAAAGATTGGATCGGCAAAGCCATCAAGAAGCCCGGCGCGCTGCACCGAGACCTCGGAGTCCCGCAAGGCGAGAAGATCCCGAAGAACAAGATCGACGCCGCTGCCAAGAAGCCAGGCAAGGTCGGGCAACGTGCCAGACTCGCCAAGACGCTCGGCAAGTTCAACAAGTAGCCAGGAGAGCAACCGATGAAGGACGCATACAAAAAAGACAACCCGCACGGCGGACCATCCATCGTCATCTCCCTCGGCATGGCGCCCCCAAAAGGCAAGAAGGGCGCCAAGAAGGGCGAAGAGGCCAAGGCCAGGCGCGGACTCGCCAAAAAGAAGCTCGCCAAGATGTACGACTCCTGGTCGCGCAAGACCGGAGTCGCAGGGCAATACCGCGACGAACTCGGAGCCTTCATCGAAGGCATGGAGGACTAACTCATGCCTAGCGCCATCACGCCGCCACAAGAGTGGTATCAAAAACAACTCGGCCCCGGCGGAAGACCACCCTCCGCACGTAAACCACTGTCGAAACAAGACTACGGCGTCTACGGCTCCCCATGGGGCAACGTGCCCAAAGGGCTCGAGAACCACCTGCGCTCGCTTACGGGGATCAACGCCGATGACCTCAGAGAGGTCGAGCAGCTCATGGTCGATGAAGGGCTCGACTGGTACGACGCCACAAGGAGGGTCGGCATACAAGGGACTCCGCAGTCCGATGCCATGAAACTCGTCGACCAAGGCGGCGGTAAATGGCTCTGGGAAGGCTGGGAAGATGACCCCGAGTACAGAGCCTACAAAGAAGGACTCGGCGCGCAACGTGCCGAGCTGGCCAGAGCCAAAGGCGACAAGCAGCCTGCCCTCATGCCCACTCTGCCTACCACTGGCACCTACTCCCAACTCGAACAGCTCTACGCTGCACATGATGCCGAACCCGTAACGAGACCAGGGCGTACCGAAGCCACAAGGCCAGGCGCTGAAGTGCTCGGGGATACACCCGGACTCATCGGACAGCAAGCCGCCGCACAAGCGCAGACGAGAGCCAAAACTGCGCTCGATAGGTACTACGAAGAACAAGGCGTCTGAACGGCTCAATCTCTATCCCCTTGATTAGCTCTCTACATTCCGTGTACCACAGTGCTGAAACAACTGTCTACTACTACTCCACATGTAGAGAGAGAGACCGGCCGATTGACTGTTTTGCACCACGATGCTACCCTTGCGTCGGCAACGCCGCCTTGGAAGCGAGCTTCCATCGGGTGGCTGCTAGCAAGGGAGAGCTTTTCGGGAGCTAAGTGCCCGTCTAGAAAGGCTTTTCTCTTTATCCCCTAAGGGCTCGAGCTCAAAACTTGCGAGCGATCTGAGGTGTGAGGTTGGCCCCCATGACGGGGGGCAGGGGGCGATGACCCCCCTCGAGCACGCGCGCGCACGGGGCCGCGCCTGAGCTCTTACGCGCTCGAGGCCTGGAAAGCGTCCGACGCAACGGGGGAGGGGGTACCCCGCAGAACGGCGCCCACCACGGAACGGCGCCCACGCACCGCGAACGGTTCGAACCGCCCCCCGCGAACCCTAGCCTACCGCTTCTAGCAACGAGCGAAGGGTGGATAGGCGGGTTAGTCCATCCCGACGTGCTCGCATCGGTGGGGTGTGTCGTGGTGGGTCCGTTGTGTGCCCCCCGCGCGCGTCGTCCACCGTCCGAACCATGAGCCTTCCCGCGAGGCGGTACGGTTCAATGGTGACGCCACCGTCGGTACGCAGCCGATCCAACGCCCGACGGACGGAACGCTTGTGCAAGCCACACAAGCGGCCGATCGCAGTGTACGTCACGAGTACCGGGATCGTGGTACTGCAGCCCTGATCACGCAACGTCGAGAGTACTATCGCAGCGCTCGACCCGTACCGTCGCACGTCGTCCGGTTTTACGTCCATGAACGCTAGACTGCTACGCTGATCACGGGACGTCAAGCTGTAGCACCGTCTCGCGTCTTCGAGACATGCTGCCAAACGCTGTACTGCTCGCCACTTCTCCAAGAATCACCCTCTCCGTGTGCCTATGATGTGCCTCGTGTGTTGACAGGGTATGCCAGCCTGTTAATGTGACCTCAGACCACGGCACAAACGGAGAGACCACATCATGAGGGCTGCAATCATCACAGTACGACCATGCGGCGAGTGTCAGACGCCACGTGTTGAGACCACGCGCGTCGACTACGTTTCGGACCCTTGGGGCGACGTTCAAGTCCTCGCCAACGACATGTACGTTGCAGACATCGACATGTCTTTCATTGACGAAGACGTGGTGTGCTACGTGGCAACTGTCCACGGTTCGGGCGGCGTCACAGGACCGACGGAGGACTTCCCGTTTTACAGCGAGTCCGACGAGGACCGCGCGGAGGCACTACTCGCTGCCAAGGTGTGGACCGAGCGAACCCTTGCGGGGGTGACGTCATGAGCGGCATTCGACACAACGTCTACCGCAACCTGAACAAGGCACGACAGGACCGCACGCGGTTCGTCTGGTCCATCGAACGGCATGGCAAGGGCGGGAAGGTTGAAGGTCACTCGACCGATGTGATTCTCGTCGACGTCACCTTCCACTGTACCGACAAGGCGATGACTGACTACCACGCGGCGAACGCAGTCCACCCGAAGGGTAAGGCACCACGCAAAGTCTTCGCGAAGATGCGTGGCACACTCTCCGACCGTCTCCCGATGCATCTGCGTGACTACCTCCCCACGGGGACGCGGGTCTCGCTGAACCCTCATGACCCGCTGCACAGTCTCGGCTTCTACGTCTGCGCAGACCCTACGCACGCCAAGATCACACGCGCCGATGCCGTCATCTTCACGGTCAACGGTGCGTACGCCATCAACCCCCGATAGACCACTAGCAGCGCAGGGATGCGCAGAGGATAGACCATGAAGACCACGATCACACGAGAAGCGATCCTGTTCATCGCCAGCGGCAAAACCACACTGAGCAAGACAGAGATAGCGCGGGAATGGGCGCGCGATCCGGTCTCGGCTGTGGTGTGGCAAGCCGCCATGCTGGCCAACGGCAAGCGCTCACTCCTGAGCGTCAATCAGGCCAAATTGGACAAGTCGGGCAAGACGATCGGCGTCTTGACCGTTGGCTTGACCATGTCACCCGCGGATGAGGCTACGCCCTTCATCGCTGGTCACAATGCCTGTCCCGGTAGCACTGCAGCTTGCCGAGCGGTCTGCGTGGGCAATGCCACGGGACAGGCTGCCATATCGGCTGCGATGCCGTTTGATGGCCATCGTCTGGCGCGCATCGGGCGCTCGGTCCTGCGTCACTTCTGTCGTGACCTTTTCGATGCTCGCGAGCGCTCCGAGCTGGCCGCTGCACGTCGGAAGGCTGACCGCCTAGGCTAC
>Ga0209757_10000304_pt1 | contig 12142 bp, 17 predicted proteins | sample ETNvirome_6_1000_FD_185472 | JGI IMG/M metagenome (GOLD analysis project Ga0209757, IMG submission 185472) | Marine viral communities from the Pacific Ocean - ETNP_6_1000 (SPAdes) (version 2) | ecosystem: Environmental > Aquatic > Marine > Oceanic | place: Pacific Ocean | collected 2013-06-19 | reverse complement strand
CACCAGAAGCAGATCCTATAACATCAATATACCCCGTACTAAGGGGGATTACAGGAGTGCCTTGATAGATAGCATTGCTGTTGGCATTGGCAATTTCATAAGTCGTATAGCCGCTAACACCCGTGGAATTGGAGTTCTGACCCATCTTAGCAACAGGCCGAAGACCCCAAGATCCATTAGTATTTGCCATATTTATAGTTCCTTATAAAGCAAAACGATTAATAAAACAGTCCTATTCCTTTTTAGGACCACCAAACGTAACACGCGATTGACGTTCAGGTTTCTGAATAGCCATCGAATGATGCTGGGTTTCCTTCATAAGATCGTTGTCAACGGCTTTCATCGCATCTTCTCTCATACTTTGAAAATACTCTGTTCGTTCCTCAACAATCTCTACCGGAATACGGGCCAGCAACAATCCACCGACACCAAAGACGCCCTCGTAGCGTCCTGTGTCAACAGTGGGGGCCTCAAAATCAGGGTATTCTTCTTTCCGAACTAATTCCCACCCTTCTCTCATGCGAGCAGAAATATTTTTCCGGTCATCAAATCCCCTAACTTCCGACCTTATCCACCTATGAACAAACCCTTCAGGTGCGGGCGGTGCGTCTAATAAAGACGGCGGTGACCAAGGCTGACGACGTGCTTTAGCCGTTCTTGTCTTGGCCGCGCGGGGAGTACGATCTATATCAGTATTTTCCATAATTTCGTTCTCCTTCAGCGTCAAGCTTTTTTGTATTTCGCGTACTCGTTAAGTGGCACCCCTAACTTATTGGCAATAGCAACTTCGCTGGGAGTGAGTCTTACTGTTTTGCGCCCAGAACTGCTGGAGCGTGTGGCAGAAGCAACCGCCTGTTGAGGGCGTCGTTCTTCCGCTACGGAAACTTCTTGAGACCCCCCGTTAAATTTATGGGGGAAAGCTTCACGCATTCTTTTGTCTATTTCAGCATAATACTCTGGTGTGCTGGTGTCAAAGGCTTCTTCTTCCACCAATGTCTTATGAATACCAAAGGCAGCAAAAGTCATGGCATCATTCGAACCGAACCAATCATTTTTACGGGCCCATTCCTCTGCTTCGGGTTCCGGTCTCGCAGGAACTTGTTCCGTTTGTTGTGCTTGTCGAGGAACCGGGGCCTGTTCTTGTACACGTTTTTGTTCTGCCTTGGCAGCTCTAACCCGTTCTTCCTCAATAGCAAGTTGGGCTAATTTCTTCTGGGCCTCTACTTGAGCAGCAGTGTCACTGGTCGCAATTGCTGTTTCCAACTCCTTTTCCAAAGAGTCCGTTTGAGAAGCAATGCGGTCCCCATATTCATTCACATAACCTACATCAAGGTTTTGAACGCGGCCCTTTAAAGAAGAATTTTCGTGCTGCATATTACGGGCATAAGTAATAGCTGCTTCTTGCTGACGCTCCGCTTCTCTTGCCTTACGGGTAAGTTTATCTATACGTTTTTGAACCTTTTTACTGTAAACCTCATGTTCATCATCTTGTTCTTCTGAATCAGAAGAAGTTTCGATAGACTCAATAACTTTAGCAGAGTCCTCTTTATCAATTTCAACTGCAACAGATTTTCCTTCGGAAGGAAGATCTATCAGCTCTTCTTGTATCTCAGGCATGGTACTATCTCCATGTTAATTGTAATGCAGGATATCTTCAGGGTCCTGTACAACGGCTATTACCTCATCGTCATTTAATATCCGAACCTCGCCGCCGTCTATTTTAAAACGCGCCCCGGCATATCTCCCAAAAATTACCCAATCCTTTTCCTTGCACCAAGGACCTTCTGGAAATTTATCTTTATCCTTATAGGCCAAAGCCCCCACTTTTAGCACATAACCGCAAACAGTTGCTACTGAATCTCTTTCAACTACCTGATCCGGTAAATATATCCCTGCTTCAGTTTTTCCTTTACCTCTATACGGCAAAATTAATATGCGCCATCCAGAAGGAAAAGGTAGGCGATCTAAAGAACTTATATCTAATTTCTCAGGATCAAGAACTTTTTCGTCCGATTTGACATAAGCTTTTTCCAACGAGACAACATTATCTGAACTTTTAACCATTAATCTGCTTTCTCCAATATTTCTCTTAGCTCTTGACCTATATAATCCAAGGATTCTATTGACCCAACGAGTTTTGAATACTCTGACATATCCTTTATAGAACCACCCGCCAACATTTCCACAATGCGAAACCTGCGTTCATCTATGGTTTTTATAAGGTGTTCAGCTAAATGTATACCGTCCATTAATCTGAAATCTTTACTGTTCCGCACACGCCTGCATCAGCAGCGCCGTTTACAGAATAAACCTTTAAAGTAACCTTAGTAGTTCCAAGCATGGTGCGAATACTAAAGTCTACTTCCTGACCGGTGGGTACATCCTTATATTCCTTCTCCCATTCCGGATCTGTGTCTGAAGAACACTTTATGTTCCATGTGTAGCCGTCAGGTGCAGTAACGCTGCCTTTAGCATCTACCGTACTGCCAATAGTACTATACTTTTTACTTTCTTCCCACTCACCACTATCATCAAGGCAAAAACTAATGTTTTCTGAATCAGACATTAAACCATCAGGTAGTTCATTATCCCATACTTTAGGAAACGGATGAGGCACTTTTTTCTCCTTTTATCTAAATTGTCTTTTTTCAAGCTGCCATGCTCTGGCTTTAGACATGGCTCTATTGCCAAACCAAAATGCAATTATCGCTGAAAATATTGCGGCTGTTTCAGAGTCCCATGCAGTTTCAATGGCTAATGTCCAATCAAGATTTTGATTGGATATCATTGCATAAATCATGGTTCCCTTAACCGAAGCAAACATCATGAAGAATGCATAAGTAATGATAGGGCGCACAGAACCCCTAAGACCGTTGACAAATCCACCAGCGTCAATACTTCTATCATGTGCATATAGTCCTTTTGTTTCCGCTATTTCAGCTTCCGCATCTAACTCTTGGATTTTAAGCTTGGACATTTGATCCGCATATTGGGCTTTTGCTTCGAGCATAGCCAACTCATGCTTATCGGCCTGTTTCTGTTTAAAAAACCCTAGGATTTCAGGAATGATAGAAGTCCCGAAACCCATCAGGGCTCCCAGAAGGGATATCATTTTTTACTTCTCATGTATGCAGTCATACCCATATATGCACCAACAACTCCTGCTTGTCCAATATAAAACAACCCGAATAAGTCTGCTAAAGCCTTAATTCTGCTATCCGGGAAAATTGGAAGAAAAACAGCTACTGTAAAAACCAACATAGATATCATAGCTACCCAAGCCATTCTACGCTGGGCGTCTGCTTTTTCATGACTGTCCAAAGCTTCTGCTGCTGCTATCTCAGAGTCATCAACAACGCCATCTAAATTAATATCAAGGTCGTTATATGCACTATCGTGCTCTAACTTTTTTTGGACCATGCTTTTTAACTACGTCCATTGAAACGATCTCTAAGCTTGTTTGTGAACTCCCACAAAGCAGCGATTTGTTTATCCTGGATATCACTCTGGGCTCTTAACTTAACTGTCTCAACGTAAGTATCTCTTTTCGTTATTTCATCAACATCTTTACGAAGCACCTGTACGGAAGAATTTAACTTCACGGCTACGACTATTAAACCTAGTAAAGCTACAATTTGATGCCAATACTGAGAAATTACGTCCAAGAGGGTTGCTTTTTACGATGCTTATTCTTCTCTTCACGAAGAATTACGCCGCCTAGCCTTTTTAATGGATTTCTTCACCGTCTTTTTCCTTTTTGCACCCGTCTTTTTTTTCTTGGGAGGACGACCTAATTTACTGCCGTAAGTTCCAGGTCCATAAGGCATACTAAATTCCTATGCAATCTCGAAGGAGCCACCACGTACAGCTTCACCCATACCGCGAGCAGTACCTTTTGTGATTTCTCCCTTGGCCACAGAAGGTGTAGAAACTGACTCTGGAGGATTATAGGGGACAAAGCCCTGATCTTTTATAACCATTCCTTTACGAATTACACCATTAGAACCATTCACTTTTTTATTAGCCATAACATTCTCCTATAACAGGCTTGTTTTAATACGCTTGTTTCTCAACTTTTTTCAACATCCCCGGCTGACCCGTGAAATAAATGCAGGAAAGCTCCGCTGTATTTTCCAACATAGCCGCCCATACATTTTCTTTTGTCACATAAACTTTAAAAATATTGTTCTTATCTATAAATCCAGTAAAAACTATCTGATCCGGTTTAAAAATCCGCTCAGATTTTTCGGAAGGAGCACATTGAATTACCGTGGTGGTCAACATTGTTGCATAAACAGTAGCATTTTCCGGGTTTTTCTCATGCTCCGCAAAAACGGAAAAAGAAAACAACAACACGCCGCTTAAAAAAAGAAAACTGATTGCGCGTTCCACCCTAAAGTTCTCCTATTGCTGCCTCTGTTTCATAAGTTCTCTTTCTTTTGCAGCATCAATACGGGCGTCCGCAATATCTTCCATTGATTTTATACGCTCCTCTCCAAGACGTGCATTTATAGCCGTCTTTTCTTTTTCAAGAGCTAACCTTTGCTCATCAATCAAAGATTCATTTTGATCACGTTGAGCGCGAATATCAAGATCCCGTGCTTTAAGAGCCAGTAATGGATCAGGCCCCGAACCACCGCTAATCTGAACACTAACAGCTTTCACTTCCTGCATACCCTGAGAAATTAATTCCGCTACTAGAGATTCAATTTGAATAAGATCTTCTTCAGTGGGTTGTCTATTCGGAGCTTGCTCCTGCAACTGTTGAGCAACCTGTTCCTTGGCTTTAATAGACACATGTTCCATTACATGCTTTTGCAAAGCCATTACGACAGCAGGCATCTGCATGACCATTCCAGAAGAGCCGAAGACCAGATGGGCCATAATATGAGCGTCATGATTTTGCCCTTCAAAGGCAACAAGGGGTAGGTTTTCAAGAGAATCCGAGTTTTCTACTGCCGGATCTTTTGGTTCCGGCTCGCCTTCTTGGGCAGGTTTAAGGATAGCATCAACATCACGTACCCCTATTGCTTTATACATGCGCCGATATGCTTCATACATATTATGAAGATCAGGTGCTGACTGAGCTAATTGTAATTCTGTTTGAGCTAACGTTACCCGTTGTGCCATCGAAAAAATATTAGGATCAGAAACCGGGATGACATCAACCCGACCATCGAAGTCTTTAGCTTTTATGGTTCGCTCACCACCAACAACTTCGTATGGATATTCAGGAGGCAAGTATTCTCCAAACACACGTGCCAGTAAAGTGAACTCTTCTTTTTGAGCATAATGAAGGCGCTTGTGAATTGCCGACATAACCTTTGCGCCCTGTTCCAGAAGAGCAATCGTTGTTCCAACTGCCGCCTGCTGGTTCCCGTCTCCTACTTGAAGATTGGATACGGCAGCGAACCGTTGACCCGCTTCAACGCAAAAACCCATTAACTGGAACAGGGTTTGATCAGCTCCTTTATAAGGAAGAAGCATTAAAGAATCTCTGATAGCCCCACCCGGAGCATCAACATCCCGAAACTCACCCGGAGATAAAGGATCGTCATCATTACGAATACGCAATCCCCGAGCTTTAAAACCAGCCGGTAAGTTAGACAAGGTGCCCGCATCAATAAGCTGGCGCAACGCAGCAGTAGCCGTGCGGCTCAAACCACCAATCATATGAATTAAGCCAAGCCCATAAAAACCAAACCCGGGCAAAAACTTGAAATGCACAAAGTATTGAATCTTTGTTTTATCGGAATCGTCTTCTTTCCAGTTACGACGGATACTTAGTACTTTTCCATTTTCTTCCGCAACCGTAACAACATAAGGCAACTTGATACCAGTGGGTTCGCCATCCGAAGCTTTATCTTCATGGCCTTCAACATCCAAATTGACGTGGCACTCAAGCACCGTGACATCGGTATCAAGATACGACGCCGTAACACCTGCAATATCATCCATTTCCTCCTGTACTTCTGAGGGGTCCATCTGATCACCAGACACTTCAACATCACGATAAAACCCTGCAACTTGCTTCTTTCTCAGCTCATTCTCGGTCATTTGAATGACATGAGTTACATTCTCGGAAGTACCTAAATCAGTAGCGGTATATGGAACAATTATATTTTCCGCCGGAACAAACTTGCTAACAGCCCGCCCCAAGAACTCATCGTAATAAACCTTCTTGAATGTAGATCCAGACAGAGGAAGATAAAACAGCATCTGATCAAACTCAGGCGTGTACTCGTTCATTATGCATGTAATCTGGTAATTCATGTAATGACGTACACGTTCCGCCTGATCATCAGCTTCAGGAGTAACCCTCCCGATAATTTCTGTTCTTACGGGGCCTCCCGCCGGAAGCATCTCTCCAAAAGCCTGTGCCTGAAACTGCGTAACCGCTTCCGCCAGCAAAGGATGTGTTACACCGGAAGAACCCCTGAACGGTTCTGATTTCTCCTCATACTTAAATCCGAGAAGAACAAGACCCTTGCTGTACGCATCTTCCCAATCCTTACGCCCGGATTTATTATTCTCATAATCCTCCAACAAACTGCTGGATATTTTGGAAAGCTCACCGTCCTCTAAAACCTCCGCAAGGTTAGAATAAAAATCCCCTTCTTCAGAGGGCTTTGCGGACGGATCAAAATCAACTACAACACCTCCATCCTCCTCTACCTGTATATCAATGTCGGGTCCTTCAATAACCCCCTCTTCTTCAACAGAGACTTCTGCCCCCTCTTCTACGTCCAACTCGACAGGCGGCAATGCGTCCCGGCGCTCCACCAAGGACGCAGTGCCAAAGTTACTTCTTGGAAGCCCCTGATCAGCCATTAACTGAACAACCTGCGGGACAAGGTTGGAGAAAGTGCCGTGGACAAAGTGCGGCGGACAGGGCGAACATCGTCTTCATCCTCACGGTGCTCCCGGTATTCACGCATGCTTTCGCCCGCAACGCGAACGGGAAGAGATCCTTTCCGACGAAGTTCACCGGGCATAGTGCCACGGCCCACGTAACCGCCCTGAGCAAACTCGGGCATCGGACCACGGACTTCTTCAAGGGCTTCAAAGTCTGGCGCAGTCTGACCTTCACTAGGAAAAAAGGATGGCCCCGGAAAAGAGGATCCCATTCCGGCCCACGCATCATATTCATTTGTACCAACGGGTGTCGCAGGAGTTGCTGGATCATCGTAGATTTGGTACTCTCCTACTGGTCCCATCGGTCCCGAAGGAGCCAGAAGTTCTCCCCCACGGGCATCGAAATTTGAAATTCTCGTGTCACCCCACTCCCTTCCTGCTCTTGGCATAGACCCCATAATAGACTCAAGCCGATTCGCGAAGTCAGGATCTTGGCTCGCGACAGTCAGTAAACTGGCCCTGTTATTGCTAAGAAAGCTGCGTACTTGATCCATAGTGCCGTCCCTAAGAACTGCCTCAAGCTCCTGAATTAATGCCTGCGCGTCAGAGGAAGGAACAGGAGTACGGTTCCCTAATTCATCCGGAGGAGGCGCACTCCCCATTGCTATCATCATCTCGGAAATTGTCTCATCAGCCATCTTAGACTCTCCTTTTCTTGCGCTTCGGCTTCCTGCTCTTGAAATAGTTTACCTGCTTTTCTCTCTTCGCGGCTCCGGCACGGGTGGAATAGGTGCCGAGATTCTTGCCCGTCTTGGAAACGAGCCGGTAACCGCCTCCTGTTTTCCTAATGGTCATTGGGCCGTGGTCCGTTCACCTTCGCAGCACTCCTTGGTGACGCACTTGCAATCGGCGCACTGGTAATGACCGTGTACCTCGACCTTGGGTTTATCACACCCGCATCGCGGACAAGGGTCCATATTCATTTCATAAACGGGACCAATAAATACATCATCTACCATAACATCCTCCTTTCTTCATACAAAGGCTTATCTACAAAGCCGCCTCTGGCCCAGTTCTTTCCTTTAAGGGCAAACGGGCTACGGGTACTTCATCAACCATTATTTTTACCTGACAGGTATTTTGGTACAGGCTTTCCCTTAAACCATTTTAAAAGCCACTTAATCATTGTTCTTACCGCCTATATTTTTTACTTCACTTTTTAAAGTTCCCTGTAGTTAGCTCCTCGTTCTGTTCTTTTAGTTCAGAAATCCTTTTTTCTATATTCTTAATGCCTTCACCATAAAGTTTTATCTGATCATCAACTTCCGGCAGGATCAGAGAAAACTTGGTGGGGGTTTCGGTCATCCAGTTAATGCGGTACTTTGCGTTCTCTATATTTCTTTCGTAGCTCCCTATGACTTTTTCATTATGCGCTGCCAAATCTTTTGCCATCTGCGATTGTTTCGTGGCATCCTCGGTGATGCGAACCTGAAGCATATCATACGGAGGATGTGCCGAACCTGTGTAGTCTCCTCCCGGCAGTTTCTTGACGGCCCACGGAGCCGGTTTAATTAGTATATCCTGCCAAAGATCAGGATCTCTCTGAAGTTGTTTGTCGTGAAAAGCAGGGTCTTTTGCTACCTGATCCAGTTGAAAGGACTGATACCTCCTATCCTCGCCAGATATACTCTGTGCTCCAGGACCCTTGTCCCACTCAGGAACTTCCAGAGGCTGGAACCGGGGCTGAATAAAATAATTGGTTTTTGGAGCCTCAGAAGGATAGAGAAGACCTTCTTCCCTTAGAAAATCCTGATCTCGTTCGCTAAAGCCCTGTGGCATCTGCCCTTCTTTAAATTTTGGGTCCTCGCCCATAGCCTGACGATACATTTCCTGCCTGTAAATATTCCCCCTAACAGGGCGCGGTTGCGTCTCCTCACCCACTCCGGCTATTTCCAACAGAGGGTTGCGGGCTACCTTTGTATACCGGTCCTCGCCCCAGTAAGACTGACGCTTTCTTTTTTCATAAGGGTCTACAGACTTGTCCATTATTTGACCCCTGCGATAGAACTCGTTCAAATCCTCCTGTTGTCTTCTGGCCCTGTCGTGGGCCCCTCCCCCGTAATCAAAATCAAACAATCCTCCAATGCCCTGATTCTTCAGTACGTCCGCCATCTCGGAGGATTCATAATCTTTAGAAAGTGCCGTATCTCTGACAAGGTCAAGCTGGACCTCATCAGGAACTTCATTTGCAACATCCAAGATGCCGCCTTTAGGCAAGTCCCCAAACCACTCCCTGAAATGATCGATGCCACCCTTCTCGAAAAGAGGCTCCCGCATAAAGTCAGATACTTTCTGCTTTGTCTCATCGTCCAAAGAGTCCCACGCCCCTAATCCAGTCTGAAGTAACTGCATAATAGGAGAATACCTGCGAGCAAGCATTCCAATCCCCCTCCCCCACTTGGTACTCTTGGGAGGACCCCCTGTCTTTGATTCATCTTCCCCCATGGGAAGTCTAGGTTGTTGAGGATCTTCGTAAGGAACTACTTCTCGCGAAGATGGAATCTTGCTTTTCAGGTAATCAACAATGCCTTTCTTTTGCAGACCCGAGCCGGACCCTTCCGGGAAAACGGACGTGTAATCACGGCCCATGACATCAGTAATAAGTTTGGTATATCTCTTGGGGGTTCCCAGACGAATCTTTTCAGGATCATACTTTGCAAACGTATTCCTGATAGTCTGCGTAAGACTCTTGTCCCCCTTAATTTCTTCAAGCCTTTGAGGCGTTAACTCGGTGTCATATGGTTCAATAAGCTGATCAGCAGGAATTAAACCATGCTCCGCAGACAAGATATATAAATCAACTCCGCCTTCTTCCAGAAACTTCGGGATGTTTTCGGAGCCGCCCATGGCCTTGCGGGCTTCCTGCCACATGGGACCGGTGTATCTTTTGGAAGCTTCCAGGGCACATGCAGCAGGGTCCTTTCCTGCACCACACGGGAGAATCAAAGCTTCGTTCGGGGAAACCTCTGAAATTTGAGGCTGGTTTACTCTGTTACCAAAACTAAAAAGGTCTGGCTCTTGAAAAGAAGTTATGGGTTTATCCGCCATTATCTTTACCCGACAGGTATTTTGGCACCGGCTTTCCCTTAAACCATTTTAAAAGCCACTTGATTATTCCCTCACCCAGAACAGGTCTGCCAAGCATATCAACGCGGGGAGGTTCGTCAGCCATAGTAAGTCCGTATTTCCGTGGACGGTTCTGTGTCCATCCAGTCATCACTTGGTAATTGTACGAAGTTACCCTGACGATAGCGCATCAGAGCCTGCGTTGTACTGTCAACCAAGTCATCGTACTCGCCATAAGGAAAGGCAGCACACTCGTCAATGACCTCATCCGCCCAACGTTCGTCCGGAGCCCATATCATCCCGCTTTCAAAAAGTGGGGACACGGAGTGGACTCGCGTTATCTTATCGTTCCCCTTGCTTGGTGTAAAGTTTACAACAGGAATTCCAATCTGCCGAAGCTCCTGCGTGAGCGGCAAACCCGACGCCTTCGCCTCAATTATGACCGTCTCAGGCTCCCAGAACTTGTATTGATCCAAAGCCTCCGATTTCAACTCCGGAAAATCCCAGCGGCCCTTTTTGCAATCCAGCAATATGAGATTAGGGGGGCCCTCCTCCTTGGGGTAAAATACACCCCACGTTGTTATGGCCGAGTAGTCCGCCGTCTCCTTCTTACTGAACGCCGTGTCATAGCTCTGTATTACATATTCCAACTGTGGAACCTCATCTTCCTCCCACCGGTGCCACCACTCCTTCTTGATAATGGCCCCCTCTTCAGAAGTAGGGTTTTGTTGCCATTGAGCATTCCACTTGCTCACCGATAAAGATGCCTTGACCCCCTCAAGCTCTTCAAGATTCCAGTACTCCGGCCAACAAGCCTTCCCCGACGGCATTACAGCAGGAAATTCGACTACCTCCCACTTGTCCGCATGATCCGCATAGCCCTGCGCCTTGATAACCTTCGCCGTCAAATCCTTCAGTGACCACCGCGTCATGACAATTACAATAGCTCCCCCCGGCTGGAGCCTCTGTCGAGGACCCGACGTGTACCACTCATACGCATGTTCCATTGCCGTCTCTGAAAGAGCGTCCTGCTCCGAATGAGGATCGTCAATAATCAACAAATCAGCACCGCGACCCGTGATGGCACCACCAACACCCGCTGCAAAATAGTCCCCCCCATGGTTCGTGGACCAACGTCCGGCAGCCTTGCTGTCAACCTGTAATTCAACACCATTGAAAATAGACTGATACAGATCAGTGGAAATAAGGTTCCTGACCTTGCGACCAAAGTTAACAGCTAATTCGGCAGTGTGGGTGGTTTGAATGATCTTGGTCCGTGGTTCACGGCCAATGATCCATGAAGGCAGTAAATAGCTTGCAAATTCAGATTTAGTATGCCTAGGCGGCATGTTTATTATAAGGCGCTTGTTCTTCCCGTTCGCTATATCCTCGAACTTCTTGGCTACCATATGGTGATGGGCCCCTGCAATAAAGTCAGGCCACACCCTGCAAACATATTTCAGGAAATCCTCCCGGCACACTTTTACTTCTTCAAGTTGCGCCTGCCTAAGTTCCAGCTTTAATCGTCTTTCGGTTATCTCAGGAGTCTCTGCACGTAACATGTCAGCCAAAATCCGTTTTTATTTCGCATTTTTTACAACGACATTTTTTACATATTTCTATTTGCTCTGCCTCTACATGACCATCATCAAGTTCACTTGTTTGTTGAATAGATTTATATAGAGGAACTCCGCAATGAGACTCATGTCCGCAATTCCTGCAATGAGGCATCGGCATGTTTCCTTTTACGTGTGTACTTCTTCAGGTTTCTTACCACACGCATCCTGAACATAGAAGTCCGTAATGTTTTTGCCACAGGATTCTTAATACTTTGTTTCACGTGAAACACCTTAGAATGACTCTAAACAAGCTTTTTATCATAGTTAACCGATTCAAATTTTCCTAGGATTATTTGAGAGAAACAAGGCCAAGGCTCGGGAAGGCAGAGGCGGTGCGCGTGATCGGATGGTCGGGGAGCCCGAAACGCCCGGCCACAGCCAGTTTCGCCGGTTTGGACCCTAAACCCCAGCCCCCAGCCGGTCGAGCCCAGATCAGCCAGGACGAACAGCCAGACCAAGAGCCGTGATCAACGAGCCGTGATCAACGAGCCCAGAACCAGCCGGAGCCGGAGCCGGAGCCTTCGATCAGTGAGCCGCGAGCC
>Ga0209757_10000303_pt1 | contig 12153 bp, 6 predicted proteins | sample ETNvirome_6_1000_FD_185472 | JGI IMG/M metagenome (GOLD analysis project Ga0209757, IMG submission 185472) | Marine viral communities from the Pacific Ocean - ETNP_6_1000 (SPAdes) (version 2) | ecosystem: Environmental > Aquatic > Marine > Oceanic | place: Pacific Ocean | collected 2013-06-19 | reverse complement strand
AACACTAGACGATACCTTACGATTTATATTGCCTTCAGATTATGTTAATTGGGTAAGAATATCACAGTTTAAAAATGGAGTTTTAATGCCTTTAACAGAAAATATTCAGACTCAATGGGCTAGTACTTATTTACAAGATAATGACAATAAAATAATATTTGACCAAAACGGAAATGTTTTAAAGCCTCAAGATTCTCCTTTAGATGAATCTAAAAAAACTATTTATCTAAACAACGAAAGCCCTTATAATGGATGTGAGGGATATTGTATGAATGGATTGTGGTATTTTGATTATGCTTTAGGGGGAAGGTTTGGTTTAAATACCGAAACAGCAAACTCTAATCCTACTTTTTCTATTGATAAACAAAGAGGAGTAATTAATTTTAGTTCTGTAGCGTCTGGACAATCAATTGTATTAGAATATGTTTCTGATGGAATGGAAAAAGGCACAGATGCAGACATTAGTGTAAATAAATTATTTGAAGAATTTATTTATGCATATATTAAATATTCTATATTAAACGGAAGATTGGGAGTACAAGAATATATAGTAAACAGAGCTAGAAAAGATAAATCGTCTTTATTAAGGAACGCAAAAATTAGATTAAGTAATATACACCCTGGTCGTCTTTTAATGAATTTAAGAGGACAGGCTAAATGGATTAAGTAAAATGCCTATAGTAACAACAAATTTTATTGCCGGAAGGATGAATAAAAGTGTGGATGAACGACTTGTTCCTCCAGGCGAATATATTAATGCCATAAATGTACGGCTAGGATCTACTGAAACCACTGAAATAGGAGCGGTAGAAAATTCTAAAGGAAACACTCAACTTACTACATTGCAATATAATGGAGCTGATTTAACAGGAGCTATATGTATTGGAGCATATGAAGACGGTGCCAACGAAACCATGTATTGGTTTATAACTTCTTCCACTGTTGATATGGTGGTGTCATTTAATACTAAAACAGGAGTTGTTACTTATCATGTTATTTCTTTATCGGTTTTAAATTTTAACCCTCAATATTTAATTACAGGAGTAGATAAAATAGGAGATATGTTATTTTGGACCGATGATATAAATCCTCCTAGAAAGATAAATGTTACACGACCTTATGCCAATCCTGATGGAGCAGTAGAGGGAATTACAGCTGCGGATATTAATGTTATCGTACACCCTCCCGTAGCAGCCCCCACATTAAGTCTTATTACGCAAGCAACAGAGGCAAATTATATGGAAACCCGTATGATAAGCTTCGCTTATAGATATAAATATAAAGATGATGAATATAGTGCTTTATCTCAATTTACAGATATCGCTTTTATTCCAGGAGCTTTTTTATTAGATGTATCTACGAATTTAAATAGCGGTATGAAAAATATTTATAATGCTGTAGAAATTAGTTTTAATACAGGGAGCGATAATGTGGTTGCTATAGATTTGATATTTAAATTTGCTGACTCTATCCTTTTAAATGTAATAGAAAAATTTAATAAAGCAGATTTTGGATGGCCACCTAATTCTATACAAACTCAAGTGTTTAGTAACAGTAAGATATATACTATTTTATCTTCTAATGAATTATTAAGATTATATGACAATGTGCCAAGGTTTGCAAAAGCTCAAACGATTATGGGTAATAGATTGGTTTATGGAAACTATGTAGATGGTTATGATATAGTAGATAGTAACAACCAAAATAGTCATATGAATTATACTGCTGCATTGGTAAGTGAAGATATAGAGGTATTAGAACTTCCTTCTACATATGATGATGTAGGTTATACCATTGCTACACCTATAACAGTAGCTAATAGTGCGGTAACATTAGATTTAAGCTCAATTAACTCTAAATTAAAAACAGGTGCTCTGTTATATTTAGATTTTACATTTACTCATAGTATTTTTAATGGAAATGAGGGAAGTGTAGAAAGTGGTAGTCAACAAGGTTCAACACGAATAAGTACAGTTTTTACGTTGGCACAAGATTTTAATACCGTATATGAGATGGCAAGTAGTACCGCTTTTGAAGCTAAAATTGGAAATTCAATAGCCTATTTTCAAACAGTGGCAAACTGTGCGTTGGGAACGAGCTTTACCGATGAATTTAATTGTTCTATTAATCAAAATATTGTAGATACCGATGAGGATATAACGTGGACAAAAAATACTAGCGGAATAACAGGTACCGACCAAGGATTTAATATAATAACCTCACCTTATGCTTTTAGAGATAATATTACTTTCCAAATTCCAGCCATGCAATTTGTAGACTCAGAAGGAGCGGCTGCTTCTCCTTTATATGAATATTATAAGTTTACTCAAATAATAGCCACTTTTATTGGTAATAGCAATACACAAAGTCTTCATAGTAATAGAAATTATGAAGTTGGAATTGTTTATATGGATGAGTATTTGCGTAGTTCTACTGCTTTAGTGTCTCCCCATAATACCGTTTCGGTGCCCGCCTCTAATCTTACACAAAAAAATAGTATTAAAGTAGATATTCCTACATCTCAAAGACCCCCTTCATGGGCTACTCGTTATAAATTTGTTCTTAAAAGAGCAGAGGGTCCTTACGAAACTATTTATAGTAATTTTTATTATATGAGTGATATTACTAATACAGTATTTTTTAGGTTGCAGGGACAAAATCAAAATAAAGCTAAAGTAGGAGATTTATTAAGAATTAAGGCTGATAATTATGGATCATTAAGTGGACTTGTTACTAACGAAGTTTTAAGCATAGAAGCTAAAGAAGAAAATTTTCTTACTCCTTCTGCTAATGTTGTTGTTACTGATGACGCGGGTGGTACCATAGACCCTTATATTGCAGAATTAGCAGGGTTATATATGGAAATGAAACCTACTAATTTTAATATAGATTTATCTGAGGCAACCACGGGATGGAGTTCGGGAACACAAGTAGACAGCACCTGGACGATAGCGTCAGGTGTACAAGGGCCAGATATTTTAATACCTTGTTTTAGAATTGGACAAGGGGCAGCAGACAATGTAAATTTAGCTGTTCCTGCAGGAAGTATAATTACTTTTGATATAGAATTTAATAGAAGAGCTAAGAACAGTTCTGCTAAAGGCTCAAAAATTTATAATTATAATAGAGCATTTACAGCATCTCAAGATTATGCGAATTTATTCGATTTTGTAAATGGAGAAGGAATTGATTTTACGGGAGGAGTGGATACAAGTACTGACGATACTGGAGCTAATACTAATGTTTATACCGATACTATAAGACCAGGAGCTAAACATGCTCCTTTCTGGAGCCGATATGAAAACCAATATCAATTTACTACCACTACAGGAGATCCACCTTCAACAACAGAATTTTTATATTTAGGCATTACCAGTGGTTCAGTAGGATGGCCAAACGCACCTTCCGAAATAAAAGGAAGAATTAGTGCTCAATTATCTAATACTTTAATAGTCTTTGAAACTACTCCCATAGATGTAGATACAGATATTTATTATGAAGATGATTCTGTATATGATATCACTAATGATTTTCACATGTCAGGAACTGCTCCTGGAGATCGAAATCAAACCGGTTCTCTTTCTGCTATTATAAATTTAGGATTTTTTGATTGTTTTGCTTTTGGAAACGGCGTAGAAAGTTTTAAGGTACAAGATTCTTTGGTGGGACAATCTTTTACATTGGGTCAGCGAGTAACTTCTGTATCGGAGCAAGATTATAAAGAATCCGATAGATATGCAGGGTTAACCTATAGTGGAGTATATAATGAAGAAACTAATATTAACAGACTTAATGAATTTAATTTAGGACTTGCAAATTTTAAAGATTTAGAAGTATTATATGGACCTATACAAATTTTACATTCCCGAGAAACAGACATCTTAACATTGCAAGAAGATAAAATTTCTTATGTACAAACAAATAAAGATGTCTTAACAACCGCAGCGGGAGGGGGAGCGATATCTTCATCTCCATTAATTTTAGGTCAACAAGTAGCTCGAATAGAAGAATATGGAATTAGTGATAATGCTGAAAGTTTTGTAACCTATGGGCCTTCAATGTATTTTACAGACGCTAAAAGAGGAGCTGTTCTTCAATTAAAAGGAGTAAGTAATAAGGTAGCATTAAATGTTATTTCGGATATTGGAATGAGATCATACTTTAGAGATTTATTTACCACAAATTTTATCACTCAAAAATTAGGTGGATACGATCCTTATATGGATGAATATGTATTATCATCTACTACGGTAGAACTTCCTGCTCCTCCTGAAATTATAAATTGTGGAATTACAGTTTCTCAACAAGTAGTTACTGGAGCTGCTTCTTATACTCTTGAGATGGGAAGCTCTCAAGGAGTAGTGACATTTAGTTATGTTGTATCAGGAACGGTGCAATTAGTAGTGGTTTGGAATTCTAGTACGGTTATTAATTCTTCCATTACTGGTACTGGAACAGCAACTTTTACTAAAAATTTAGCTGCTTCTACAACAGCAACTTTTACATTAACTCCTACAGGTACTGTATCTTATGACGTTACTCCTTCTTGTCCTGCAACCACTGGAATAAATGTTATACAAATTGCCGCAGGAAGTGCTGCGGATTCAGGAAAATTTATCCACGATCAATATTATTGGAATGATGGTACTTTTACGAGCCCTGTATCTGACGAGTTAATACAATTTGGCACTGGTGCTTTTCCTACTCCCGTTGAAAGTTATATATCTACATTTGGACAAGCTTCAGTGGGATTATTTCCCCCTACAGGAGCCGATATTAAAATGATCTCTAACAAACTAGCTGGAGATGATTTTGTTTTTGATAGTAGTGTAAATAAATTTAAATTTTTAGTCTCGAATACCTTATATACTGCTGCGGACTTTACAACTTTAGATGCATTAGCAGCCACTAAAACTCCTATTGTTAATCCTTCTGGAGGGGTCTATGAGGTTGAGTTTCCTTATAGTAATCCTTCAAATGACGATTATTTATATTTGATATGGGATTATAGAACTCCTACTCCAGTGGTTTTAAGGTATGGAGCGACTGCATATATTGCATGTTGTTCAGGACCTTCAGCGACTTTTTATATTGATACACCAAGTTTTAGAGGTGCTTCAGCTGTGTGGACTGATGCTACCCTTTCTACATTTGCAGCGGACCAATTTTATCAAGAGCTAGGTTGGGTGAGACAACAAGATTTACAGACGTTATTACCGGGTACATTCTGTGAACCTTGTGGCACCGCAATTCCATTGTGTTATAGTGATGTCGATGAAGTTGGTGTATGTTGTACAAAATGTACTTATACAGCGTTTTTGGGTTCTATAATGAAGTCTCTTAGATCTGAAGCGTGTGCATTATCTCAAACTGAAACTTATTATCATAACGGAATAGACGGTCCGTTCTATCCCCCAGTTGTAAATAATTTTGTATTTTCAGATAGCGAAGCAACAACGATATTAAGTGCGGGATATTACTCATTGAGTGCAACCTCAGTTATATATGTGAACAGTTCCGGAATGGTAGAAGAATTATTAACTTGTTAAACTATGGCTGTACTAGATAACACCTTTTATATAAACGCCCCTTTATTCGCTGATGCTACAGCTGTATTTACTGATGAGGCCCTTTTAATATTAGCTCCCGATGGATGGTATCAAGCTCCAGTAGAAGGAGTTATTACATACCGCCAACAACTACTTGGAGAGTTACAAGATGAAACTCCTTGTGAATGTCCAGCACCATGTGATGGCTCAGTTTCTGCTGATGGGTATAATGGAAATTATATTATTGATATAGACACAGGAGACACTGTAAGCGATATAGGAGCTATAGTGGTTTATTTTACTGGTCGAAATATTCCAGATGGGATATTAGCTACTTATGATTCAACAACTTATAACACTTTAACTTCAAATATTAATGGTTTAGCACTAGCTACTGCTGGGGAATTAAATTTTGTAGGTAGAACATTCATTGGTGGGTGTGGGACTTCTGATTTAGAAGGAAGCACTACAATTGTAGAGAATTTTACTTGGAATGGCACGGGGTTTGTTACCGATGGAAGCACTACAAGTATTGTAATACCTGCTTCAGGAACAGTTAATTTATATGCAATAGGGAATGTTTGGTATACTTTAGTAATTCCTAAACCAAGTGCCACCCCATCAACTTTAAGATTACAAACGGTTGGTGTTTGTGGGAGTACCGTATTTAGTTTTAAAGCCTTTTGTCCAGCGGCATTGCCATCGTTTACCACTAACAGTGTTGAGGCTAGTGGAGCGTTAGCGTGTTCGGCAACTCAAGATGAAACTTATTATTTTGTCCATAACTCATCTTCAAGTGGATACGATCCTGTAGTAGTAGATACCAATCCTCTTCCGCAGGTAGGAAATTTTGTATATTCTGATAATACGGGTGTAACTGCATTAGTAGATGGATTTTATAAATTAGATGCTACAAATGTTGCTCAAGTCGTTAGTGGAGTTGTATCTGCTATAACCACATGTCCATCAGGCACCGCATATAATAGTTCCTCACTTTATGCCTCTGTTGTTTTAGTATGTCCTGAAGATATTGATCAAGTATATTACCATAGTGGATCTGGGGCACTTCCAGAGACAGGAGATACCGCTTGGTCAGATGATGGCGTTACAGTATTACTTGATGGATTTTATAAGTTAAATGAAACTCAATACTATGTAATATCAGGAGGATTTGGATTAGTGACGGGACCAACTCCTTTTGCATTGGCCACAGCATTTTCTAGTAGTACATTACAAGGAAGTTCTCCAGACGCATGTGCAGAATCTCTAACCACGACTTTATATCATGACGGAGGATCGGCATTACCCGTAGCTAGTGATATAGTTTATACAGATCCATGCACATCTAGTACTAGTGGTAATGGATATTATTTAATAGATACAGCAGGAGACGGAACATATATGGAAATAACAGGAGGAGCTGGAGTTGTTGCAGCCGTAACTTCGTGTGTAACAATTACAGCATATAATAGTTCTTCAGATAATGCCTCTGTTGTTCTAGCATGTGACGCCACAAGGGACCAGACTTATTACCATAGTGGGGCTGGGGTTCTTCCAACCTTGGGAGATACTGCATGGTCAGACAGTCTAGGAACCACACCATTACCTGCTGGATATTATAAGTTAAGTAAAGCTCAATACTATGTAATAACAGGAGTAAGTGGAGAAGTGACGACGGGACCAACTGCTTTTCCGGTACCAACCGACTTTTACAGTAGTCCTGTACACGGCACATCATCAACGGTATGTGTCGACGCATTATCCGAAAGCTATACTCATGATGGTAGTGGATTATTACCGGTAGCAAGTGATATATGTTACGAAGATTTCTGTAAGTCTACGACATTAGATGACGGATTTTATAGAATTTCAACTGTAGGAGGGGGAACTTATATGGAAATAACAGGAGGAGCTGGAGAAGTAGATTCAGTAACATCTTGTCCTTAAATAAAATATTATGGCAGCAGAAACATTAACATTTAGCGATAACGGAAGAACACCAGGGTGGCCTTCGTTTTATACTTATTATCCTGACTTTATAAAAGGAATGAATGGATATCTATATACTTTTAAAGATGGTAATTTATATAGACATAACACAAATGAGATAAGAAATAATTATTATGGAGATCAAGGAATATCTACTATTACAAGCGTATTTAATCCCGAGCCCACATTATCTATTAAGTTATTTAAAACATTATCTTATGAGAGTGGTCATAGTTGGACGGTAACGGATTTAAATACCGATTTAAGTACAGGCTCTATGCTTGAAACTTATTTTGAACAAAAAGAAGGCGAGTGGTATTCTTATATAAGAAGTAATGCGGGAACCGTAGACTGGAAATTACGTTCTGCCAATGGGTTAGGTACATGTGATACCGTAACGGGGGCTCCAGCTGCAACGCTGATAACTTTCGTTAATCCAATAGGAAGTATTATTAGTATTGGAGATATTGTTTATAGCACCACCACTCCTGTTATTGGAGGACCAGTTACTGCGGTTACTAGTAATTCTATAACGATAGACGCTTCAGATGTAGGAGCAACAGTTCCTACGGGAGGAGATATGATATTATATTATAAAAACAGTATTGCCGAGTCTCATGGGGCTAGGGGATATTATATGGAATTTACCATGACTAATGATGATACCGAAGCAGTAGAGTTATTTTCTGTAGGCAGTAGTGTCATGAAAAGTTATCCATAGAATTTGTTATCTTTGTGAATAGATGGAATTACAAGCAGCTAGTGATGTGTTAAACTCTATTGTTTTAAATAGAGGGTTGATGTGGGAAAAAATAGAAGAATTTCAACAACAACTTATTACATTAGAAGGAACTTTACATCATCAAGCTGGAAATCCTCAAAGTAAAGAACTTAAAGAAATATGTCCTTTAAAACAACATATAGAAGGAGGACTTTATACTAGAGAGCTTTTTATGCCAAAAGGTAGTATTATTGTGAGTATGATTCATAAACAACAACATCCTACTTTTTTATTAAAAGGAAAGGTTTCATATATTACAGATGAAGGAGAAATTAAAACAATTAATGCTCCTTATACAATATTTACGCAGATAGGAACTCAACGAGTTTTTTATGTGCATGAAGATAGTGATTTGTGTTGTGTTTATAAAACTGATGCTAAAACTTTTGAAGAAGCAGAAGCAGATGTATATACTAATAATTATAGAGAGTTGCCTAAAGAGTTAATAAATAAAATTTAAATATTATGGCAGGAATAGCAAGTTTAGTTATAGCGGGTGTTGCAGTAGCGGCTTCAATAACTGGAGCGGGTATATCTTTTAGTCAGGCAGCCAAACAAAGAAGAAAAGCTTCTCAAGCAACAAAAGACTCAAAAGAATTAATGAGAAGAGCACGAGCTAAAATGCAACAAAATTTTTATGAAAAAATAAATGTACCGTTGGATGCATATGAAAGAAGTTTTAGAGAAAATACGGCACAACAAAACCAAGCCATTCAGTCTTTACAGGGTGCAAATGCCCGTACATTAGCGGCTGGTATTGGACAAGTGGGAGCGTTAGGAGTTGCAGCCAACGAAGCAGATAGACTTGCTATGGGAGAAGAACTTTATAGAAATCAACTATTAAAAGCCAAGGCTCAATCTGACATTAAAGACGAATTAGTTTCAATGCATGTGGGAGAAGCTGGAGATTTACAAGAACAAGCTAGAGATTTAGAGGAATCTAGTTCTGCAGCATTTACTTCAGGATTTTCAGCGTTAGGATCAGGTTTAGAAACAGCAGCTAAAGCGACTCCTTTATATTTATCTTCACAAGCAGATAGTCAAGCATCTGAAATTGCAGACGCTATAATAAAAGAAGGAACTAAACATCCTACAACTCAAGACATGATAATAGATCCTAATCAATATATTGATGATCCAACAAATCCTGGGACAGATATAATAAATCCTAATTATAATAAATCAGTTCCTAAGCTAGATGCTCAAAAGAATATTATAATGAGAAAGATGACTAGACAAGAAATAATGGAAGCTATTTTAAAAGCTGATCCATATAGTAAAAGAAGAGATTATCGCCAAGCTCGAGAAGATGAATTTTCAGCCTTTGATTATTCAATTTTTAAATAACAATTATGGCGGTAGATCCTAATAAATATTCCATTTATGCTACTCGAGATGCAGAAAAATCCAATTTAAATTGGGGTAAAGTTGCAAGTGATGTTTCCACTACATTATCTGTTATACAAGCAGACCGTCAAGCGAGAAAAGATAAACTAGATGAAGCTACTAATACCGCCATAGAACACCTCAGTCAAGTTTCAGATGTTAAAAATAGTACAGCTAGTGCATTATTAATAAACGGAAGTGATATGTCTAAAAAAAATCTGATGATACAAACAGATATGTTAAAAAGAGGATTAATTACTCCTAAAGATTATATGTTGTTTTTACAAGAACAAAAATCAGGTTATACTAATTTAAGTACTGCTGTACAAAATTGGGATAAATGGTATCAGGATGCTGAAAAAGATTTAGAATTGGATAAAAATGGAAATATAATTGCATCAGAAGGACAAATATATGGGAATGAAACTTTAGCAGCATTTGGAAATTTAAATAACAAACAATTGTGGACAAATCCTAATAATGGACAATTACAATTAGTAGAAATGGGTAAAGATCAATTTGGTAATTATACTGTAATGCCTGATCCTGATAAAAATCCAGAGAAATTTTTAAATCCTAATTCTATGAATGTTAGGATGACTTTTAAAGAAAAAAGAAAGGTGTTAAATTTAGAAGCTGAAAAACAAGTTTCTCAAATAGCTTCTTTTATAGAGTCAGGTGTATACGATGGTATTATAACAAATACTACGAGTTTTAGAGATGCTTTTGATGACTTAGAAATGGGAAAAGATGAGGCGGGAGACCGTTTAACTTATGATAAATGGTTAGATATGCAAGTAGAAAGCTTAACAGCAACACCTAATGATATAATGCAAATTCTTATGGAATATAAAAGAGGTTATCATATTGCCCAAACGGAAGAAGAATTTAAAGAAAAATATTGTAAAGAAGTAAAACCCCCAAAAAAATGTGATACTTCAAAAATGATACAAGCAAGATATGAAGATGGAAGACTTGTATATGATAAGATAATAGGTACAGAGCAAGAAAAAGAAGCTAAAAGGTTAGCTCGAATTGCTGTGGAAGTACAAATAGGAAGAGAAATTAAAAAAAGTGGAGGATCAATAAAAGACCGAGACCCAGATAAAGGAACAAATGAAAACATTGGAAGCTACTTTGGGGATTTAAAAAACATCATAGGTGGTAATGAAGGTTCTTTTAATGCATCAGAAAGAGACTTAATGGATAGAGCTAATCAAAGATTAGCTGAAGATAAGAGCAATACTGAGGGAGAAAGAATTACTAATATAAAAAGAGAGAAAAATTTTATTGAAATTACCTATACGGATAAAAATAATAGAAAAAGAACAAAAATAATAGAGAGATATGAGAAAGGTGATGATGATGCATATACAGATATAAAAGTTGATAATAATTTAATTTATCAACAACTTAATACCGCTTTAAGGCCGAATGATTATTCACAACACTCTTATGAAGATTTACGAAAAAGAGCTGAAAAAGGAGGGTTTAAGTATGAATATCAAGACTACCGTGGCGACGAAACTCGTGAATCAAGGAAAACATATAAAGAGAAAAAACATACTTTGTTCTCTAAACAGTTAACAGCAACGATTGTAGAAGGCAAACAAGTAGTTAATAATTATCCTGATACCTTTAAAGAAAAATTAAAGGATAAAAACAGTATATATTATCAAGGAGGCAGTTATAACAAAAATTTAACTGCATTAAAGAACATAATGTCTGATGAGTTATCTACAGCTTTAGACCAAGAAAATATAAACATGTCTCCATCAGATTTTATTATAACAGGTAAAAATCTCGGAGGACTGTCTGGAGCTAATGAATTTACCATAACCGTTACCAATCCATTTGATGGATCTATAATACGAAGACAATTTACTTACACTGATGCTACAAATTCAACACAAAATGTTCTTAGTGCTATGGATGAGGTTATGTTAAATATAATAGGATCCTCAAATATATCTAAAGGAAAAAAACAAGATACGGAAGAGGACGGGGATGATGCTCCAATTAATTGAATAATTATTAATAGATGAATGAATATACTGAAAAACTATATAGGTGGATTGAAAATAAAGATAATTCGTTTAGTAAAAAATTATCTATAGAAGACTTTGCAAATAAATTAGACCAAGATGAGGAATATGCTACAAGAATGTATAAGTGGATTAGTAGAAAAGATCCCTCATTTGAAAAGAAAAAATCATTAGAAGTTTTTCTTAAACAAGTAAAAAAACCAAGTTCTGCTTTTATAGATCCTATTACTGAAAATCTGGAAGATGCAGAATTAACTCCAGAAGATGTTGAAGTTGAAGTAGAAGAAGAAACAAAGGAGGTAAACATTTTCGATCCAGACACTCAAGATTTTACAATTGATAAAGCGGAAGTAGATAAAGAAACTTTTGATGAATATAGTGGATTACTAGAAAAAGAAAAAGT
>Ga0209757_10000302_pt1 | contig 12182 bp, 11 predicted proteins | sample ETNvirome_6_1000_FD_185472 | JGI IMG/M metagenome (GOLD analysis project Ga0209757, IMG submission 185472) | Marine viral communities from the Pacific Ocean - ETNP_6_1000 (SPAdes) (version 2) | ecosystem: Environmental > Aquatic > Marine > Oceanic | place: Pacific Ocean | collected 2013-06-19 | reverse complement strand
AAAAGATATTTTATGGCTAATTACCATCCAACAAAAATGATTACTAATAATGCTGCGCCTATATTGAGTGCAGATTTAATGTATGAAGAACACGGAAAATGTGGAGCAACAAGAGTATTGGAAAATAATGTTGCTTTAAATGGACATATTTTTGATGCTGAAACTGAAGGTAGTGCTAATGCTTGGAAGATTGTTTTTTTAAACGAAACAACTGTTATGGATTTTCACACAAATAATATGGATGTTGTAAACGAAGCTAGATTAGGAACTTCAATAGTAGGTGGAACTTCAAAGATTTACCCTGCAGGGACAGAGATAATGGCAGATATTACATATGTAAAAATAGATGATAGAGCAGATGATGGGTTGGCAATATTGTATTTAGACTGTAGTCAGTCGTAAAATAAAAAAATAAAAATTTAAAAAATAGAAATTATGCCTTGCGAAGAATGTGAAGAAGGAAAATACAAATGGGGAGAAGAAGGAGAATGTATGTACGAAACTCTTGAAGATTGCCAAAAAGCAAATCAGGGAGAATACTTAGAGGAAACTTTAAAGCCTGAATCAGATGTACCTGTAGATTATACTATGAACTTTACCCACGAACAAATGGAGGAGCTTCATACTAATGGAGAAGTTATAATAACAGTAGTAGAAGATGACAGAGAGATGGTAATTAAATTCACTTACACTCCTGAAGAAGTAGATGTTGAGGAGCTTGAAAAAGAATATGATGGATTAATTGCATCTATGTTAGATGATGAGTTGGATGAGTATATAGACAAAATAGCTGACTCTATAAAAAAACTTTAATATGAGTGAAGATAAAAGAGATAATTTAAAAGAGAGTAATCTTAATAAATTAAACCCATATAAAAACTCTACTGAAAAATATTTTCCAAATGGAGGTAAAATAAATACAGAAGGAAGGAAAAAGGGAGAAAAAAATAATGTTACTGCTACAAAAATTAGCAGAAATGCTTTGACTTGGGCTTTAGAAGGTCATTCAACTAAAATCAGAATGGCGTTAGATAAATTATTTGACCAAAATCCTGAAGCATATATAAATGCAGTTTCAAAATTACTTAACTATACAGTTCCAAAATTATCATCTTCTGAGATAACTGACAATACAACGAAAAAAGTTAAAATAGAATTAAATGATGATGTAAGCATTGAGGAGCTAAGAGCTAAACTTGATGACATTGACAACAACTGATGAAGTACTTAGATTTGCGTTAGAAAAGAAGTTATGCGAATTATCATTCTATGAATTTTTCCAAAAGGCTTGGCATATCGTTGAACCTTCTATTGAGCTGTCTACTAATTGGCATCATAAATATCTATGTGATATTTTACAAGAAGAAGCTGAGAGAATAATAGCCAATAAACCAAAAACGAAAGATATTGTAATAAATATACCCTTTCGTTCTACAAAATCACTTTTAGTTACAGTTATGTTTCCTGTTTGGGCTTGGATAAAGAATCCAAAGTTCAGATTTATAACAGCATCTTATTCTGCAGAACTTTCAATAGAACATTCTACAAGAAGTAGGGATATAATAAACTCACAATGGTTTAAAGAAAGATGGGGAGAATTATTTCACATCAAAAAAGACCAAAATCTAAAATCAAGATACGAAAATAACTTTTTAGGAGCTAGGAGAGCAACTTCTGTTGGAGGAACAGTTACAGGACAGGGTGGAGATTTCCTAATTGTTGATGACCCTGTATCTCCTCAACACGCAGCATCAGAAATAGAAAGAGAAAATGCTAACGAATGGTATAGAACAACATTCTACTCAAGACTTAACAATCCCTTAACAGGAATTAGGATAGTTATTATGCAAAGAATACACGATAACGATTTAAGTGGATTTCTGTTGTATGGAAAGGATAGTAGATTAAAATATCAACACATTTGCATACCTGCAGAACTTTCAGATGATGTAAAACCAAAAAAATTAGAGAGTAATTACGATAAAGATGGCTTATTTTGGTCAGATAGATTCAGTAGGACAATTTTAGATGACTACAAACAAGCTTTAGGTGCTTATGGGTACGCAGGACAGCTTATGCAAACACCAACACCTCTAAACTCAGGAATGATTAAATCAGAGTGGCTGAAAATAGACCAAAATAAAATGATTGATGTAGGAGAACAAACAATAGTAGATTTTGTTATAGACCCTGCATATACTTCTAATGAAAAAAATGACCCCTCAGCCTTATTAGCATATATATTTAAAAATAATAAGTGGCAAATCATAGATTGTGTAAATGTTTATAAAGAATTTCCTGACTTAATAAAATTTATACCTCAATGGGTGCAAAAGAATGGGTATAGCAATAGAAGTAGGATATATGTAGAGCCAAAAGCTTCAGGGAAGTCAATAGTACAGACATTAAAAAAGGAAACAGGACTTAATGTTAAAGAAGATAAGCCACCATCTAAAGATAAGGTTGCTAGAGTGCAGGATATTTCTGCTTCTTTAGAATCAGGAAGGGTAAGTTTATTAAGAGGAAATTGGAACGAGGAGTTTTTACAGCAATTAGTGAAATTTCCATCTGCAAAGCACGACGATATGGTGGATTGTTTAGTGATGGCTGTAAATAAAAATATGTGGAACAATGCAAAGATTGTTTATTTTGCGTGATTTCCAAAAACTTCTAGTGTAATACAAAAAAAATTAATATAATTGCGAACTATTAGGAATAATTTTATGGATATAGGTAGCCTTAACCAAGAACACGAAGAAATTTTAACGAAATATGTAAAATTTATTCAAGGAACTGTTTATAATGCAACAGAAGAATATGATGGTAAAAAATTCTTGGATTTTAATGAAATTCTTGAAAATATCATAACTTATACTAATGCTTTTAATAAGATAGTAAAAACATCAAACAGAAGGGCAGAGTGGGCTTATATGACTCCTAACCTTATCCTTTATGCTACAATGGGATTTTTATCAGGCATTAAAAAGAATGAGAATTGTGAGCTTATTGATGAGTTGTCAGAAAAAATGTTTGAGAGGACTGTAGACTTTATTGGAGAAACTACAGATATTTTAGAGGACATAAAAATTAAAGAGGAAATACAAGACAGAATATTAAACCTAACTAAACAAAAAGATGAGCATAACAATTAGTGTAAAACAAGAAACAGACAAAGAGGGTATTCTTTTTGATGTACCTACAGATTGGGAGGATATAACGCTTGACCATTGGTCAAAACTCTCTACAATCATAAGAAAGCATCAAAAAAACTCTGACCTTAAGAAAGAATCTCATAAGGACAAGTATAAGGATTTTGATGATATAGAAAAGATACTAGAAGATGTAGAGTTCTTTGATAATATCGCTTTAAATAAAGATATTTTTTGCTTTTTATCAGGAATAAGTCAAGATGATATAAAAAGAGTGGATATGAAGCAGGTAAATAAAGTTATAGACACTATTGGAGCTCTTACTGAGGAATATAAGCCTAAGGGGACTAGGTCTTTTGAGTTAGATGGCGAAACATACTACTTTCCATCAGAAGCACTAAGAAAAAATACTTATGGGGATTTTATTGAATCTACTCAGCTTGATATGACTATTGACCATATGGAGAATGGTAGGTTTGATGTTTTACCTGAGCAAATGGCTATATTATGCAGAAGAATAGATGAAGAATATGATGATGAGCTGATAGCTGAGAAAGCTAAAAAGTTTAAAAAATTAACTATGGACATTGTATATGAGTTCGCTTTTTTTTTGACCATACAAAGCAACAGGTTGCTGAAAATTTCAAATATGTATTCGGAGAGAAAAGAGATAGTATGATGGAAGTAAAAACAAAAGGATTATACAACACTTATATTAAGCCTTTCGGTTGGCTAAACAGCCTGTATGTCCTTGCAGAGAAGGGGATTTTTAATATAGAAGGAAAGAATAATGTAGATAGTGTTAAAGACACTAATTTATACAATGTATTGACTTATTTAAGTTGGATTTCAGCTAAAAATGAGTACGAATCAAGGGTTAGCGAGAAAATTGCTAATCCAAATAAAGTAAGTTAGAAATATGGCAATAAAATTAACAGACATAGTAACAGTAATGAAGGATAAATGGACTTATGGGGATAAGTTCTTTGGATATGCAGAGGAGTTTAATGATAATCATAAAACTTTTTACCCTTCACTACTTATAACTCCTCCTGATTCAGTATTTCCTGAAGTTGGATTAGATAATGGTTGGGAAAATTACACTTTTGAGGTTTATTTTTCTGATTTGTACAATAGGACTGCTCAAGCAAATGAATCTGTAGAGCAAAGATGGGAAAATCTACAAGATTTAGGGACAGAATGGTTGGATAATTTTTTAAAACACTATCAAGCGACTGCTCCAATAACAGGGTTCTTAGAAGATGAAAGCGTTAGAATAGAAAGGGAAAAAGAAGTTGCAAATGACCAACTCATTCAAATAAAGATGACATTTACTTGGAGAGTTTTAAGTAAGTGTTTTAGACCTCAATCTACATCTCCAAATCAAATTAGTGGACTAACCTCTTGGTTAAGGGCAGATAGTAATGCTACCTTTAGCATACCTACTAAAAAGGTTAGTGTTATTGGGGATGGTTCAGGGAATGGGAATGGAGTTTCGCAAACAGACAATTCATTACAGCCTTTAAGGTACAGCTATGGTGGTGGTAATTTAAACAAGACAATGCTTACATTTGATTCTAATGCTTTAGTTTCAGACAATAACTTTGTACCAAGTTCAAATCAGAAGAATTTTACAATAATTGAGGTTAGTCAGATAAATACAGCAGATAGCACTGTGTTTGGGTATTATGATTTTTTTAATGATAGAAGAATTGAGATGGGGACAAAGGATAATGGCGAGTATAATGTTTATATGATTAATAGCTCTGAAGAATTATCTGTAGACTTACCTGTTACATCTTCTGATTTAGGTAAACCTCATATTGGCGTTTTAAGGTATCTAAATGTGGAAATAAAGCACGACTACTATAGTGCAGATTGGGAGTTTAATAATATACAAGACTACAACATAAACTTTTTTGAAGCAGGAGATACATTCAATGATGAGAAGTTTAGAATTGGATGCACTACGAATAACATTGCTGTTCCTCCTGAACCAACCAACATTAAATACTTAGATGGGGATTTCCAAGAAATCATTATGTATGACAAAGCATTGACAGATGATGAAGTAGCAAAAGTAGTAGATTATTTAAACAAAAAATATAAAATATATTAAGATATGGCATACGGAATAAATGGGACATTAAGTGTAGGGCTAGACCCTTATGGATATGATGCAGGAAGTTTAAATAGAGCTAGAATTTGGGTAGGTTCTTATAGGAATACATATAGTGTTAATGACCCTATTAGAATATCTGCATATTGGAATTATTTAAAAGAATCAGTAGAGCCATCAGCAACTAATTATGACCCTGCAACACTCAATGGGGATATAGTCAATATAATCTTTGATGTTTACCAAATCTCTGATACTAGTGTAGGAGCTTTCCCTGATGATTGGACTTTAGTAGGGTCAATAAGAAAATCAAGAGATATAAGAAATATAAGTCAGAAAGATAGGTCTTTTGGTGGGGATGGAGTTACAACACCTCAAGGACATACATTTACTGTAGATATTAGTGAGATGTGTAGAGATTTATTGAGTTATTCTTTAGTTCCTCACGGAAAAGGAACATATACTAGCACATTCTTTGGTGGTTTAAATGGTGGAGCAGAACAGCAGGGAAATTTAATGTCGCCTGTTTGGTCTGACAGCTTCCTAGTTACAAAAAATGGTTCATACAGAAAAATTAAAATAAGAATTAGGTCAGAGATAGTTGATAATAATGGAATTATAAGGGAGGCTACTGCTGCAGGGAGCTATAAATCTTCAAATTCAACATTTTCAATACTTAACACTGCCCTTGATTATGATGGGTTCTTTCCTGCATCAAGAAACTCAGCTGCGTACACATTTATTCATCTTGGTTGGGGAACAAGTTCTAGGTATTGGAGAAGTTTTATGACTAGATGTACTAATGGTATGTGGAGTGGTACAGATTACAATAAACAAGGCAGAGGAAAGGATGTTAGAATGGATGAAGCTGCAGAATTTTTACAATGGGTTCAAGGTACTGTAAATAATTATCATGTTTGGTATAATGATTATGATTCAGGAGCAGGAGAAACTCAATATGGTAGTAATAACACATCTGATTTATGTGCTGATTTATATATAAAAATTAATGCATATGATTCTAGTGGAGCTTTATTAAGGACTGCAAAGCTATATGATTGGACGCAAAACTTAAAACCAAAAACAACAATTAATACCGTTACAGATGTTTATGATAGATATCAATATAGAATGTGTGCGCAAAATGTATCTCCTGTTTATATAAATGCAAATTGTATTCATATGGATTCTGCAGTAAAAGATATATGGGAAAATGGAGGAGAAACATATACTAGGCGAACAATAGATGTGGATGGAGTTGCCTCAGACAAAAGTGCCTTATTCTTAAATGATGAAATAAGCTTTTATGCAGCCTTTATTGTTGGTACAACAACTACTCAAGGAAATGGTACAGGCGTAGAAAAAACATATTCAGAAACTAGATGGTTTAATATAGATAGAGATAGGTGGTTAAATACAAATAGTGCTAACACAGGTGATAGATATGCAGGTATTTATTACACTGAGTTAAGGTCTGACCAACTTACATTACCACGCCCTGTTAGGTGTAAGGGTCTTAGATGGAATGTTATAAAAAATCAAGCCGATTACTTTAGAATACATTGGCTAAATAAATGTGGAGGGATTGATAGTTATACTATAAAAGGTCAAAAATCTATAAGCTATAATTCTGAAAAAGATATTATACAAAGAAAAGAACCTAATAGGCTTGATTGGAGAGTAGGTAGAAATTCAGCATCAAACCCATACCCTACAGGAACTACAGCTCAAAGCCCTGCAGAATACTATCAATCTGACTATATGGGGGACACTATGAATCATAAAGGAGGGCTAGAGGTTTTAAATGTAAACGCAACAAAGTCAGGAACAGCAACTACACTTCCTTTATCGCAAGGCAAAGCAGATTGGCTTAGAGAGATTTTAACATCTCCAAATGTATGGACAGAAGTCCTTACACCACAAACTGAAAGTGGCTTTGCTTTATATAACGCTATAAATTATAGGTCTGCTAATGATTCTAATTATGGAAGCAATACTGATGGTAGAACTCCAAATAATATGGAATATGTCCCTTTAATTATTACAAGCTCTAGTATGGACACTTATGATGAGTCTAAAGGGTTAGTAACAATGACTTTTGAATACACACACTCACACGCAGTTGTAACCCAAAGAAATTAAAATATGAGTAAGGATATTAGGATTGAACTTTTACAAAACAGAGAGAATGTAAAGATTGGAGAGCAAATGCTTACTAATTCTGAGTTTTCTAACTCTACAGGTTGGACATCTCCTGCACTAGGTAGTACGGATGCCTTTACTTTTACATCAGGTCTGATGGAAAAAAACACTACAGGATTGGGCGCTGCAAGAGCTACTATTCTTTGTGATTTTGTAGAAGGATATGAGTATCAGGTAAGGGTTGCAGTCAAAAATTATAACAGGAATGGGCAATTACTTTTAGCTAATCACGGAGCAGGAAATGCGAATATATCTGTTCTGAGTGGAACAATAGTTCCTTCAGGTGGAGCAGGGACAGGAAGTGATTATGGGTATTATACAGCAAATTGGGTGCAGGGTTCATCTAATCTTACCAAATTAAGTGTTTATGCAAATGATGGGGTAGAACTTAAGCTTTCATATATAAGGATTTACAGGACAGCAGTTGATAAAAGTTCTGTATATGGAGTTTTAGATGCATCAACTACAGAAGATTTTCCTCTTTCAGTTACATTTGCCGTTAATGACCCTTCAAATATTGATGCTAGAAAAGGCTCTTTTAGTAAAACATTCCAAATCCCTGCTACAAAAAATAATAATCAAGTTTTAAAACACTTTAATATTGCAAATTCTACACATAATGATGCTCAGCTGTATGTTAAAATTCCTTGTAGAGTTTTAACAGGAAATCTTTTTGCATTGACAGGATTGCTGCAAATTCAAGATGTAGAGAGGCTTAATGATAAGCCTATTAGTTATTCCTGCTCTTTTCTAGGGGATAATCTTGCTTGGTCTACACTTATGGACACTAAGTATCTTAATGAGCTTCAACTAGAAAATTCAACTAATTTAACGCTAAGTGCAGAGAATATTATAAAGTCTTGGCAGCGTGATAATGCCCTAAGTTCAACCACAAGAGGTGGTACAAATACCGTTAATGATGTTCCTGTTGTTTATCCTTTAACAAGTTATGGAAGGATAAATGAAACAGGCTTTAATTATGGGGATGCAATTCAGTTATTCAGAGAGGGATGGGAGATAGACTATATGGATGGGCAGCCCTACAATATAGCTCAAACAGGATTTCTAGGTAAGCAGCAATATAACGCAGAACCTGTTATGGATTGGCGACCTCTTGTTTGGATATATAAAATGATACATAAGATATTTAATGATGTTGGATATAAAATATCATCTAATTTTGTTGAGAGCGATAACTTTAAAAAGTTATTATACGCTACTCCAAACTTTCTTTATAACAATCCTAATGAAAGAAAAACTAACAATACATATATAGGTAACTTTAAAGATGATAGCACTTGTGCTGCTACATCAGGAAATTTAAAGATATTTGATGAAACTGCTCAATGGGAATTTAGTATGCCGAACTCAACTGCTACTGTCATACAGGATATGACTTATCAAACTCCATATAGCCCTATAAGGTTTGGTGGTGTTTGTGGTTCAGGAGATGGTAGTGGTAGATTTCAACCTGCACCAAATGTTATAACAACAAGTGCAGGGCAACAGCAAGATTTAACTATATCTACAGCAGCAGCAGGTAATGAATGGTATATCGCAGAAGCAGGTTATTATACTGTTACTACTCAAAATATAATGTACTATCTGAATTGGGATGAAACTGATTGGACAGGTAGTGGATATTTGATAAATAATACTACTTCAGGAATGAAAGTATATGGAAATTTAATTATAGAGTGCAAGAGAGTGGGCTTTGCTACTTTTGACCCTATATCATATGTAGATAATCAGAGTGCAAGTTCTTTAGGGCCTGGCTCATTTTACGACTGTAACCACGATTATTCTTTTGGAGGAACATTCCCTACAAACTCATCTACTCATTATTTTAATAAAGGCGATAGAATAAGAATGACTGTTGGTGTTGCTCCTATTGTTACGGTTCACTCTCCTTCATACAATTTCACAGGTTCAACCGAAGTAAATGTTAGACTTGAATTGTTTGGTACTACTTATAATGATTGGGATGACTTTAACGGAGCATCTTCAAGTGGCTTAATTACAATAGAATTAATCAATGAGGATATTCCTGTTTGGGGTGGTGCTTATGACCTGCAAAATGTACTTCCTACAGACCAAAAACAACTTGATTTTGTTAAAGGAGTGGCTCACGCTTTTAATATGCAGTTTTATACAGAGGAGTCATCTAAGACTGTTTATATGGAGCCTTATTCTGATTTCTATCTTCCTCCAAAAGATGCTATTGATTGGAGCCATAAATTAGCTAGAAACTTGTCAGACACTCAAAGTTTTTTAGATAATAATTGGACAAGAAAATTGATTTTTAAGTATAAAACTGATGACAAAGATTGGAGGGTTAATTTGATGAGTGAATCTTATTTTGATAGTATAGGAGATAATTATCCTAAACAGTTAAATCTTCCTAACATATACCCTGCAGGAGAAACTATATTTGAAAATCCTTTCTTTGCAGGTACATATGACTCTAAAAATATTGGACTAGGAGAAACAACTGCTTATGGGGAGAACTTCTATACTGCTGCTTTATGGAAGGCTAGTTATTGGTGGACATCTGAAAAGGGATATGATTTTAAACCAAGAATGCTATACTATAATAAAATGACAATGCCTTCTCCTCACAACCCTTTATGGCAGGGGTTTAATGCAGAAGAAGGAAAAAACACTTCTTTCAATAGTTTTCACTCAAGAAGGGTTCAACTTGCAGCTGTTCAAACACAGACACAAGTTTATTATACAGGCCCGGCTCTTGATGATTCTTTTTATTCTTCAGCTACATTTGCTGATAGATATAATTATAGTAATCAGTTTGGATTATGCTATGGAAACTATTGGGCTAAGGACTATGACCCTTCAAATAATAGTTTTAATGTTGTAGGCGACCAAATAGGGAGAGGGCTTTATGACAGGTACTACAAGCCTATGATAGAAGGACTTCAGGCTAGACCAAAAGTAAGGATTTGTTATTTAGACTTAAAAATCACAGATATAGTTAATCTAAATTTTAGAAAAATGGTTTATATTGATGGTGTTTATTATAGAATTGTAAAGGTAATTGACTATATGCCACACAAAAATCAACCAACGAAAATAGAATTACATCAATGGAGTCCTTCTGATGGAAGTTCTTTGCCAACATCAGGAGTTTGGATTAACAACACTACAGGAAATGATGACACATCAACAGGAGGAGGAGGAAGTGGAGGGGGAGGTGTTGATGACGACCCTTCAGGAGGAGGAGGATAAAAAAATATAATATGGTAAGAAGAAATATAACAGGAAGAAATACAATGTCAAATGGTATTAGATTAAATTCAGGACTAGACACTATATCTACATTTAATTTAGCTACTAATGTTCCTATGCAGTTTTCTGAAAGTGTTAGAGTGAGGTTCTCTGCTAGTTCATCATCAGCAAATGATTATCTTTCAAACTATAATCATATATCTCAGTTTAGTACTAATTCTCAAGAAATCTTGGCAGATGGCTCAAACTATAATAATAATTTTGTTCCTAGGTATTCTCAGTTTATTGCTCCTGTTGATTGTTATTTAAAAAGTATTAATGGTTTTATAAATACTTTAAATGGTGCAAGTTGTAGTAGAGAGGAGATAACAATAAGCGTTTGGAGTAAGCCGACAACTGTAGGAACATCAAGCACACCTATTTCTCTGCTATTTACTCAAGACTTTGTTTTTACATCATCTAGCAATTCAAACGCTTTAGCTATAGATGGTTCTACAGATTCTAAGGTTGGTAATCAGCTTTATAAGATATTAGCTAAAGAAGGGGTTCTCGTTTCTATAAAAAGAGAAACATCAGCGTGTTCACATATACAGGCTGCTTTTACTATGATTTTTGAAACTATTGACAATCAGTCTACTTTAGAGGAGTTTAACTTAAATACTATAAGCGTTGCTAATAATAGGTTTGATGGTACAATTAGCAATCCTAATAAATTTAATTTACCAAAGTAGTTATGGCTCAAGACCTTCCAATAATAAGAGAAGCCCTACATAGAGTAGGGAGAAAGTATGTTCAGTTTTTACAAGATGAACTTCATTATCAAAAGCATATTGCTTCAGGAAATTTGGTTAATAGTTTTTTCACAAGAGTGCATAAAAAGGGAGGAAGTCTTGTGATGGATGTTCAGAGTAACACCTCTTATATGTGGGTGGTAAATAATGGTGCTTCTCCATTTGAGCCTAGTTTTAACGATATTGAGCATTGGATTCGTTCAAAACAAGACTTTATGTTTGACAATAATACCCACGAATCAGCAGCAGTTGCAACTATAGTAAGTAATATAGCTACACAGGGATTGCCCACCGTTAATGGGAGTGCAATAGCATCAAGAAGAAAGTTTTTTATAGAGGTTGCTTTTGAACAAGCTAATCAAAGTGGATTACAAGCAGCAATGGAACAAGATGTATTAAGACAGATAGATAAAGAGGTTGGAAATGCAATGGGTAGTAAAGTAATACAATTAACAATAAGGTAAAACATATATATATGGCAATAAATAGTAAAGTAGCAATAGAGGTAGAAATCAAAAACATTAAAAGGGTTGCTGATTTAAAGAAGGAATTAAAGGATTTAAGAAAAGAGCAGAAAGAATCAGAAAAACAAGCCAAGACAGGTCAGTTTACTTCTAAAAAACAAGAAAAACAATATATCGCCAATGCTAAAGCTATTGGTGTAAAATCAAAATCATT
>Ga0209757_10000301_pt1 | contig 12183 bp, 23 predicted proteins | sample ETNvirome_6_1000_FD_185472 | JGI IMG/M metagenome (GOLD analysis project Ga0209757, IMG submission 185472) | Marine viral communities from the Pacific Ocean - ETNP_6_1000 (SPAdes) (version 2) | ecosystem: Environmental > Aquatic > Marine > Oceanic | place: Pacific Ocean | collected 2013-06-19 | reverse complement strand
TCCTATTTCTATTTTATATTTTCCTATTTTAAATTTCCACATTATTTCCCTATTGGATTATCTGCAACAGGAATAGTACACGCTTGAAAGTCATTTTGAACTATTATGCCTATTGAAAATACCCAACCCGTCAAGAGGTCATCAAAGCGTTCTTGGAATGGCTCTAAAGTATATTCACCTTCTGTAAAATAAACAGGGTCATCTACATCTAATTCACCTGCTCCTTGCCATTTACTATGTCGCATCATTGAGATAATATCTACACAAATCTGCAAACAACTAGACATAACTTCCTGCTCATTACTTAGATAGTCTGCTGATTGAAAGTTAGCCTCTGTCCAATTCTCTTTCTCACTTACCGCATCCATAACAAAAAGTTGAAAGTTGAAAGTAAGAGTAGATTGTCCTGTTGATACATTCACAGGGTTGATATGAAACAAAGGAAAGAGGGTGTTTTTGGCAAGGTCTATTTTCCAAATATCCCCTGTTGTTGTAGTTGCAATCTGTTCGTGTTCGCTACCCAAACTCTTGAGAGTATCTATGCAATTATTGTATGTCTTATTTGCTATCATGTGTTTTTACTTGTTTACTTAAATTTAAATCTGTTTCATAACTTAGCCAAGTGAAAGCCTCTAATAAATTGAGCCTTGAGATTCGTTCTAAGTTTACTATCTCTCCATTTGTCAATCTGTACATCAATCCAAAATATCCCCACCGTTCGGCAAAATTTCCGTCTGTAATTTGTCCACTATCTGTTCCGCTGTCTGAATCAAATATGATGGCAAAGTCAGATATAATGCGTTCACGAAATGCCAAAAAAAAACTAAAGTATTTTGTACTTGCTCTGCTGACATCTTCTTCATTTCTTCTGCCCTTATAGTTATCTCACCATCATAAGCCTCTATCGTGTAGACTTCACCATTTCTCTCTTTAACAGGTCTAAATAAAACCGCCATCAAATCAGGCATATTCTTTTCAAGACCGTTTTTTATAATCGTTTCAATATCGGCATACTCACCAAGCGTAATGGAATCAAGATTAGGATGCATTCCGTACTCAACCCCATCTATTTCAATTACCTTTTTTAATAAGGTGTCTTGCTTCGTTTGTAACTCTGCTATCTTACCCATTATAATAGCCACATCTTTTAGTGCTAATTCCTTTACTAACTTCTTAGGAATATCTGAAAATGCTGCTATTGTTTCTTCTGCTTCCTTAGTCTTGCTTCCTGTTTCAATATCAATTAGTTCAATCCATTTTTCTAAGCTAACTTCTGACCAAGAATCAATTAAATTGTACGTCTTTTGCTTTCCCTGCTTCTTAATTTTTACTTTCATAGTAGTTTATATTATATAATAGAAATTGTTGTTATTTAGTTTATTAATGTATATTTGCCGCGTTCTTCATTATTCGTGTTTTTAAAAAGGGGTTGAGATTGTTGTTCTCTCCCCTTTTTTTATTGCACAAAATACTTCCCTGCATTAGGATTGTCTAAGTGATATATGACATTGTATCTTATTCCGTCAATAGCGTGATTGTATGAATCTACATATAACTTAGATGCCTTATCACTAAAAATATAATTGTTCAATTCTTTAGCTATGTTTGTACTTTCAGGACTTACTACCAAATGATAATCTTGCATTCTTGTTATTCCACTTTCAATAGTTCCTTTCTTTACAGGTTTTATATTAACTCCTAAATGCTTGAGGTCTGCAATAAGTCTAGGCTCTGAACTATCAGCAATAATAAGCATATTGTCTACTTTGTCTAAAACAATCTGAGCAAGTTCTTGACTCTTTAATCCATTACGATATATATGTTCTTTAAGATATATCTTCTTATGCTTTTTATCAATAGCCACTTCTGTTAGGCTATCAGGATCAACTGAGAATCCAAAGTCCATTCCACAAGAAGTCTGTAGGTTATCAGGATTAAATTCACCTATTGACCAATTATCAAAGACTACTCCTTCAGCTTTGTCTAACCACCCTCCAAGAATTTTGTGAGTGTACTTCTTTATGTTAGTATGCTTTATAGTCTTAATACGCTCTAGGAAGCTCGTAGAGAGATTATCTTTATTGTCTAGGTATGTACTATGGATATAGCATACATTGTCTTTAACGCCGTTAAAACCACCTTCAACGCCTTTGCTCTCAAAGAACCTGTCATAAATCCAATGTTCTTTAGTTACAGGATTTAAGATTAATATAATTCTATTCTGAATATCTTTCTCTCTAATGCTAAGGTCTATCGTGTCAAATATATCTTCATCAATAAGTTCTTCTGCTTCGTCTAAAACCCAAGTGCTTATTCCTTGCAAAGATTTTAAACTAGCCGTTTGATTTCCTGCTGAAGTTCTAATACCTCTAAATAATATGTCTGATTGGTTGCTTGTATTTAATACTTCTGCTTTATTAATACTAAAGACATCTTCAAATCCTAACAGTCCTATCTTTTCTAAGAACTCAGGAATGATTGATAAGTGAGCTGATGTCATTGTGAATCTTGTAAAGAGTATTCTAATACCTTTAGTCATAGTTAGTAAAGTCAGAAAGACTGTAACTGCATAAGACTTTCCTGATCCCCTACCACCTGTTATAATAAAGTACCTAGCCTTTGATTCAAATAAAGGATTGTATTTCTTATTCAGTATCAGTTTCTACAAATGTTATGACAGGCATATTAATTGCTTTATCACCTGAAGTTATGTCTAGTCTGTTTGTTTCATTCCAACCAAGTCTAGTCTTAGCAGCGTGTATTACAACTGAAGGTACTTTGTCTTTTACACATTCATAATACTTAGACTTAATAAAATCTTGTTGTATGTTTTCTATTTCTTCAACCTTAGCTGCAAATTCTTCATCTTCTTTTAGCCACTTATAAAAGTTTGTTCTGCTTAGGTCAGTTGCTTTTAATGCAGTTGTTATTACTCCTAGTGAATTCTCTAATGCTTTGAGTAATCTCTCTTTGTTAATCTTTGTTCTATTTTGTTCCATTTTTTATGTTTTGAGCGAGTAGGTGGAATTGCACCCCTTCTTTGACTTGGAATAGCCAACGCATTACTCTTTATGCTTTACTCGCATTTTTAGGATAAGGTTTTTTTATCTCTAAACACTTATCTTTTAATTCTTTTGTTAGTGGATATATATATTTTAATTTTCCTTTTGTTATATATGCTTTTGCATTACTATCATAATACTTCTTTATAAATTGCTCTCTTGTTAATCCTTTAAGCCCTCCCTTATCTTTTACCCAATCGGATATAATTCTACCGTGATACCTTTTATTATTTACAATCCAACTGCTATCGTGCTTGTCTTTCATTGATGTTCCTGTATATATCCAATTTGTTGCTTGATATATTATACCTTTGTGATTTTGGTCTTTGTCAGCATAACTTACTACCATCTTACAAAGTGGAACATATTTATTTAGTATTCTTAAACTTAATGCTAGTGCTTTGCTAGTGCTTTCTTGCTTACCATTTAACGCCATTCTAACTAATTCAATAACACTTCCTTGAGGCAAAGAATATGCTTTACTCAGATTATTATTAGCACCTGTTCCGTATAATACTACACCGCACCATTCATTTTCTTTATTAAAAACTGAAAAACCTAAAACATTTACAGGCACACTTTTAGCATAGTGAAATTTTAAACAAGCATATTTAATAGCTTTATGTGAAGCCTTTTTTAGTATCATAATTCTCCTGCACTTACTGAGTATATTGCCTTTTCATATTTACTTACGATTTCTGCTATTTCTTCTTCAGCATTTTGTAAATCATTTTCATTAGCAAATGTTATTTTTATTGTAGGAGGTTTATTATTATTATCTTCTGTTAATTCATTAAAGTCAGGCTCTTCTAAATCATCTTCATTCTGCCATACATCTAAACCCCATTCAGCAAGTTGTACGCTATCCCATTCATTAGCTAACATATCCCATTCCCATTCTCCAAAACCCACATTGTCTTTAACTATAAATTCTTTCTTTTGTTCTTCAGTAAGTCCTTCAGCTACTTCAATCCATACTTCTTTAAGCCCTGCGTCTTTACTAGCCTTTAATCTCATATTACCACCTAAGACAATCATATCTTCATCAACTACAATAGGTCTAAGCTTTAACATCTCAGGAAATTCCTGAATAGACTTGACTAGCTTCTTAAACTTATCATTTTTAATTATTCTAGGATTGTTAGGGTTTCCCTTGACTGTGCTTATCTTAACTTGTTGCTTCATAGTATATAATAGAATTTGTTGTTATTTATTTAGAAGTCCTCATTTATTCCCCTGTCGCCTATTAGCTTTTCCTTAGCTCCATCCCAAAGTTTATCACCTCTTTTTTTTTTACTTAAAGATTCTTCAGTACGCTTAAGGCTTGGCATTCCTTCAAGTGGTTCTGATTCCATGAACTTACCACATTCACAAAGAGCTTCTTTGGTTTCCCACTTTCCTTCAATATGAACTATTGTTGCTGTTGCAATTTCTTTAGTCTTTCCGCATTTACATTTGTATTCTGTCATTTTAGTTTCGTAATAGTCATTTGGTATTGGCATCTTCTAATTTTTTTAATAGTTGAGTAGGCGTATATATTGGCAAGTCATCATTGTAGTTTTTATATATACAAGTAAAGTTTTCTTTCTTGCCTTGTTTCCATGTCCACAGGGTTTTAGTGGCTTGTTCAATTTGTTGCTTTAACACCCACTTAATTGTTTTGTAGTTTTTATCCATTGTATTTATTATATAGTTTTTTTATTCCATCAAAGCAAGTTGAGATACAAGAACCACAATTAGTTCCTGTTCCATAGTTTGTATTGTAGATTGTGTTGTAGGTCTCTATCATTCTTTTTTTAGCTGTTATGTCCTTTGCTTTGCCTGTTTTTAAATCTTTCCACATATCTAATATTTCATCTATAATTTCTTGTGGCAAATCATCAGGCGTTTCCATTTCGGTAGTCTTTAGCCAATACTTCTGTGGACATTCCATTGGTGCTATCCTCGCTTTGATTTTCATAAAACATTTACAAATGGAGCAATTTCCTAATAACTTTTTATAGTAAACACAAGATTTACAAATTGCTATTCTATCTTTATATATTTCATTAGGTACAAAAAATTTATTCATAATAACCTTAATTGGGCTTTGTGTTGTTCTAATCTTTTACTTGATATATCTACATATTCCTTACTCATTTCACTACCTATAAAATTTCTATTATATTTAATGCAACTTAAAGCAGTAGTACCGCTACCCATAAAACAATCATAAATCAAGTCTTTTTCATTTGTCCAAGTAATTATATGTTTATCAATAAGTTTTTGAGGAAAGGTGGCGGGGTGTTTTGTTTTTAATCTTGATACTGCTACATTCCATACATTACTTAATCTTTTTCTTTTATTTATTTTAAATTCTTTTTTTATTCTCTCTTTGTTTTCTGAGGGGTGTTTTGTGGTATATTTATAATTATTACCTGCATCTATACAATCTGTTAGTATAGGGGTAAATGTTTTAACTTTTCCTTTGCTTAATATAAACATATACTCAAACGCATCTAAGTATCTATTATATTGGATTTGTGGCATTGGATTGGTTTTATTCCATATCATTGTGTTGTGTAAATTAAAACCTATTTCTTTAAAATATAATGCTTGTGCTAAACTTGTTCCTGTTTCACTTCCATTGTTTATTTTATCATTTACAATCCAAACCAAAACACAACCCTCTTTAATAATTCTATATAATTCTTTAGCTATGGTTTTAAAATCAAAACTGAACCCATTATATTTTTTTAGATCATCATAAGGAGGTGAGGTTATAATACCATCTATAAAATTATCAGGCATACGCTTCATAGTTTCTAAACAATTTTCATTATATATTCTATTAATCTTCACTTAATTCTTTTTTTAGTATTGTTCTTACTTTGTCTATTGTAGTGAAAAGACTATTACGACTTATCCTAGTTTTCTCTGCAAGGCTATCTAAAGTTTCGCCTGAATAATACAACTTAAATAATTCTCTATCGTACCAATGTAAAGTATCAAGCACCTTGTCTATTTGTTCAAGTTTTTCCCATTGGTAATTATCTACTTTTTCATTCGGAATATTTGATATGTTTTTACTATTAGCAACATTATAAGCCACATCATCATTACTAAAAGTTGTGCTAGTAGAATAACAAGAGCTGTCAATATGTGTATAATACTTTTCATACTTATAATAAAATGGACTTCTTGGACTTGTTAAAGCTCTACGTAAAACAACTGCACCATACTTAGTAATTCCCTCTAATCCGTCTTTGTCATATATTTTTTTTAAAGTATCAGGATTCATCTGCATAAAATACAAGAAAAGTTCTTGAACGGCATTATCAATATCTGTTTTATTTTTAGTAAGTCCATAGCACATTTTCCTGAACTTATCACTTAGCTTTGATATTTCAAGATAGATTTTATTCACTTGGTTCTTCTAGGTTGTCTATCTTCTTTACTACTTCTTCAATTAATTCTTCTAATACTACTTTGTAAGCCCTTATAACTGACCTATTCTTATTGGTTTCTAGTCCTGCAAAGAACCCATTTGTTGCTACTGACATATTGATTGGTATAATCATTAACCAATCGTACCAATTATTTTCCCTAACTCCTGCACCATATCCATTGTGATATTCAAGTATAACATCTACTACATCTAAGTAATTATGGTATCTACTTTTTGAACTGACATCTTTTGCAAACTCTTGACAAACAGATATGTATGTTTCAATTATAGTCTTGTGTTCCTCACTTGAATAGATTGGCTTTGTCATTTGCCAAATTTAAGAAAACTTTTATTCTATTCCTTTTTCTTTTTTTATTTTATCAACAAGGTCTTTGTAATAACTAATCTTTTCTTCATAATCTATACGGCTAACTTTCATAATTGTTCTAGCTAAGAACTCTAATTCTTCAGCAGTTCCTTCACCATACTTTGCATCTAAAGCTATTGAGAATTTATACTGTTCTCCGAAATTAAAAATATTACATTTTATACAACCGACATCACAATTTTTTTCATTCCATCTTGTAGCTAAATGCTTCCTACTTTGAAAGTGAGAATTGTGCATTGACTTATAATGTTTTACCACCCCACAAGTTATACATTGACAAAACCCTTCAGGGGTTGCATCTCTAAGTCTTATATAAAGACTAAACCATTTGTCAAGTTCTTTTTTAAGTTTGCTGATTGACTTCATAGCCTAAATCCTTTTTCCATTGATCTTGTATTGTTCCCTTTCTTGCCACATATATTTTTCCCCTAAGATCAGGATGTTCTTCTTGTAGTTTCCTTCGCATTCTTTCAATAGTCTTAATGTTTGTTAGTTTACCATTAGCAAACATCTGCATAAACTCTAAGCCGTTTATTTTATTGGGGTCTATATTCTTTTTCTTTAATTCATTAAACCAATAGGTAGCTATCAGTTTAGGGTCGCTATCTCTTAGGTGAGGCGTGTCTATTAGTAATTGTTTTACTACTTCTTTTGTTTTCATGTTATTAAGTTTTTTAGTATTGCCTGAATCACATTTACAGTTATTGTATTCCCCATTTGTTTATATCTTTGAGTATCTGAAACTCCCTCTGTAAAATTATCTGGGAAACCTTGTAGTCTTTCTGATTCAACACAAGTTAATCTTCTAATGTGCCCTGTGTTTTTATGTATTCTATTTACGCTAGTAAGAAATTCAGATGAAGAACCTGCTCTATTTCCTGTTGCCTCTGTTAAACAATTCATAACCTCTATGTTATGAGATCTATCCCCTCCTAGTTCTGAAACTAAAGCGGGGGCTATACCTTCAATATCATAAACTCTATTTTGTTGGTATGGCTGTTTTCCTCCTGATTCTTTAGATGGATTTAATTGTCGTACCACTAAGCTATCACATTCGTGGGTGGTTATTGAATTTGCCACATCATCTGACCTCAACTCTAATCTTTTCGTTCTCCCCTCTTCTCTATCTTTATCAGGATTGCTTGTTCTCGGCCAAGTTCTTATAGCTGCTCCCTTTGTTTCATTTGATATATATTGTTGATCTCTACCGCCCTGTTTATAATATCCTGCATGTAAGCAGTTAGATACTTCATTACTCAAACTTTTATTGTTGTGCCTTTCTATTTTGGCTATTGCCTTATCACTCAAATAATACTTTTCATCTATTCCATTTTGCAGAATATCTTTTAGTTTTAATTCTAATTTAATTTCTTTTGGAAAATTGAAAGTATTGTCTGCATCATCTCTTATTCCTATAATAAAAATTCTTTCTCGGTTTTGTGGGATTCCAAAATCTTTTGTGTTCAACACCTTATAATGTATATTATACCCTAAATTGTCAAAAGGCATTAAAGACATTTGATAGTTGGTAGTCTTAGCAAGGCAATCAATGATCGTTTGAAAGGTTTTGCCGTTATCGTGGCTTACAAGTCCTTTTACATTTTCCGCCACAAAATATCTTGGTCTATGTTCTTTTAGGTATCTTAAAGCATCATAGAATAAAGTTCCTCTGGTGTCATCAAATCCCCCTCTTTTTCCTGCTAGTGAAAATGCTTGACAAGGAAAGCCGAATACTAATAAATCTACATAAGGCAAATCTTTCATATCCAAAGCAGTTATATCAGTTGCAAATAATTTAGGTTTAAAGTTTTTTAAATAAGTTTGTTTTGCATATTTATCAATATCACAAGCAAATTCTATTTCGTGTTTTATTCCTAAGTTTCTTAACGCTTGTTCAGGACTTCCTACACCACTAAAAAAAGTACCTACTTTCATTTTAATAGTTTTAAAGGCTCTTGATAATATAAAGTTTCTTGTTTTGATTTTCCTAAAGTGTGAACTTCGTACCAAGCATTGTCTATTACTTTCTTATGAGTATAAGCCCACCGATAAAAAGTTCTGATATTTAAAAATGGTTCGGCTTCACCAAATCTTACACCAAGTCTAAAAGCATCTTCAATTTGGTTAAAGGTCATATTTCCAAAACGCTTTTCTTGTATTAAGTCCTGAGCAAATATCTTACTTAAACCTGCTAAAGTTTTGGGGTCGGCTCTATGTCCTATTTCTACTGAGGTCTTAGATATTAAATTTAATACCTTTTTTTTAAGGGACTCTAGGTTTTCTTGTTTAAGTGGTTTCATAATAATTTTTTAGCTTCTTGCCAAGCATTTATTTGTGAATCTAATTTAGACATTGTTGATTTTCCTTTATTACTATATGTAATATTAGTATTAGTATATGCTTTAGCATTAGTATTATCTGTATAAATATTTATACTAGGGTTGTTTACCAATTTGATTACCCTTGACAATATTTCTTTACTACCCTTTTTGTAGGTAACAGCTCTGCTTATATAATTATTATCTTCTAATGATTTTAACCAATTTTGAATTGATCCTCTACTGACTTCATAGAGTCTACAAAAGTATTGAGTTGAAGCTGTGCATTTGCCATTCATATTACACAAGGCTGTTATTTCTGCATATAGAAGTTTAGCATTTGGGGTTAGCTTTTTGTTGTATCTTACTTCAGCAGGTATAACAGCATAGTAATTTGGTTTCTCCATTAAATGATCTTAATTGTAAAGTGATAATTTTTGAGGGCTAAATTAACATTTCCTAATTGATTAGACAAGTCAAAGTAAGAAGTTTTTATTATACATTTAACTTGACCACTTTTTACTTCTATCAATACTTCAGGATTAAGGACTTCCTTAACTCCGTTTTTAAGTAAGTGATGTTTCATTAAATCATTGTCTAAAAATAATTCCTTTGTTCCACCAATATCTTTGTATGCTTTGTAGATTAGATTGAAGGCGCTTCTATATATAGGACACGTTGCAAGATGTGCTTTATGTGTGCGTTCATAATGATAGACAAGACTTCTATTTCTGTTTAAGACTTTGCCTATAATTGACCTATGTATGTTTTCTTCAGTTCTTCCTATATACCCAGCGACAGCACGAGCCGTTTGCAGGGTTCTTTTCTTGCTCTTTAAAGCAAGAGAACCTTTAGGCAACCCCAAGACACTTGTCGTGAGGTCGCAAAGGATTTTAAAGTTATATTCTTCAGTCATTAGAATAAATCTTCTTCAATTTCACCAACAGTTTCTTTTCCTGATACAGCACAGAACCAACCATCAATACTATGGTAGTATTTGCCGTTAAATTCTCTTGAAGATAAGTTGACAGAAACATTGACATCAGAACCTTCTTCAACATCTCTAATGCTCTTGATCTTATCACCAAAGAAACTTATTACTACTTCTTTGTTATAGTCTGTTCCTGATTGTTCTACAAGGATAGATTGCTTTTCCCAAGTCTTTCCTGTTTTAGAAACACCTGTTTCTCTGTCTAATTTTTTAATTAGTTTGCCAATTACATTCATTTTTTTATAATTTAGTTATTACTTTTTTTAAAATCTTCCGCCTCATCTTCACCAAATACTCCTAACTCGTAGAAGCCTGTTAGTTTCAATACGGCACGGCTCATAGCTCGTTTCTCTGCCATTTCCATTACATACCAAGTGTTGCAATTACCATCCTTAAATCCACCTTTTAAAGCTGAACCAAATGTTTGTATGAAAGCCCCTTCCTTTCGTGCATTTGCTTTTACTACACAAAAGTCCTTTTCACAATTTACAACATCATAATCAATGTGTATGTTTTCTATTGCTTGGATTTTATCAATCCCACTTCTTGTGATTATGACATAGTGTTGATGCTTAAAAACATCTTCTTTGTCTAAGCCATAATGGTGATACTTTTCTTTGATTTTCTCTGTTCTCATATATTCTTTTTTTTGTGCCTACTTAAAAGGGCTTCGGCTTTCCCTGTGGACAAATATAAACAAACTTATCAACTTATTTTGTTTTAATATATTTAGTTAATTGTTTTTTTATATACTTAAGATGTTCAGTATCAATCCATTCTAAAAAGTTATAGCTATCAAAACAGATCTGAAAGTCTTTTCCATATTCATCTGTTCCTCTTAAATAAACTTCATTTTCGTGTGCTTGGAATGTATTAATATCATTCATTCTTTTGTGTATCAGTTCATCTTGGTTACAATCTATGCAAGTTTCTGGGTTCATTGCGTGTTTACATTCGCCATCTTCTAATTCAGGCATTTTCATTAGTTGTTCTTCTAATTCTTTTTTTGTCATTATCTCAAATTTAAAATTAAAGCTCTTTTATTTATATTATACATCTTTTTGTATTGCTTGAGCTTTTTAGCAATTATTTTATTATTTTCTTTATTGTAAAAAAATGTTCCTTTCTTTTCAACTTGAAAAGGGTAGCACTCATCAAGATTAAGTTTTGTGAGTGTACATATATCTTCAAAGGCTGCATCAATTTGTTTTTGTGTTCCAAATATTCTTACAGCTGAACTGATTTCTTTAACATCATTATCAAAGCTGTAGAGTTGGCTATCCCATTTTGATACATTTCTATATTCTCCATTAGGATAAAAATAGTAGTCTGCACATTTTAAATCCATTGCATTACAATTTTAGTTACTAGAATGACTATTGCTATTCCTAAAAAACTTAAGCCCAAAACTTCCATCCAAGTTTCTTCCTTTGGTTGAAGTGTGCTAAGTGCATAGTCACTAATGTCATTATTGTATTTTACTTTCTGTGTCTGTGGGTCGTACTCACAATGGAAGAACCTTTTAAATTCTTTTGAGTTAAAGATTTGTTCTTCACGAGTTACCCTGTTAATTACTTTAAACTGTGTCATTTTCATATACCTATATTAGTCGTAAAGGATTTTATACTATAAAAAAAGGTAGATAACTTAATATCTACCTTTATAATTATTATTTACTATTTACTTTATTTTCCCAAGCGATTAGTAGTAATTCTAAATCCCATTCTGAAAGATTATAAAGTTCTTTATTCTCTCTCTTAGGCGTTTGCGTTTCTAAATATGTTTCTCCACCTTGTCCATCATTAAGAATTTCTACTCCTTTTAAATTTGTTTTTGCTTGATACCCTACTCCTCTATTAGTTTCAAAGTATCTAATACTACTAACTTCTAAATTCATTTTTAAATATGTTTTGATTAATAATGGTACAAACATATAACAAATATTTGAATTAACAACTATATTCACACTTTTATTTACAAAGTTATTAACAATTAGT
>Ga0209757_10000299_pt1 | contig 12237 bp, 14 predicted proteins | sample ETNvirome_6_1000_FD_185472 | JGI IMG/M metagenome (GOLD analysis project Ga0209757, IMG submission 185472) | Marine viral communities from the Pacific Ocean - ETNP_6_1000 (SPAdes) (version 2) | ecosystem: Environmental > Aquatic > Marine > Oceanic | place: Pacific Ocean | collected 2013-06-19 | reverse complement strand
GAAGTCGAGTCGGCGACCCGAGCCCGGGAAGTCCTGTCCGAGCAGATGGTTGATTCGAGCATCTTCGAGAATGTTCGTGAAGTCGTGGAGTAGCGGGTCCTCTTTGCCCTGCTTGATTTTCTGGATGACCTGCTCGTTCCACGCGCAGAAGTCGGTGTAGCGATGGTGGCCGGCGACCTCGTGGGCCAGCACGGCCTCTTGCATTATGATGTTGTGAGTTTCATTCTCAGTCATGGACTGAGGGATATAGACGACGCGCCCGTCGGTGCAGGCTTTTCCGTGTGGGTCGATAACGACCTTCCGGACCTTCGAGCCGAACCCTGTGAGTTCGCCCGACATGATTCTGGCGATGTGGAGAAACCGGCGCTGTAGTGCGCGGTCGAGGTTGGTCGCCTTCGCCTCGCGCTTCTCAAGTAGTTGTTCCATAGTGTCCTCTCCCTATACCCTACGGTCTATCCGAGGCAGTCTTAGTATTTGAATGTTTTGGTTCATCAATATCTCCACCTTCTCACTAATTTATGTCTGGCGTGGCTCACTTAAAAAGTCACCTGTGACGCTCTCCTTCTTGACCTGCATTTAGTCGGCATTGACCTTCGAAGGTCCGGCGGCGGCTTTCGAAGTCCGGACTCGAAACGGTGGCCTGTCGAGTTTTTTCGCTCGGAAGGAAGCGAGATAAGCCGAGGCTATTGGCGTCAGTCCGTCAGTCTTCCACGACGCTCCCTGTAGCACGAGGCCGGGCCCGATGATTTCGGGATGGACCCCGTTGTGAATTCCAGCGGACAGGATAGACAGCGGATGCGAATCGAACTCGTCCGTCACCCAGCGGCCGGACAGGATGGCTTCGACCTCACCCCAACCAGACCGAGATACGGGCGGTGCCTCGATGCCGTCGGTTGAGAATCCGTCGGGCATGGTCATCATCAGATTCCGCGCCGCTCGATAAGACCTCGTGACGCTCGCTATCGTCATGGTGTCTTCCCTATCGGGAGCAATACGCGTGAGGTAGCGATGCAAAAACTCGGTCGTCGGCTCAGCGAGTTTCAGAATGCCTGCGCCACGGCGAATCGACCACGGAACATCGGCGAGAGTTTGGACGCAAATCACACATGGGAAAACCTGCGATTTCAGCCCGCGAGTGATAATTTTCCATTCGCTCCCAGACAGGAACGACGCATCATCCAGAATCGCACATCTCGCGCGCGCGTCGAATGTAGTTGAGCGGCAGGCGCCGAACCACCTGCGAATCTCGGCGTCATCTCGCCAGCCTAATTCCGAACTTGTCGGAGCGAACCCGCAATGCTCAGCCGCCGCGTGAGCGATGGTCGTTTTGCCCCAGCCGGATTCGCCGGCGATGATGAACGGATTGAGTTCCGGCTTCGAGCCCTCGGCCCATCCTTCAAGCCACGACAGCAACGAGTCCCATTCGGACCTGCGGCCAATCAAGTCTTGAATTTGCATCCTATCCATTCCCAGATTGAAGTCTGTCGTGAGCAATGAGGACAGCCGCACATAGTCGGCTTCTCGCTCATGGCTACGACAGGCGTGGCCCACCCTCTTAAGGTGGCGGATGGGGTATGAGCAACGGCCCCGCCGTCCCCCCACCCGCCATGACGGCGGGGCTTGAGTCGTAATCAGACTGCGCCGAATTCGGACAGCCGAGCGCGGCAAGTCGTTCGAACCTTCTCGCGGTTGTGGCGAGCATACTTCGATATGAGAGCCCTCTCGACCGCGCGGGTCTGGGACTGCCTTAGAGCCAGCCTCATCACCTGCACCAGCGAGCGAGTCGAGCAGTCGCATCCCAGCGTGTTGTCGTCCTTCATTCGGCGAAGGTCGCCAGCCAGCGCGACAATCTCGCGCGCCAGCGAACTGTCGTAGTTTCCGGATTGGTCCATGATGACCGTCATCTCAGATGCCGCAGGGAGATAGGTCATCGTCAGACCCATAGCGTAGCGGTCACGAGTCGCCTCGTTGAGTTCTTCGAGTCCGGCGTAATCCTCGGGAGGATTGATGGCCGCGACTACGCGGCATGACGGGTGAAGTTCCACGAGTTCGCCTGTCGGCAGAACGATGCACGCGGAGTCCATCGCCATGTGCATCCAGACCATGACGGTCGGAGATGCGGCGTTGAATTCGTCGGCGAAAAGTATGCCGCCGTTGCGAGCCCAGCGTGGGATGATGCCGTCCATCCAGACGGTATCGGTAGCGCCGTCCGTCCCGACTGCGGTCATAAATCCAACGAGGTCGTCCTCGGTGATTCCCTCCGAGCAGTTGAACCTCCACATCGGAAGTTGCGTGTGGAAGCAGAACTGAGCGACGAGAATAGTCTTCCCGCAACCCTTCGGCCCCTCAAGCATTGTGTGTTCCATGCTGATGTGAGCATCGCACAGCGCTTCGAGTTCTTCCTCGGGGGACTCCACGAATCCGGGTGATGCCTTCGGGATGCGAGCCGCTGTGGCTTCATCGTAGTCGTTTCTGTCGGCGACCTCGATACCCATCCAGACTGCTCCGCCGTTGTTGATGACGGTCGTCCCGGGTGTGCCTGCCGGCGTGACGCCGGGGACTCCTGTTCCGGACAGCATTGCATCTGCCGCGGCGATGGTCCATATCTCCTTGTGGCCTGTTCGTGCCGAGCCGACTGTGACCCGAGTCACTCCGGCATCGACCATTCGGCTCTCCTTGAAGGCGTTCGATTTTACAGACTGCTCGGTCGTTCCCGAGCCGTCCGCGTGTAGGGTGTCTAAGATGCCGCGCACATAGTCCGCTTCGGATATACGGCCCCCAGCGCCGCGCACCACATCTCTCATTGCGTCAATTAGTTCCATATTTCGTTGCTCCTTGTTTTCATTTTGTCGGGTCCGCGCGTCGATGGTGTCCTCGCTATACCCTACGGTCTATCCGAGGCCGTTCCACTATTTGAATGTTTCGGTATATGACTGTTTGACTCATCTCAATACCCCGGTTTCTCCCTGTTTCCAATCTATTGCGTCTGGCGTGAGTCTTCGATTCCGTCACCTGTGACTTCGAACTGAACACCACCGCCCACCTTCTTAACCTGCATTGGCGTCAATAGGCGCTTCGAAAGTCACCTGTGACGCTTCGAAGACCGCACACCAAAAACTCGGTTTGGCCCAGCGAGTTTTTCAAGCCAGACCTTTGAGTTTCAGATACGAGCCGATGAGCCGGTCGTCCCACTTCTGCTCGGCATCTCCTCGCTCCCATTCGAGAACTCGGCGGATTTCCGCTCGCATGGGTTCGGCCTGTCTGCTCGTCCATTCCATTCCGCCCTGCACTATCTCGGCCGCTATCAGCGCGCAAGTGTAGTTCCCTTCTGGCTCCGAGTTTCGGTTGGTCCAGATGTGCCGCATAATCGCTCGGCCTGCATCCTTCGGCTCATCGCGCATCGACATGGCCGCGATGACCTCAGCCGGTTCGCGCCAGACCTCCCGGTCGGCTCGAAGTTCTCGATGGTGAATATCCTTCCAGACTCCGAGGTCATAGAAGTGGAGATGCGCGAGATGCGCGGCGGCGTGGTGAGTGAGGACGAACGGAGGGGCCCGGAGCGCTCGATGGATTCGTAATTTCAAACTCGGCACGACGCTCATTCTCGACCCAGCCGTTCTCGTTGCTCCTGTTTCCACGCGAGGTAGCACTTACCGCATAGCGGGCGTGACGCTCGATTGCGATTCGCGCTGATGGTGAAGTTCAATGAATTTCCACATCTCGCGCAAACCGTTTTGCTCATTCGAACCACCCGTCGAAAGTCGCGTGGGACATTCCAGCGAGCGCGGTTCTCCATGAGGTATTGAACGCGGCGAGGATGGCCGTCCATGACGCCGAGTTTGCGAAGTGCTTGTTGAACGACGCCTGCTTATCGACGACGACCCCGTGGTCCTCGGGCCTCTCCCCGTATTCGAGAGCGACGACCTTGTTGGTCGGCAGACCTCCCGGTGTGCTGGTGACGAGATAGATGACCGGCTTGTCGCCGAGGTCGAAGTCGGTGTCGAGATGTTTGTTGCTCCACATCGCGGCTCGATACTGCTGAGTGTTTGGCTTCTTGATTCCCATCGGTGTTCCGTATGCCTTCCCGGGTAGGTCGCCTTCGACAATCTCGTCGTGAATCTCACGGAGATGAGTGTTGAGTTCGGCCTTGTCGCATCCGCCGAGGATGGCGTCGAAGACTCGTCGCTGAGCGCGCTTCACAATTTCTGGACTGCTTGACCTGCGAAGTTCGACTCCACGAAATCCTTCGGCGCCGTCGAACAATCGGTAGGCGTATCGCTTCTTCACTCCCCATGAAAAGTATCGAGCGTAATAGGCATCTGGCTTCACGCGGAAAAACTCGTTCTTGGAAACACCGAGCGTCGTCTTCACGAACTCATCGTATGTTGCGTTCAGCCCGATGCAAAGGAGGGTAGCCATCTGAATAACATCGGCCTCGGTAAATGGACGAATGTTCAGTTCGGCCTCATCGTGATTGGCGATGGCGACCTTGCATGAGTCAGTATCTTGATAGAGAACTTTGAACTCAAGGGTGAAGCCATCGCCGCCCTCCGGTTCAACCCCGTCCTCCGTGTAGGTCAGCGCCGTGCGGTTGAGCCAGACCCTATTCCATTCGTTGTGAATCCGAGCGATTTCGGTTATGTCGCTTCCAATGCCGGGTTCGACAAGCCGGAACGGCCGTCGCTTCGTCTTCGGTGTGGCGCCCGACCCGAGGACGCCATACCATGAATTCATGTTCTCCTTCATCACGCGTTGCTTCATGTTCAGCGTGTGCTTGAGTTTGGGGTCCGTTGTTTCCGCCATCTGATTCTGAGTCTTCACCCGTTCCTCCGCGAGTCCTCTCAGAACGCGCGGCATGACGCCTTCGAAATCTCGGCGATAGACACGGCCAGACGGACAGACCGTGACGGGCCACGGGTAGCCGTCCGGGTAGTCCTCCGGATTGACCTTCGTGTCTGGCGACAGGTTCCCGACTATCATCGCGCTGGGATATTCCATGCTGTTGTCGAGTTCGAACGCGTTGCGCCAGACACCGGTCGGAGATTCGGCGACATGACCGCCGGCCTCGATGGTCCCGCTCGTTCGTTCGCGAACCAATTCGAGGTCGGGCATCACCTTCTGCTCCTTCATCAGCAAGACTCCCATCATGTCTTCGCACAGCATCATATTGCTATGCGCGCGCGAGAGGAACGAATTATGGAACGCCGTTTTCATCTGATAGAACTTCACGAGGTCGAGTTTGGTGCAGACCCGTTCGGCGACAACATTGTCCCACGCGTTATAGACGGCGAGCATCATGGGGTCCCTCTCCATGAGGTCTGTGATTCGAGTCCGCGGCACCTTCCCGTAGCCGAGTTCTTCTGCGCCCATCCATGCGAGCGCCACGCGGCCCGTCGTGGTGGCCGCACCCTGCACCTGCTCGGCGTAGGCAAACTTGGAATCGAAGTATTGCATCCGTCTAAGGTTGATGTTGGGGTATTGGTTGAACACCGGCACTTCTCCCTTATGCTTCGACGCCATTGCCTGTCGCTGGTTCCGGCATCGGTTCCGGATATACGGTATGTCGTAGTCCTTGATGTTCTGGCCGGCGACGACATCGGGGTCGATGTCTGCGATGCGTTGCTTGAACCACCACAGGAGCGCGGCCTCCCGCTCGTCTGGGTCGATGGCGTCGAAACACTCGACCAGCACATCGCCCTCAACGGCGGGGATGGGTTCAGTATGTTCCACGACGCTCTCTAATGCCTCTTGCGACTGCAAGAAGCGCTTCACCTGTCTGGGGCTGGTTGGGGCCACCGTGCCTATTTCGTGCGTTCCATCGGGACGCAGAAGGGCAATGCTCACGATTCTGCCGGGCGTGTCCTTCGTGTCGAGCGAGTCCTCGGTTTCGATGTCGAACCACATCACATCGAGGTCGAACTCGTCTGGGTGATGGTCGGAGTCGTGGATATGGACGGGAGTCGCCTCCCCCACATCGAGCGCGGCCTTGCTGACCTCAATCACCGAACCCCATCCGTGAATCCAGCGGACCAGCGAGGACCACGGAACATCGGTGCCGTAGGTGTCTGGTATCGCTCGGCCATCGAACCGAATCGCACTCGCCGTATCGACCCGGACCTCGTGCAATGGAACTCCGGTTATGCTCGTGAAATCGCTCGGCGTTCCCACAGCCTGCTCAGTCCAGAAGCGCGGCTTCGTCTGAGTGACGGGTAGGATTGTAGTCGAACCGTCCAGACCCTTGAGCCGGAGAAGGGTGACGATTGAATCTGGGCCGGCTGTCTGGTGCCGTTCCCTGTAGGTCACATCAACGATGAGGAACGGAGTTCGCTTGACCTGCATCGTCATACCCAGCCATCGTAGCCCACCGTTAAGAAGTAGCCGCTATCCAACAATCGTAGCATCGTTTGTGGTCTGGGTCCCAGACGAGATTGCGGCGCTTTCGACAGTCCTTGCATGAACCGCTACGCCACTTATTCGCCATCATTCTTCCTCGGTGGGAACGGTCGGGTTGAAGTCGCCCGACCTCTCGACAGGTCCGCGCGGCGTCCTATTATAACCCCGACATTCCGCACTCCGCTGTGAGTCCCGTATGCGGAGAAGTTGGGCCACTAAATAGAGGCTCCCGTCGATGGCTTCTTCAAGCGCCATCTCGACCCAATCGTCATTCTCAGTTCCAAACTGACGAGTGTCGTCATGGACGCGAAAGCCGTGGCCGTAGGACTTGATGCCGACCTGTAGCCGCGCGAGGATGCAGGCGAGGATTTCACGATTCTGGTCACGGTTGAGAACATCGGCGCTCAATCCAACCACCCCATCACCTTCGCCAGAATGAGAACAGCCACGAGAAGATTAGCAAAGCCGACGACCGTCCTCATCAATTGCAGACGACCGACATGGCCGTTCGACCAATCCTCGATTTCATCAGCGGTCATTCATCGTCACCCGTCTTAGGAATGTCTTGACCGCCAGCAGGTCGTCTTGAGATACCGAACACCAAAACAACGCCTCGCCCAGATGCCGATATACCTTCCGGCGAAGACTGAGCGGGCAAGCCCCATCAGCGGCCACCGAGCGATGAATCGCGTCGAGGATTTCACCACCGGCCATTCCGCGCTCTCCGAAATTCTCGACCATATCATCGAGTCGCCGATGGAGTTTGATTTGCGTCTGGCCGTCCGCATCTTCCGCCGCGACAGCCAGCGCAATCATCGACTGCATCTTGTCGGACGAGAGTTCGCAAACTAATTCATCCACATCTTCAATCGTGGCTTCCCCGGGGACCCGGGTGACGGAGAACAACAGGTTGAGGGCCTTACGCATAGAGCCCTTCGAGTGATGCGCTACGGCACGCAAAGCCTCCCTGTCGATACTGACGCCCTCGCTGGCGACTATGGCCTTGAGAGCCCTGTAAATGGCCTTAGCGGGTATCGGAGTAAAGCGCGTATCGCTGAACGCACAGCGGTCCTTGATGGGGTCTATCAGTTTGTGAGGGTAGTTGCACGACAGGATGAATCGAGTTTGTTTGGCGAACCTCTCCATGATTCTGCGGAGAGCCGCCTGCGCTTCCGGTGTGAGAGAATCGCACTCGTCGAGGAAGACCACATTGAACGGTATCGGTGTCGGTTTCCCATCCACGAGATAGACGCCTATGACTCCCTTGCGTGAGAAGTCCTTGACCGTCGTTCGAATGTCGTGAATGCTTCGCGCGTCGCTCGCGTTGAGTTCGATGTAGTTCATCTCCCAATCGTCGCCGAAGGCTGACCGCATCGTGGCTACAGCCACCGTCGTCTTGCCGACTCCGGGCGGACCAGCGAACATCATGTGCGGCCACGCGGCATCGTCGCCGGTCGAGTGTAGTTCGTCTATCATGTAGTTCAGCCGACGGACGATATGCTCCTGTCCCGTCACCTCATCCAGCGTCTTCGGTCGATACGATTCGCTCCACATACAACGACAGGCTCCGCCCACCTTCTTCAAAGGTGGGGAAGCGGCCGGGGTTGCTACCGATTACCGCCTGTAGGATTTCTCCCGTTCGTCGGAGGACTCCGGAACACACGCTTCCTTATTTGAACGGAGGGGGTTAGGGTATATGAATGCTTTGGTCTATCAACAAACCTTCGATTCCAGCCCACGAGTCAAGGTTTTTTTGATACTTAGTGCAGAAACTACACCGAAAACTCGATTCAATGTAGCGAGTCGAAAATGCGCTGTGCGGTGCCCTTGCCGATTCCGGGTATTGCCGCCAATTCATCAACCGAAGCCTCGCTCAAACTCGCTACCGTTCCGAAACACTCGACTAACTTCCGTCGAGTTTTTATTCCCACTTTCGGAAGCGCCTCGATGAGCGCGTTCCTGTAGTCGGATGGCTTCGCGCCGCGTGGCCGAGGGACGAACAGCCGGTGTTTGTCGTCCTCTATTTTGCCGACGATTTTTCCCATCAGCGCCGCGCCATCAAACCGGTCGTCAATGAAGACAGGCGGATAGCCAACAGCGCACAGGCTGGCGATGAACGAGATGAACACGGTGTCGGAGATGTCCCGCTCCGCGAGCGCGGCCTTGATTTCCGAGTAGGACTTCGTGACGACGAGATACGAGAACTCGGCTTCCTCCCGCATCGCGCTCAATTGTCTGAGCCGACGGTCGTCGAACAAACTCGGAACAAGGTCGTCCTCCTTTCGCTCAATCGAAACTCGCGTCGATGCTACATCTCCTGTTCCGGTATCGAGATGAACGATTTCGAAACCGAGGTCGCCGAGATAACCGAGCATGGCCCAATGCTCGCGATGGTCGATTCGCAAATGTCGGCCGACCATTTCCTCGACGATAGATTCAGCGAGTTTTTCGCGCAGGTCGTAGGGGTCTATTGTCGTCAATAGTTCCCCGTCGTCTGCTTCTTCCTCCACCAGATTCGTGAGATGCCGATGAAAACCGAGTTTCGCACCGAGGTTGGCTGTCTGAAAAAACTCGCTGAGCGCTTCCGAGTTTTCGAGAAGTGAATCATATCTGGTTATCTTGCTCGCGCCCATGTTTGACCTTCCACTTTCGTTCCACACGCGGCGTTGCTTCTGCGCCCATGAAGGTTTTCCATCTGGGGCAAGTTTCCCCTATACAACAGCCCTTTGCCTTGAGCGTCGAGCAGTTCGGGAACGAGCGATATTTCGGATTGTCGAAGATGGTGGAAATCTGATAGAGCCGATGTTCCTTGTTATGCAAATCGACATAGCCGATGGTTTCACCCATCTCCGACCAAATGTCCTCGAACTGTCCCGGCGTGTAGTTGAGCGTCTTCGCAAACAGCGCGGTGAAAACTCGCGCGCCGTGTGGTGGGTTGCGTCGCTTTAGTTCATTGACGACGCCCGGGCATCTGTAGTCGAGGCTGGCGAGGAACTGTTTCGCGCTCGATTCGAAATCAAATTTCGCGTTGATGATGTCGCGTATCTGAGTTTCGGGAGAGTGAAGTCGGACGCCAAGTTCGTCGATGAATTCTGCGAGCGTGATTCGCCTACCTACGATGTTTGGGAGAAAGTATTGCGGCCGGTAGGCAGACTTCACGACCTCCTCGTGGGAGATGTCGTCGAGTTTTTCGATTTCAATCGGCACGGCAAATCTGCCGCTCGCCTCAAGGTGGCGATTCACATGGCGCGTGAATGGAATTCGGCACAGCCGCTTCGGGTCGCCCGTCGTTTGTTCATCCAGCGTGTTGAGCCCGAGTGTTTTCGAAAGGTGGGTCTGGGTCTGGTTGATGAGATGCTTGAGCGCATCCGCGCTTCCGTCGAGATGACTGAACCGGAACTTCGTCGCCTCGTGCATGATGAACAGGTGATAGCCCTTCGAGCCGGAGTATTGGACCCAATGTGCAATATCCATCGAGCGCAGAAATTGGCTCAGTCGTTGAACATCAGCGAACGCATTTTCCGGTTTCGTGTCGTGGTCGAAATCGAAGAAGGTCATCTCGTGGATGATGCGGCCCGGCGACTGCTTGCCGCCGACCTCCCACCGAAGGTCATCATAGCCGGCTGTCGAGATGAAGCACGGATAGAGCCCGGCCCACTTCACGAGTCGAGGATAGATTTCATCCGTCGTCAGAACAAGTTCTTGTCGAGGATTCCCGAGCGTTCGGGGATAGTGGTTGAAACCGAGATGGTGGAGAACGCGCTCCATCTGGCCGGCGTCAAACTTCATCCTCATCACCGACGAGCGTTCCAAACGCGTCGCGCACATCAGCGAGTTGATTCTTGAGCCGCGCGTTGTAGGCGAGGTCGATTTGGTCGTCGGTGATTCCAGCGTGCGCCAACAGGAGTTCGATGCTGACGCTTGCCTTGATGGCGGCACGCGCCTCGTCGTCTATCCCGAGAGCGTCCTCGGCGGCTTTTCGGCTGAATCGTTTATGTTCATTCGGGTCATACATCATTTCATCCCTCTCGCTGAGCCTCAGTCGCGACCACTACGGTCGAACCGGATTCGATAATCACGAATGGCGTGTCGTGGTGCTTCTGCACGACGAAGGTGTTCCCGTCCATGCGGGAGATGATGCCTCCGAGATTTTCCGTGAAGTTGAGCGTGATGCCCGAGCCCTCGACTTTCGCGTCGATGGGCGACGATGCTTGATTGCCCTTCGCACCCCAATGACCGGAGGCACAGGTCGAGCCGCCCGGCTGGAAGTCGAACGAAACATAGGGCGCGCCAGCGACGAGCATATCCACGAGTCCCCGACTCATCTCCTCCTTGCTGACCGTGACGCGGGTCGTGCAGGGCTCGTTGTTTTTCATCGGAACGAGGAACCAGCCCTTCGAGTCTTTCGGCATAATCCAATGGTCGGGCACGAGGAAGCAATCGTCCTCGTCGGCCGGGTGATAGACAACATCGCCACCGGTCCTCGACTTGATGACGAGGGGGGCGTTCGGCTTCACTTCGATTTGAATCATCTCGCGGCTGAACTTCGTGTCGAGAAGTGCGGCCATCGTGTCTGGGTCGATGAGCATGACGACAGGCTCCTTGACCTTGAGAGCATTCACACTTGCGTTCGTCATAATCAGTTGCACGGTCTTCGCTATGTCGTGGGTCCAGATGCTCACGCCATCCTCGGTGAAAAGTGCCCGGACCGGATTCGACGGATTATCGAGAACCGACCGGCGGAGAGCGGTCGCCAGCGAGCCGGCTTCGGCACGGATGATTCCGGCCCGTGAAACTTGACTGTTGGGCGTCAGCGACATGGATAGTCGTCTGAGTCCCACCGTTATGAATGGGCCGGTCACTCAGCGAGAATGGCGGCGCGAGTTTCCTCGGAGTAGTTCAGCATGACTGCGATGCGAGCGTCCCAGAAAGTCATCTCCGGGTTCATCGCCATCGTGGAGTCGATGCGCTGGTCAATTCGACGAGAGTGAGTCGGCAGTAGTTGGCCGGAAGGCGAGAAGCAGTTCATTCGCTGGTGTCGTGCGTATGCGGCCTGCTCACGAGCGAGGTCGATTTGGTAATTGATTTCAACATCGAGGTCGCTCATCAGTATCGACTCCATGTTCCGCATCCGCGGCATTGGTCGCCGTCCCCGCAAGTGTGGGGATAGCCGCATGAATCGCAGTAGCCGATTATGTCGCCTGCACCTGCCTCGTCGCAAGTGTAGTCGAGGTCGATTTCGAGATTGGTCGCGGTGCCGGCGATTATCCGGCGAGCCCTGTCCTCAGCCGACATCAGACCCTCACCACCATGTTCATCATTATCATCGCGCATCCGAGCATTTGCGTGCGAGCCTGCTCAGCGGCATCGCTGTCCTCGTCTGCGTCGGTCGTTATTACGGCGTGCATCGTGTTGCCTGTTCGGCAGGCTGTCTGGCTCATATTCAGTTCCTCCTGTTTGCCTCGGCCATGTAGGCGCGTCGTGCGGCCAACCATGCCTCGGTCGTTTCGTAGTCTTCGCGAGCGACGGCCACAGCAACCACCGAAGCGCCAACCCTGCTCCTCGGGCTTCGGCAATTGCTGTTTCCCATCTGGCTCACAATCCGAGGGAAAGCAGTCTGACGGTCATCTCTATGACCTCCATCTGAACCTGTTGTCTGTTCATTTTCTCGCTCTCCTTCTGTATAGAGCAGGGGGGGTTTAGTATATCAATGATTCGGTTATATCAATGAAAATAGGGGTCAAATCGTCGAATTCAACTCGTTTCGGCTGGGTTTATGCTCGTCAATAGGAGAGCGTCGGACGGCAATAGGGAATCGTGGGGCTCGAACCGGACCCGAAAAAC
>Ga0209757_10000298_pt1 | contig 12248 bp, 8 predicted proteins | sample ETNvirome_6_1000_FD_185472 | JGI IMG/M metagenome (GOLD analysis project Ga0209757, IMG submission 185472) | Marine viral communities from the Pacific Ocean - ETNP_6_1000 (SPAdes) (version 2) | ecosystem: Environmental > Aquatic > Marine > Oceanic | place: Pacific Ocean | collected 2013-06-19 | reverse complement strand
ATAATAGAAAGCATGGTCTGTAGGGTGTAAATATGTTAATTTTTTACAGTAATCACTCTTGGTGGCATATGATTCTGTTATCTCATCATATTGTACTTTTGCCTTAAATTGCCATTGGTAAAGAAACCCACTCACCCAATTATTTTCCCAGAAATAATTCATAATTCCATTACATAACGCTACAGAAATTTTCTCTCTTCTTGTCCATTCCCTCAATACCGTCATATTGAAGTTTTCTGGTATGCACGCTGGGCTAAAACATATTATTTTTACATAACAACCGCCGCCAGCTATCCCATCATTAGTTGTTCCGTTGGTATATGGGTCAGCTGGATTAGCTGAATTGTACCCATAATTGTCTGGACAACATACTCTTATCGCATCTGTTTCACCACAGCAATCATGTTCAAATTTCCCTCCTAAATCCGACTCCATTGTTGAATTACCTGGTGGACAATTTGGTGTACATGAACCTACTGGAGTTACGTTCCCTGCCGATGCACCGGCTGGCCACCCTTGTGGGCATGGCCATGTAGTAGCCAGATAAGATAAAGAATCTGAAATATTAGAATAAGGTAGATTTGTTCTACACATACATTTTTCACATTCAGGATATTTTGTTTGTCTTAATTTAAATAAAATGAACCCCATTCTTAACCCAAAAAATTCACAATCTGCAGCACAACCAAAACCATCTAAACTTACTTGTCCACATATGTCGGGTGGGGCCGCTCCAGAACCTAGAAGACTTGACATACGGAATATTGTCCATCCCCATATGCTAATCGTCATGCAATATATTAAACACCAGAATAAGCAAACTACATAAATGATGAATAATACAATACCTAAAATTATCCCTAAAAATATTGCCAATAAAGCAACTATAGTATTAATTAGCATATAGAATAACCCCAAAAAATCTATAAGGAACATCCATAAGAATACCATTAGATTAGGGCTTCTAACCGCACTATTAATAGGAAAAAACATTGCAGTTGTAGAACATTGTTGGTCCATCTCTGGTAATATATTTTTTATGCCAATAAATTGTCTTCTACCTCCATGTTTTATATGGTCATGAAACTGGGAGAAGGTATAGACTCTATTAAAAGTCATATCAAAAAATACATCCTTCGCTGACGGTATTAAATTCCTTTGTGCCCATGGATGATAATCACTATATTCTATAGAAAAAGCATAAGAACTAGGTACAATACCGGGCCAATCACCATCAGCATTGCCCTGAGTATGGTCATAAAATTCTCTTATGTTTGGTACTAGAAAACTTCCTATTCTTCTTAGTCGTGCCCCTCCTGTTGCTTGTTCGGGCCTTACCCTAAATCTAACTCTAGTTCTAGTAGGCACTCCTAGTGATGGGTCATCAGATAATACCATTTCACCAAATTCATTTGTTACCATATAATCTAAATTCATAGGCATATGGATAAGAAATGCTCCAGTATCATCAATTACTCTACCACCATTTTCAATATAATATCTTTCTAAAATAGGTACCTCACCACCTAATGGTGCTCCCCATCCCCCCGCAGTATAGTTTGGATAGGCGTTTGGGTCATTCTTAAAGAAGGGGGTATACCTAATACAGTCAATTATACCTGGTTTGGTGATTAGACTGCATAACTCCCCCATAAATTTTTTAGGGCGACAATTCAGGTTTACAGAATCTTTATCGGTATCTGTTGCGGTACTACCCATAAAAACAGATGTAGGTTCTAATTTAAACCCTGTTGTAGATAAATCAAAATCTACTCGTGTAATAGAAGCCCTACAAATTTCTTCATCCCCCCAAAAAGGTCTAACATCTATAGATTTTTGTAAGTTTATTATTTGGGGGAGAGAGTCGATTGAAATGTCGTCTCTAAATCTGGGCCCATCAAAATCGGAATCTGCATAACCTTTTACTTTAAAGTCTTCTGGTAACATGGAAAAACACCCAATATCACTTACATCCACATCCATCACAATTTTTTGGTCACCTACTGGCACCCCATATATCATAAAATCCCCAGAATCATTAGTTTTTACTGTAAATTTATAATATTTGTCATAGACATATTTGACTTCTTGTTTATTTAGTACGTTGCCTAGGGTTGGGAAGGTTCCTACATTTACATGGCAATCAAAGGTTTTTTCGCTACTAAGTAAGTTATATCTTTTTCCCTCATCATTAACATCAAATGCTTCCTTAAAGGGATATAGAAACTTTATAACTTCATTCTCTTCATCTTCTGCATCTAAAGGTATGAATATAGAAACTTTTGCATTAGGGATACCGAAGCCCCCATTAGTAATTACTCTTCCTACTACCACCCCAAAGTCTGCACACATACGTGTATACACCTCCTGTTGTGTTAATGAAAGACTAAGAATTTCTAATAAGTCAAAGTCTTGTTTTAATTCAAAGGTAATGTTTTTATCTTTATCCCCACCTCGTCTAACGTCAGTCCTTACTCTAAATGATTTAGCCATATTTTATATTATTAATTATACCCCATAAAATAATTTTATTATCTTTATGGTGTTTATAAAATAAATAGTCCACCATTAAAATTAAAAGTACTTAAGATAGTGGTATTGTAAAGATTATTAAAATACTGGTTTGGTTGGTTTTTTATATCTTATCGCGATATCTTTTTGTGGGAAACGGATTTGTAGTATCTCATTAGGTTGAGCGTATATTGTATCGTCTATTAAACCAATTTGTTTAGTGGTTGCATTAATATATGGTTGGGTGGTTACGGATTGGGAGTACTCCCCTCCTACTTTATTGAATACTTGTATAGTTGTTAAATTTAGTACTCCTGGTTGTGACATAATGAATCCTCTTAATGCGCCTAAGGTTAGGTCTTCTCCTAATTCCATTTTATCCACAGCAAAATACTCACTAATCTGGGTGATAACATTAGTCACTATCTCTCCTTCATTTGCGGATTTTTCTAAAATCAAATCTATACTTAAGGATAAGTCTATAACATTTGCTGCTCCAATAACTATATAATCATTTAACATTCTATAGTTAGATAAATAATTTGCTATATTATTTTTAAGAGTGTCACTTACTAAGGAAGTTAATTTACCATCTGGTGTATAAGATAATACATTTATATTAACTTTATTTTCTATTTCACTAACACCTACTTTAGCGGGTGCCCCAAATGTTGCTGGCATAGTTCTTAATTTAGAAACATAATCATTAATAGTTACACCTCTATTTTGTGCTGCAAAATTAAAAGATATATAATTTCTTATTTCCTCCGAGGACATTTGGTTTGCTCCTCCTATAGCGGCTTTAGTGTTGGTTACGGTCAAACTCTTAACTACAGTCTGGTTAATTTGTGCACTAGGTCCTGCTACCACAAAATCTACATTTCCTACACTGTTTATTGCGCCCGCCCCTACATTAGACGATTTTCCTCCACCCACTCTATATTGTATAAATAAGGTAGTGTTACCTTTAACAGAATTACCTAACGCTATATTATTTAAGAATTGGGACATATTTAATTTGACTCCTTTCGACGCAAAACTATCTAATAGGTCCTGAGATGTTTGGTTACCACTACCAAATGTTAGGTGAAAAAATCCTTCAGGTGTAAATTCTGTAATAAATCGTTGGGGCACTGTTATGTATTTTCCTACTTTGATTCCTGGGTTATCGGGAGGCATAGATGGGTCAATAACAAAAACTTCATTTTGAGCTAAGGCTTCTACTTGATGCCATTTATTATTTGTGGGGGATAAAAACTCGCTATTTGATGGGATAGTTTGGTATCCCAGTCCATCTTTTTGTATAACATTAGTAACACCTATCACATTTTTTTCTGGTAAGAAAAGTTTAAAGAATGGAGCACTATCCGCATCTGTAATTTCTTTTTTAAAGACTTTAGTTATTCCATTTACCAAAACTTCTTGTTTGATTATGGTATAATTTTGTATTATACCATTGGCGTCGTAATTGGGTATCTTTGTTTGGTTTGGTATTCCTTCTGCGTTGTATTGAGATGAAAAGTCACAGTCTTCTACTAGTTCGTATATTTGTCCTGCTCCTCTAAATTGGCCACCTGCTCTTATTTTTCCCAAATATTTAAAATCTTCTTTATCCCCTAATACTGGAACTATTATTGATAAGCTCCCTAACGTAACAGAAGGTCTATTCCCGGGAATTTTTAAACCATAGGTTTTAGCTATATTATATAAAGAACTTCTTTCTTGTGCGTATTGTAGAACTGTCTCTTGAAATGTTCGGTCTATCTGGAAGTTTAAGTTGTCTGCGACTGCTGCATTAAGGTCTAAAAATACAGAATATATAGAAGCGTCATTAGCGTTTTTAATTAAATCTGGGTAGTAAGTAGTGGTTAACCTTAAAAGTTCATTTCTAATTCCTAAAAAATCTCTTTCTGTATATGCTATTTTTTTCTCCGCCATATTATAAATCTATTATAACAAAATCTTTAGTCTCAAATACACCATCACCTGCAGTATAATCAATTCTTACTCTCATAGAATAATTTCTTTGAGCCTCACCAACAAAACTCATATTTCCATCATCCATAGATAAATCAGTACTTTGTTCATTATTTTTTTCCTCAGCTTTTAAATCTTCTAGTGTTTTCACTTCTACCTTATTGATTGTTAAACTAGGAATATACTTATCTACCGCCTCACGTATCTCTCTTTCAATAGATATTTTTGTGGTAGTATCCATTTGTTCGAACACGTAAGCGGGTAAATTGGTGCCGAAATCAGGTAAAAAATATCTTGTTCCTTTACGTGTAAGGATTAAATGAATAAGGTTAGTCCTTATCTCACTATCAGTATCCATATTTAAACCCAGAAAAAATCCTTCTGAACTATCAGTGAATGGAAATGTTATACCGTATCTTTGTGTGGGCATTCTTTTTTATTATAAATACTTCAAAGATTAATTTATGGTGGGATTAAAAAATAAATGGTGACTCTAGAAGAATCACCATTTATTATAATTTATTCTATTATCCAATCATTCTTTCTTACCATCATTATATCTTACAATTACCATTACTATTACTACTATTATTATTATTTCCATTTTTTGGTTTATGTTAACTCAACTTCTTTTGTTTTACCATTTCCATTTAAACTTATAGATTTTAAATCTACATCTATTTCACAAGTTCCTCCTGCACATGCTAATTCACCCGATAAGTCTGTATTGTCTTCTAATTCTACTACCTGTGTCAAATCTATATCAATTAAAGTTTTCATCATTTCATGATATTGTATTTCTTCTATATCTTCAAACGGTGCTTGCATATATGTTCCTCCATTATATGGTAATACTGATAGTCCATTATAATGATTTCTATTTTCCCACATCCATTCTCCAGCTTTGTCCCACTCACCTTCTTTTAAGCTTATAGTTGCAGATACATTATGTGAATTTGACCCTTTTCTATGGCCACTTCTAACCCACTCAATTGCCACTTTTTTAACTCTTTCTAGAAGTTGAAATGGTGATTCAGTTCTCATAATAGAACCTTTCGGTGCTTTTTGAGGGATGCTAATTACTGCCGTATCATGAGGTCTGAAATAATCATCCTCTATAAGGGTGTGGTGATTTATTTTTAGGTAGGTGTATATTGCCTCATTCTTACCAACTCTAATTCTTCTAATATAATAATCGTTATGCCATGCATGGATACCAGATGATGTTCCTAACGTTAGAGAAGTTGTTCCTGCAGGTTTTACTGTTGTACATCTTGCTGCTTGATTAATTTCTAATAGTTTGGACACTCTGGTGTTTTCTCTTTTAACTAAGCTGGCGGCTTTTTTCATATCATGCTTTAGTACTTTACCAGAGCCTATACCCGTCATTGATACACCTATTAATGCGTCTTTTTCAGTTGTTTCTTGCCATACTTCTCTTAAATAATGAAATGATGTATATCCAGCTTGTAGTGTCCCTATAAACGCTGCTGTTTTTACTCTTTCGTTTAAGTCTTCTTGTGAGTCTATATTTGAAACATTTACTTCACAAAGATTACAGAATTGATATGGTCTTAATGCAATTTCACAACAAGGATTAGTTCCCCAATCTTTATCGTTGTTAAGATATATTCCAGGTTCTCCTGCTCCAGATAATTCTACTCTTTTCCATAGGTCCATGAAAAAGTCTTTTGTAATTTTATGTCTCATTAAACAGGCTGAATTATTAGCTCTACCTCTTTGTGGATTTAACTCCCACCAATTACCTGACTTACATCCAATCATTGAATCGTCATCTGCGGAAAATAATGAAATAAGTGCAGCTCTTCTAATACCACCAGCTAATACTGCATCTGCGATATAACAAACAATATCATGTACTTCTAATGTAGTTAGGTGTTCCCCATTTTCTTTATGAGATAAAATACCTTCTATTTTAACTAAACACTCTTTTAGTGGTTGTGGTCCTGGAGCTTTACCTCCTGAAGTGATTAGTCTTGCACCTTTTGCTCTAATATCTGTATAATCAAATTCTACTCTAGACCCACCACCATTCATATATGATTTCATTAATACTTTAATCGAATCTGCCCAACCTTCTATTGAGTCACCAATTAAAAATCTTCTTTTTCTTTTTGGGTATGGGTGTTGTATAGGTGGAAGTTTCGCAACATGGTGTTTTTGGACTGAGTATCCAACTCCTGTTCCTCCTAAAAGTAAAAACATTGTTTCACTAAATGAATCGATATGGTCAATAGGCAAATATGCACAATTATAAATTCTATTTGGACTTATCTCAATTGGTTTCCCTCCAAATTGCATACTTCTCATCGATGGTAAAACCTTTTTATTGTATACCATTTTATATTTTTCTTCAATTTCCTCCTTTATATGAGGATATTTTTTAATATGCATATTTTTATTCCTAGTTACTAATTCTTCCCATGTCTCTCTTCTATTTAATTGTGGAATATACTTTGCGTATTTCATATAAACAGTTATATCCGATAGAATCTTATTCGATACTTCCATATTTTTATTTTTATTAATTATTTTTATTTATTACTTGTTGCCTTCTTTGTAAAGCTTGAGCTACTCTTTCTCTATTTCTATCAGTTTTTTCTTTCTCAAAACCTAAGAATGTTTGTGTGGTTTCTGTATCTATTTCTAATGTAGCATTATCAAATTTACAATTTTCAAAAATAATGCCATCTTTACCCAATCTAGATTTTACTATAGCTATTGTAGCTAACCCCATTTCTTTTTGTTGTAATGTTTTTGCTACTGATATTATTACGTGTCCTACTTGTGCTTTTTTAATCGAACCACCCATCATATCAGTTGTTACCACATCAGAAGATATAGAAGTCCTATTTCCCTGAGTGGCTGTCCACCCAACTAAACTTAATTCGTGGCACATTGCTTCAAATTTTCTCATAGTAGAGCCTTCACCTTTCCATTCATCATCAAAATGACGGTCCGCTAATATACAGTCAATATAATCTATTAACACAATATCTAGTTTAATTCCTTCGGATATTATTTTTCTTATCTGATTTTTAATTTGTAACATAGTCATTTGGTCTGATGGTAATTTTTTTAATATTAGTTTACCTCCAGTTTTTTTCATTTCATCAGCTTTATCCAATACTGTTTCCTTATGTTTACTTAATTCATCATTAGGGATACCAGTCCAACATGTAAAATGTTTTCTTTGAATTATCTTTGGGTTATCTTCAAAAAATATTTGTAAGACATTGTATCCCATATTAAATGCAGTATTTGCGAAACGAGTTAACATTGTAGTTTTTCCTACCCCTGTAGGGGCTAGTACAACACCAATCTCTCCTTTTGCTAGACCACCATTTAGTATATTATCTAATCCGTCTATACCTGTAGGTACCGGGTGCCTATAGTCTTCCTCTAATAATTTCTCTAATTCTGTAAAGATTTCAAAACTACCTACATCTCCATCCCCAATCTTAATAGCGTCACGAATATACTCCTCACATTTATCATAACTTTCAAAATCACCTTTTTCCATTATATTCTCAACTTTTCTAATTGCTTTTTTTAGTTCTTGTTGTTTACAAAATTTAATGGATTTTTCTTTAATGAATAAATGGTCCTCAAAAGAAACTTCTTTAATCTCTTTTAACATATCAAAAATATTTTTTCTTGCCATTTCTGAACTAATTTCTATTCGTGTTAGTTGGTCTAAAGCATCAAATGATGGAGCGGTTTGGTATTTTTCGTAATATTCTTTAATTAATTGCATTATTAACCTAAAATACTGATTGTCAAAATATTTTGCAATTATTGCATCTATTATTGATTGGAAGAATACATTATCTGTTATTATTAAATTTAATAGCTTAAGTTGGAAATTATATCCTAGGTACCCAAAATTTTTATTATCTGTCATCTCTTAATTTCTTTTATAATAAATACCTTAGTGGTTCACAATTAGGTCATAATCTTGGTAGTGTGTAGTAACTTTTTTCTGAGATAACACTGTCGTTAATTCTCTTAAAATATAAGATATCTGTGGTCGGATGTCTACCGTGAACCTAACTTTTGGGGGGTAGATATCGGCACGGGTAATTGTGTCGTAAATTACTTTGTTTCCTTTTTTTATTGTTATCGTAAAATGTTCTTCTTCTTGTACGTTATCTACTATATTATCTATATGACTACCATCCATTAAAAATAAGGTTTTAAGTTTTAAACTACTAATTATGTCATCTAAAATATCTTTTACTGTATAATGTAAGTCTAAAGAATATGTGGCTATGTTATTAAAATTTCTTACAGAGAAGAATCTTTGGCATACTATATTATTTTCTAATTTTAGTACGAATTCACACTTTTGTGTGTTATCTAGTTTTGGTCTCATTTTATTCATTTTTTTTATTTTTATAAAAATCTTTTTCTATTCTTGTTAATCTTAAAAATGGTCTTACAAAGTCCACCCAAGAATCATCTTTCTTAGGTAAAATATTAAGAATTCCATCTGACATCATCAAGTCTAAAGCATTTTTCCAATGTCTACCTTCTGGGTCTATCGCTTTTTTTGATATGTCTTTTATTCCTTTTACAGCTTCTTTAGTTAAAAATTGTTTTCCTATACCTATAATATTATAATTAATTTCTAGGATATTTGAGTTTTTTTCTTCTTTTTTAGTTATCCCTTCTATAATATTTTTCTCTTTTTTGGTTATTTTATCTTTTAATTTTATAGTTTCTATTATATTCTCTAATGTTACTTTTTCTTCTAGTATTTCTGGTTTTATTTTTACTAGTGATTTTATACCTACCATTTTTATGCCATATATATTATCCGAAGAATCTCCACAAATTGTTTTAACTACTCTAACATTCGTTGACGGGATTTCTACCCCATTTAATGGTACTTTATCTCCTAATTTAAATAACTTATTTAACGAAATTATATGTATAGAGACGTTAGAAGATATTAATTGTAATAAATCTCTATCTGATGTAAGAATTATAATTTCTTCATCTTTGGATTTTTCACAATAGTATCCCACACAATCATCTGCTTCACATAAATCAAAGGATGATTGTCTAACATAAAGTTCTTCTAAATATTCTTGTATACGTAATTTTTGTTGTGCGTAAGATTGTAAGTCATCTTCCGATTTCTTTTTTAATCGTCTATTTAACTTATAATCTGGGTATAATTTAAGTCTCGGGTGGGTGTTTTCTTCCCCGTCCCAAAATACTACTATCTTAGTTAGGAGATACCCATCTATATGTTTTCTAAGTGTGTTTAAAAAATGGTATAGCCCACCTATGTGGGCTATACCATTATACATATTTTTTATACCATGAAAACCAGTATTTAATAAGGAATTTCCATCAACTAATAATGTGCGAGTCACGATATATATTTAAAGGGTTAAACACTTTTTTTACTTTACAATTTCTAATAATTCTATTTCAAAATTTAAATCTTTACCAGCTAATGGATGGTTCATATCTAAATTTACACTTTCTTCCTCTATTTTAATTATTTGTCCTTGTACCGGCCTTCCTTGTGGGTCTTGTCCTTGTATAAACCCATCCATCTCATATTTCATCTCTGGTGGGAATTCAGTTTTTTTAACTGTTATTACTGCTTCGGCAATATATTCCCCATACGCATCTTTTGCTGTTAATGCTACGTCAGCTTTATTACCTACTTCAAGGTTCTTTACTGCATCATTAAAACCTTTAAGTAAATTCCCGTCATCGATAGTAAATTCTAGACCTTTACCTCTATCTCTAGAACTATCAAATTGTGAACCATCTTTAAGTGTTCCAACATAATGTACTTTTACTTTGTCGCCTTTTTTTAATTTAGTCATTTTCTTTTTCTATTTTTAAGTCGAAATCACCACCAGCCCCCAATTGTTCGGACCAAAATGTAGCGTATTCTTGTTTATATTTTTCAATTGATTTTTTTTCTTCTACCTGTTCTCTACCAGAAACAAATCCATGCGGTGTTATTAAAATTTTTCCGTCTTCATAACCTAAACCATTAACATGATTTTTCATAATGGTTATTTTAGTTCTCGTAGCGAATTTTACCTTCCTTTTTTCTTTAACTGCTGAAATATTTGTAGTTCCAGAGTTTTTTTGATTACCAAATCTAAAAACTAATGTAGAATTTAACCATAATGATTCCCCTCCTTTAGCTTTAATTTTTGGTTGCCCAAATGGGTTGTCTGGTAATTCAACCCATGGTTGGTTTACAACAACTAATGTGTTGGTGTATTTGGAGTCTTGCCTTCTAGATTTACCAATTCTTTGATTTAGTCCCATACCAATTTTATCGGCTAAAGTGGCTGCATTATGCATTTTACCACCCTTACCATCAAAAGTCATTTTACAAGGCACTGAACCAACAGAATCCCATAAAAATAATAAATCATATTCTAATTCACCTTTATCTTGTGCGTCTAATAAGGTATTAATATAGTCAGTAATTTCTTCTATGTACTGAAAATCGTTATTGAATAGAAAAAATCCATCCCAATCTACTTCACCAGTAGTTCGGTCTACAACTTCTTCACAATCAAAACCCAAAAGTTTAGCGTGTTCAAAACCCCATTTTTGTTCGGTAATAATCAAAACTGGTAAAATTCCTTTATTTTGTGCATCAACAGCTGTCTTTATTAAAGCTGTAGTTTTTCCGGTGTCGGTATGACCAAGAAACATTTGTAAATGCCCCATTGCTGGACCTGGTAACCCCGTAGCATCAAGAAAAGCTTTCCCTAAATCAAAAAATCTTTCTGGTTTAAAGTTAGCTCTCTTTGAAAACTTATTTTTTAGTTCTGAAAATGTTCTTTTTTTCAATGCCATTGTCCTTAATTAAAATGGTAAATCTTCGTCTTGTGGGTCGTTTGCTTGTGGGTCCGTACTACCTAAAGTTGTTGTCTTTGTGGTATTTTGTACCGAGTTTGGGTCATCATAGACATATTTTTTAAGTTCCGAATCCCATACTGGGTCCAAACCTTTAGAAATAGCTTCTAAATATTCTATTGGTTTTTGTGAATACACGTCTTTCCAAGTTCTTTCATCTTCTGTCCACTCTTTTGTTTTAGTTTGGTCTTCGGATAATTTTCCTGGGTCTTCATACATAACTGAAGATACTGTTGTGTATTCTCCTCTACCTCCTGGTAATGGTACTGTTTGAAGAATTAGTATTAGGTCTCTACCTTCATTTATATCTGTTACGTCTCCTTTGTTTCTCCAAATAGGTATAATTTTATCTATTGGTCCGTCACCTTTCCAATTGTGTTTAAATCTCCAAAATTTAACACCATCTTCTTCATTGTCTCTATCGACAACTTTTACAATGTAAAATTTTTGTGAACGATAAGAACGTGCTAATTCTTTTGATTGTGCATCACCAGCTAATCTTAAAGCTTCTTCTACTTCATTTAATGGACTTCTTTCTCCGGTTGGTTTACCGGCAGAGTCTTTACCTGGGTCATAAATTTTCATCCATCTACCTTGTACTTGTGTATTGTGGAAAAATACTTCTTTAAATGGTGAACTACCGTCTTGCGTTGGTACAATTCTAATTCTCTTTTCTCCTTGTTTTGTTCCTTTTGGCAACATGATTGAAAGGTATTGTTTCATCCTTTCTTCTGATGTCATTTGTGGTTTTGTGGAACCACCACTTTGTTTGTTTTTTTCGTATTGGGCTAAAACCGCATCTAAACTATTACTCATAAATTTTTTTTTAAATA
>Ga0209757_10000297_pt1 | contig 12262 bp, 4 predicted proteins | sample ETNvirome_6_1000_FD_185472 | JGI IMG/M metagenome (GOLD analysis project Ga0209757, IMG submission 185472) | Marine viral communities from the Pacific Ocean - ETNP_6_1000 (SPAdes) (version 2) | ecosystem: Environmental > Aquatic > Marine > Oceanic | place: Pacific Ocean | collected 2013-06-19 | reverse complement strand
ACTGGGCTTTAGCTTGTGGTGTACCATTTTCTAATCCTACTATATTTTTTAATGATATATCTAATCCAATTCCTTTTAGAAAAGTTTGAATAGCTGTAGCAGAGCTTTGAGGTCTAGCAGTTAATACAAATATATCTCCACTCCCAAATTTCCCTTGACGTTTTAATGCAAGATCAGCTAATGGACCTTTCTTAGCGTTCTTAACATTTTCAAATTGAGAAAAATCAAACGCAGCGCCCATAGATTCTAGGCTCTGCGCTTGTTCTGCAAATTCTGCCGGGGACAAAGTCATTGTTGCTTCAGTGGTGCTTCCTGGAGCATAATAAGGCATATTAACTAAAACTTTTTCTTTTGTTTTAGCTAATGTATCATCAAAATCAAATACACTTATTCCTTTTTTAGGTTTAGTAAGGGATTGAGCTTTTACACGGGTCTCTAAAGAATTAATATTAGTATCTTTTTGAGTTTGTGTTCTAGATGTTTTAATTAATACTTTATTATATTTGGCCTGTAATTCAGCTCTTGCGGTTTTAGCTAATTCAGCGGGTAATGCTTTTTTTAATCTTGAAACAGCATCTTGCTGCGTCATTTGATTAGTTAATACGAGGTAACTTAATTCATTTTGGTAATGAAGAGTTGCGGCATTTTGATTTTTTACTGGTAATTTATAAGTTAAAGTTTCAGCAATAGTTTTTCCTTTAACCCATGTTTTATTAGTATTAATTCCAGGGGTCTTCCCTGTCCTATTATTATTAACTAAAGGATTTAAATACCTAACTAAAGGATCTAATACTAAATCAACATCACCCTCTTTTAAGCCTTTTATTAACGAGTCTATAAATTCTTTTGTTTGAGTTTTCTTATAGGTATAAATAGGACCATATTGTCCACTAGTATCAGCAAATTTATTATCTTGCTCTTGAGTTATACCTATTTGATAATATATTTTTTTAATAAATGGCATTATAAATTCTACTTCATTATTTAAAACGGCTTCTAACATTAATGACCCCATTAAATTAGATGGATCTACATGCTCTTTAGTTGTCTTCATCCATTCTGTCAATAAATTAAAAGCTCCAGTTGCTTTTAATTTTTCTATAAATGGTTTTATTTCCGTTTTTGCACCTAGTTCTTTTTGGAAATCTTCTGTAAATCCTAATGCTATAGCAAAAGATCTGACAAAATGCCCAGTTGATTCTGCTTGTGTGCCAAATATACCAGCAATAGCTAAAGACTCATTAGGGCTATTCTTAACCGCATTAGCTAATCCTTGTAATAAAATTGAAACTCCTTCCCAATGCTTTTCTGTATATATATCAAATTTTTTACCTTTATAGAAATTAGGATCTAATGCATTGGCTTTTGTGAAATTAGCAGCTGTTTGAGCTAATTTAACCGCGCTTATTTCCTTTGCTGTAAAAATTGGCCCATTAATTTTTTCATAAGCTTTTAAATTTTTTTCTACTTTTTTTATTATCTTTTTTCTTTCATCGGCTGTAAACCAATTCACTGTAGTAGTAGATCTATAATCCGCTAAAGTAGAAGAGCTCAAAGCTTCTATAGGTATATATTTCCAGCTTTCATTTTCCACCCAATTTTGCACATATCTTCTATGTAAATCATTATTAGTTCGTAATTCCGAAGGATTAATTTCTTGATCTTCAAAAATAATTCTTATATTATTACGCGCTGCATAATCATTAAATATATTTATATTTCTTTTTTTACCATCTATATTTTGATCCAATGCTATTTTATAAGGATTAGATCTTGAAGCTTTAATTACATCTAAAGATCTTTTTTCAATAGTTCTTTTATCATATATATTTTCTACTTCATTCATGAATTCCGTAGCAGTTAAACTTGATCCCTCTTCTTGCAATTGCAAAGATAAATCTTTCATGAAATCTTTATCAGTTTTTACTTCTTGAAATTGTTCAATAGTTAGTCCTTTTGCTAATAAATCTACAAAACTTCTATATCTACTTTGTGATTTCAGTGTATAGAAATCTATTAATGCTTGTTTATTTAAACCCGAAAGCTTAAAAATACCAGTACCCGCGCCTAAAGTTTCCCTACCTATTTTTTCTATATTAAATCCTTCAACAGTTTTAAATCTTTTCTTCATTGCGGCTATAGGGATAGTTTCTATATAACCATCATTTATAATATCTTCTACAAATTTTTTGTATTCATTGCTTGTATATCCTCCTATTGCTGCAGCTACTGCAGCTTCAGTTGCTTTGTTTTTAGCTTTTAAATCTTTTTCAACCGAAACAGGATCAAGTTTGGTAATTACTGTTTTACCTTTTTTACCAATCTTTCTTTTTTTACCTACTTCACTAGCCATAAAGCTTTTTACGCTTTCTTTAATATTTTTTAAAATCTGAGGTCTAACGCCAGCGGTTTGTTTTTCTACAGATGCAATATCGCTAGGGTACTTTCTCTTTTTAAATTCTTTACCTTTAGTTTCTTGAGTTTCTTGTTCGGCAATATTTTCTAACTCTTGCGGAGTTATATCTTTTTGACCTTTTGGTCTAGCTAAAATTTTAACTAATCTAGGCCCTATTCTTTTTGCTAGATTATCTGTATATGTTGTAGCAGCGCTTTTAGTTTCATCAAAATTTTCTATAAAACTCCATAGTTCTTTTCCAACTTCTTGCTTTATTTCTTTTACTACTTCAGGATTAGAGAGATCAAAAGTAAGCGGTTTTGGTCTTGTAATACCCCATCTTTTTAATGAGCTTATTATCGCAGCTTCTAATTGCGGGAGTATATCGGTTTCAACATCTACATCTCCAGCACCTTGTTGCCAAGAAGTTGTTAATTCTTGTAGAGTTCTTGTTTTTGTTTTTGAGGCTGCTTTAACTATTGGTTCTTTTGCAGTAGGAGATACTTGAGTTTTTGTTTTAGGTTTAGTAATTTTTTTACCTTTTTGTGATTGAATTGTTTTTTGATAATCTTTGATAAAATCATAAACTTGTCTTCCAGTATTAAATTTAATATTTTTAAATCCTACGCTTTTTAATATATTTTCTAAAAACGAAGCTAATCCAAAAAATGCAACTTCATTAAATTGTATTTCACCTTTTCCAATAGCATCAGAAAACGCTGTTAAATATTCTTCGGCATACGTTTCTTCTTTAAATTCTACTTTAATCTTCCCATCTTTTAAAATTTCTTCATTTAAAATTCTTTCTTCAATAAGGTCTGGACGGTCTTTACTTTGTTTAGCTTTTTCTAATGCTTCTTTAGTATTAAACTCTTCGTATCTATAATTTTCATCAATTCTTTTTTGAACTATATCTAAAAATCCTTCAGTTTTAAGAACATCTTTAAACTCTTGAACTAGACGCTTTGCTTTGACTTTATCACTAAATTCATTACCAACTATTTGATGTAAAAGCTCATGTGAGCCCACTGTTACAGCTCTCACTTTTACAGCTTGATCCAGATTTATAATTATCCTATCATCTTCGGTTATAAATGCATCAGACTCTTCAAAAGATTTTAATAAATAAGAACTTGCTTCAGGATTAGCAATTAAAAATTCTTCTTTACTTTTATAAACTTCAACTGGTTTTTTTGCATATTTCCCAATTATATCTACTTCTTCTAAAATACTTTCCTCTATTAAAGTATCTAGATTTGCTTTTGCTTCTGCAATTTGTATATCTATACCTTTATGAAACGCTGGAGCTAATTTCTTTTTGTTATTTTCTAAATCTTCTAAAACTTGTAAAGCTTTAGCATATTCGACTTGATTTGTTGCGTTAATAGGAATATGAGACACTTGTTTTACGACAGCTCTTGCGTCTATTAATAGTTGATCTGCTTGGTCTTGAGTTAAGTTTCCGTTTTCTACTAATACAGCTAATTGTTTTTCTGTTTGAGTTTTATTTTGGCCCGCTTTAAATAAGGCTTGGAATTGTACATTATTATTCATTGCTTTTCCCTGTGTGCGTATATTCCCTGCTAATCCTCCTACAAAAAATGATAATCCAGTAACATTAACTACATCTTGAAAATTCATAGTATCTTTAAGAAAACTAAAAGGGGCTTCTTTGTTTAATTTTTTATTTACCCAATTATATTCTCCTTGTTGTTGTATATTTTCTTGAATAACTTCTCTTCCACCTTCTAATCCAAAAACTATTCCATTTTTTCTTAAATTAACTAATGCCTTATTGACATTAACTGCAAAGTTTTGTCGTGCTTTATTTAATCCTAATTTTCCATAGTCTGTTACTAACTGTTTCCAGGCTCCTTGTTTTACCATAAAACTAGTTAGTCCTTGTTGAAATTTTTGAAGCGGAGCAATCGGGGCAGTGTAGAGAAATAAAAGCCCCATATCTTTAGCTCCAACCATTGCGAGTTTTTGAGCTTCAACACTTGAAAAACCATTAGCAATAGCCGCATCATATGTACTATTCCACCCTACAGATACTCCATAGGCACCTTGACCACCCATAGCATTTACCATATATTGTTTAATAGGAAGTTTAAGGAAAGGATTTTTTCCATAATTCCCTAATTTTTGCGCCATTCCAACAGCAACTTTATATTTAGCAATACTAGAAAATCCATTAACTCTAGACAATAATGCCGGGGCTAAAAACCTATTTAATCCACCAGTTGCATAGGTTAATCCTACTTGTACTCCTAATTGACCTAGTGCATTCCCACTTTGAACAGCAAACCCTCTACCAGAAAAAGATGACCCTTGTTTTGTACTGTTGTTTAAAGTTTCATTTATTTCTTGATAATTTTGAGTTTCATTTCCTACTAAAAATCCATGGGTTATATTATAAATATTCCCATTAGAATCTTTAATATAAGTATTATTTCCAACTTTTGCTTCTTTACCTGTAATATATGCATAATCTAAACTATTATTAAAATCTTTTTCCATCTTAACTCTAGCTTTTTGTTGTCTTGTAGCTTGGCCTCCTCCAAGTGCTGTTTGAATAAACCATCCCCCTTCTTGTACAGAAATAAGTAATCCTTCACCTATTCCTCCAAAAAAAGAACCTACTTCATATACTTTACTTAAAGCAGTTCCGCGATTAGCTAACTCTTGCTGGTATTCTTTATTTTTAAATTTAACTTCTTGTTCATGCTGATAAACTAAAGGATAATATTCTTTTAAATAGGCATCTCCTGCCTTTGCATCCCATAATGTAAAACTTTCAACTTCATCTTTGGCTTGATCTAATCCCCACCCAATATAGGGTTTTAATTCAGGGGTTAACCAATTATCAGGATCAGTGGAATCTAGAAATTTCATATTTGAACTTAATAGTTTTAATTCTTCTAATCGTGTAGTTTCAGTCTTTTTTACCTCCTCATCATAAATTTCTTTATTAAATTTATCCTGATTTTTACGCATGTAAAGAAGTTGATTATATTCATTAGCCCTATTGTCTTGATTATTTTGGTAACCTTTTAAAAAATTATCTAAAGCTTGTTCTTTAGTATAAGCAGCTATATTAGGGTCTTCTTTTTCTCCTTTACTTTCTGCGGCTTTACCAGTTAAAAGCAAAGGTTTAAATTCACCTTGCTCTACCCTATTTTCAAAACCTTCTGTAACTCCTAATTTATTTAAATAACCTTGGAAATCATCAGTATTAACACCAAGTTTTTTAAGATTTTCTATTCCATAATATTTTTCTACAAATTCATTATTTTTATCTTGATTAAAATAAAGATTTGGAGTAGTTAAATCTAAATCATTAGCTTTAATATGTCTATCTATTTCTTGAACTCCTTGAGAGTTTTTTGGATCTACGAATAAATTATTTTCATCAATTTCTCCTTTTTCAATCAAATAACTATTAGGTGCAGTAAGTCCAGTTATTCTATTATAATAATTTTGATCAATAGTGTCATCAGGTAAACGTTGATCAATTACATAAGCAAGTGTTCTTTCAGGACTATTGATTGGTAATTTACTATAATCTCGTTCACGAACTTCAGTAGTAATTTCAAACCCAGCGTTTTCTAATTTAGATATAATATTTTCATCTTCTAAATTAAATTCCCCATCTTTAAACCACGTTAACACGTCTTCTTCTTCTTCTTCTTCTTCTTCGATTTCTTCTACTTTTTCAGCTTCAAATAAATTATTAGCTAATTGTAGTAAATCATTAGGAAGAGAATAATTAAATTGATCTTTTTCCTGTGGCATAATATTTAATTAAGATAATTTTTTATTTTTAAGAGCTTCTACTTTTGCTTTTAATTTAGGAGTCATTTTTTTAGGTAAATTTTTAAGCTCTTCAGGTAATTTTTGATAAAACACCGGCATTCCCGATTGCCATTCTTGTATACCTAACATAATCCTATAAAACTCAGGAATAGGCATATCATTGTCATTAAGAAATTCTATCATTTTTTTACCTTGTTCTGTGTCATCATTTAAAGTCTCTTTAACTATAGAAGGCCCATCACCTACTGCGGGTTGTGGAAGTTTTTTGTCTAAATTATTTTCAAAAATACGGTTCATCATCCAAGCTTTTTCTGCATTAACCAACCCAATATTTTGATTACTAGTACTTTTTATTTTATTAAATTTTTCTCTTAATCCTATATATCCAGTTTTTTCTTCTGGTGTTAAACTATGATATAAGGCTTCTTCTTCTGGGGTAACATTATCAAAAAATCCTACAGGTAAATCTATACCTAATCTATTATTAGCATATCCATATAATACTCCAGGATTTCCTCCTCCAATACCAAATATACCTGCTGTATGGGCATTTACTTGAGATCTATATGCTGGAGTACCATTAATTGCTTCCGTATTAATAAATTTTACCATACTTCTCCCCATTTTATTTCCATGTAATCTATATATGGGCATTTGAACTGCTGTATCATCTGCAGGGGATTCATTATCTTTAGAAATAACACTTCCACCTAAAAAATATTGTGGCTGTAATGTACCTTTTGTAGTTAACCCAGCTTCTTCAAAAGCATCACCTACTTTAAATCCTGCAGGCACTTCGCTTATAAATTGATCTAATATATTTCCATTTGCTACTGAATCTGAGTCTACTTCCCCTGATATTTTATACCAAGATTTTCCCATTTCATCTTTTTCTAAATTTTTATTAGCTAAAAAATCATCTATAATATAAGGTTTATTATGTAAAAAATCTTTAAAGGTTTTTCCTAAGGGATCTATATAAATATCTTGTGTTAAAACTGTTTTTTCTCCACTTTTAGTAGGTTGAAAATAAAAATCTTTTTTTACTTTTACATCATCATAATAATCAAAATTATTAGCCCAGCCAGAAGCTTGAAATAAATTATTATCCCTATCACGTTCATTATATCCATTAAAATTAAAATTATCCCAATTAGCCATAAATTCTGGAAGCACATCTGGATGTAATTCTTCTGTAGCAACACTTAAATATCCACCTACTTTACCTATTTGGTTTAAACGTTTAAAATAATCATTTTTTTGTTTAGTTAATGCTTTAATTTCAGGACTACTAAGATTAGGTAATTGACTATTTAATTTAGTTTGAGCATCAATTACTCCACCAACTCTTTGGGCTTCCTCTATAAATGCATCTCTTACCGCAACAGTTAGTTTTTCGTCTTCATTTTCATTAGCTGAAAAAGGAGAAAATTGTGCGTCTCTAAAATTAAGACTAGAGCGTGTTATAAAATCTAAATCTTGGGCTTGTCTTCTTTGAGAAATATCTATTAATCTATTAGTAGTATTATTGTGAGCTTGTATTAAATTTTTTTGTTTCATTATTATATTCTTTTAAACTTTAATGCTTTCTTTAGATAATTTTTCAACTAATCCAGAAGCAACAACATTATTAACTATAAAAGTACTTTCTGTTTCCAAGTTGTATAATTTATCTACAAATTGCGATTCACTATTCCAATTTAATTCTTTAGCATTAGTCCACCTGTTATTTATATAAAGAGGATGTTTATCTGTTGTATAACAAGAACCATTATTATATATTCTCTCAATATCATTTATATTATGAATTAATACATTTTTAACTTTTACTTTTCCATTAAGGGATTTGACTTCATCTCCAATTTTAATATCTTGTATAGATTTTAATATTCCATCATTCATATGAACTTTAGAATCTTCAATAAAACAACTTGCCCCATATTGTTTAAATTGGCCACCAATTCCTGATGTTGAAGTTCCGGCGCTAAACATTCCTGTAGCACCACCTCCTGCAGCACCACCGCCACCTCCAATTCCACCAGCCGCTGCACTACCAATTTGCCCAGCAGATGCCGCTACCTGAGTCCATGCTCCTACTTGTGCCATTTCTGCATTATTTTGTTGAGCAGCAAATCCTGTATACATTTGTTGATATCTAGCAATATCATTATTAGTTCTATTTTCTTGTGCTTGCCATTCAAATATTTGTCCTTGTGCCTCAGCATCTTCAGCTCTAGCTCCTTGTTCTATAGCAACATCTTGATATCTTTCTGTTGCTCTAACCTTTGCATCTTGGGCAGCTCTTTCCCCATGAGCGCGTAATTCAGCATTTCTAGCCTCTTGTTCCTGTATTGTAGCCGCTACATCTTTTTTAGACTTTAATGCCGCCATTGCTAAAGCTGTTGCTCCACCAGCACTAGCGCCAGTCATTTCTAACGTATCCAAAGTATTTGCTAAAGCAATATCTGATTCTTCAGCTTGCATTTCGGCAGCAGCTGTAGATACTTGTAAATTATTAAAGGGATTAGTTATTTGGCTAGATAAATCAGTTGCTAAGCCAGATAAGTCAGTTATTCCTGCATAAGGATTAATTATATCTTGTCTATTAGATATAGCTCGATCCATTTGGAATTTAGCCTCTTGTTTAGCATTTCTTGCTTTTCTCTTGGCCTTATGTGCTTTACCATCTGCTATAGCTCCAGATACTACAGCGACGGTTAGCGCTACTGCTGCCACTATTGTTGCTACTCCCATATTTATATATTTTTAATTATTTCATAAGAATAATCTGTATCTACAGACCATCCTAATTTTTTATGTGTTTCTATTAAACCTTTATTTCTGCCGATTGAAAACATACGTTTTTTGCCGGCTTGTTTACATACTCCTTCAGCAGTATTTATTAAAAGTTCAATAGCTTGTTTTCTATCCTTTTCTCTATATTCAGGATTAGATATTATCCATTCTAATAATACTGCGTCAGAATTAGTAAAATATAAAAATCCGGCTACTATTAAAGTGCTATTTTTATATACCATTAATCCACCTGTACCACTATCTGGTAAAAAGTCTTTTGGAGGAGTTACCCATTTAGGCCAACTCTCCCACCATTTAACTAAAGTATCCCAATCAGATTCTTTTAGTTTTCTAATATTTAATTTCATATAATTTATCTATTCATATAATTACTCCCTACAGAAAATAATTGTTTCGGACCATTTGGATCTGTAGTTCCATCGGTAGAAAATTTTACTGTTATATAAAAAGCTTTCACACCTGTTTCTTGTGTGCCATCAAAAATAACTTCTTCAGCTCTCGCTGGAGAATTATTTTTAAGTACCGCATAATAAGTATTTTGTTTCCTATTAAACCCAGCTCTATAATCTACACCAGCATCAACATAATAACCTTCATCATAACTATAAATTTTAGCAACCGTATCTTGATAAGTTGTATCTCCTAAGGCGGGTTGTTGTGGATTTGTATCTACACCCGTTTCTTCTGACTGCACTTGATTAGCATTTATTTCCCAACCATTACTACCTTCGTAATTTACAGTTTTAAATGTTTTCATTCTAATAGGCTCTGGATTAAATACAAAATCTACTGTAGAACGATAGGCTGTTCCATAAAAATTATTATAATTTGTTCCAGTATAATGTTTCCATACTTTTTGAGATTTAAATGAATAAAAACTACCATTACAACTAGTCATTAATTCAGGAATATAATCAAAAAAGCTACACCATCCACGTACTAAGTCGTCATAAGCTACAGTTTGTCTTGTCTTACCGCCCCCATCACCCATAGTAACTACATAATTTTTATTATAAATATCATAACCTCCTATTATAAAACCACTAAATTCTAATTGATCTCTAAAATAATCAATCATACCTTGATTTGATATTTCTTCAATACCACTTGGTCCTAATTTTAAAACTGCAGATCTATCTTTGTCAGTAAAATATTTATTATATCCATAAACTGCAAATGATCCTGGGTCTTGGGATATACCAAAATTACCTTCAAAAGCAGTTGGCGTACCAATTACCATAGATGCCATTGCATTAGTAGTAAGTGGTTGCCCTTCTTGAGTAAATATAACATCTTTATCTATAGGGGCTCTATTTACTTTCTTTTCTTGTAAAATAAGTAAATTAGTATTTTCTGCATATAATTTTTGTATACTTCCTGATGCTGGATCAACAGCGCGAGTTATATCTTCCCCTACAGGAAATTGATTGTTATTATTTGTACCCGTTCTAGAATTATAAATCCCAGAATATATTAAAGTATTTTCAAGTCTTTCTTGTTCTTGTTCTTCTTCTACTATATATGCTTTATTACCAAAATCTACGCTAGTATTATTAAAACCACCTCTTATTCTAGATTCTTCAACAAACCAATCTTCATTTACATTTTCATCATAATAGGGAATTGTAGCATTAGTTAATCCTGTAGAACTTCTATAAACTGTAGTTGGCCCAGGAGCATAATAAAGTGGATTATCTATAGTTATACCTCTATCTTTTAATCTCTTCAACCAGAAGGTGTTAAAATATGAAACTTCTAATGTTACTGGCATAATTATATTATTACAATTGTTTATATAAATTTACAAAATCCTCACTAGTAGAAGATTCATAAAATATTTCTAAAGCACTATCAACAGGTTCTGTTTCTGAAATACTTAAAAAAGGTTCCATACAAAATGCAACATTAAGAGGAGCAACATAGGGATGAGGATTAGGAATTAGTAAAGGATTATTAGAAACTTGTGCCCCTAAAGTACGTAAAATATTTCCTATAGTAGTTAATTGTGGTTGAGAAACTTCAGTACCTATTCTTATAATTCCAGCTAAAGGATTTTGTTCGACATTATAAAAACTTTGTGCAGCCCCAGGTGTTCCCCATGGCAGTACTCCATCCGTACCACTCGCGTCTGTTGGATTTAAAAAAGCACCAGTTACTAAGTTACCATCACTAAATGGGGAATTAGCTAATTCTAAGCCACCTTGGCCGACAGGGCCAACAGTAATTACTTCATCAAAAATTCTATTTGGAAAATATTGTGTATTCCACAAATATGTAATATTTAAATTATAATAAGTAGTATAAGGAGCTGGTAATGTAGGTCCTTTATTAGTTATATTAGGATTATTTACTCTTCCATATAATTTCACTGAAGACGGAAATTCATTTTGTAAAGGACCTACTTCATTTAAATCTCTTGGAATTTTATTTATATTATCACTAATAAGGGTTGTAAAAGCTACTCTACCAGAGTCGTTAGACGTGGCCACTGGATAACCCGCAATAAAGCCAGGTAAATATGCATTATAATATTCTTGTTCTTGTTGTTTTACAACTAATTTATAAGACTGCCACCCTAATGGATTAGGATCCCATACTCTTATCTCTACTATACAATCATTACCACCACCTACAAGTTGTAATTGCTCACCAGTAATATAACCAGTTCCAGGATTTATCATTTCAATACTTGTTACATCACCGGAGCCCCCGATAGTTATAACTTTTACTGTTAATCCACTTCCTAAAGCTTGAGGAGTTCCTAGAACAGCATTATAAGTAGTAGCATAGGTAGTTCCTGCTAGATACAGTGTACCTGAAGCATCAATATTAACATCATCAGCACTTGAATCTGGATAAGATTTATATAAACCAGGTTGTCCATCCGATGTAGGTGCAATGTTTATATTAGTATTATTATTTATAGTTAAATTTAAACTATTACCTAGCCATTTATAAGTTGATAAAGCTGTTAACTGTACATCATCCCATGATTTATAGGGAACATATAATGTAGAACCTGCGGTATTTGGTATATCATCATTTAAAGATAAGACAACGCTAGAGGCTCTACCTACTCTGTCTGATAATACAAACCCAACTTGATAATTTCTATTTTGTTTTACTGAATGATTAGGATATTGTATATAATTATTATATGAAAGTGCTTTATTTTCATTAATTACTGAATAATCTAAATTATTAGGAGGAGTATATTTAGCAACATAATTACCA
>Ga0209757_10000296_pt1 | contig 12267 bp, 16 predicted proteins | sample ETNvirome_6_1000_FD_185472 | JGI IMG/M metagenome (GOLD analysis project Ga0209757, IMG submission 185472) | Marine viral communities from the Pacific Ocean - ETNP_6_1000 (SPAdes) (version 2) | ecosystem: Environmental > Aquatic > Marine > Oceanic | place: Pacific Ocean | collected 2013-06-19 | reverse complement strand
ATTATTACCTAACAATATCCCATCTAGAGATGATGCGTAAAATCTTAGGCAATGATGGAACTTTTAACGTTATAAATAATAAGTATTTGAACATCTCACCAACTCCTACACAATTTTTGGATGAGGTGCTAGTGGAGTTTAAGGCGATTGATTCGTCTACACTACACCCGTATTTTGTTAACTGGATACAGAAATATTCCTTGGCGATTTCCAAGGTTATTCTGGGCCAGATTCGCGGTAAGTATCAGATGTTACCATCTCCCGGTGGAGGCGCTCAGTTGAATGGCGAATCTTTGATACAACAAGGAAATGAAGAACAAGAAAAGCTTGTTCAGGACTTGTTAACCGAAATTGAAGAGCCGCCCGCATTTAGCACCTTCTGATGGAGCCTGATATTTACAACAGAATCGGTAAGCTAGAAGATAGTATTACGGAGGTAAAGGTTGAGTTAGCTCAGACCTATAAGGATTTAATTAATCATCATAAAATGGATGAGATTAATTCTAAGCATTACAAAGAAGAACTGGCAGTAATTAAGGAAGCCACTAAAGATAAAAATGCTGGTAAGAGTAGGTTTGATAAATGGGTGGGAGAGGTATTCACCCCCCAAACAATAGCCATTATTCTGACTATAGTAGCCGCAATCGTTGGAGCTAAAATCTAATGACTGATAGGAAACAGTTTAGAACTAGTGACCACAAGATTGTAGGAGACACTTCTACGGAGTTTAGTGATTTACTAAATCTATATGATTTAGATAATCCTGATATCCAACTCTTCAATCTTATTGACGATGAGCTTATCCGAATATCGGGTTCTAAAATCTTCCTTTACAAGTTCTTTAGGCGGCGGGGGCTTGTAGATGATGTCTATGGGGAGGCTTCCCAAAAGGCAATTTCAAACACGCCTATTGTATTACAAGGGCACTACGAGCCACAGGCACTGGAAGAGAATTTAACTGAGTTTGGTATTGAGGTTCAAAGCGAGCAGTTGTTTACTTTTAATAAAAACTATATTGAAAAAGTTGTGGGTCGTCCTTTGATTGCAGGCGATGTTTTACAACCAGATTTCCAAAACCTAAAGTATGAGATTTTTGAGGTCCAAGAAGACCAGTTTGATGTTTATGGCGTTTACCATTTAACTTGCGCTGCTAGAGTCCTGCGCGACGATGAGGATATTACCCGGACGGATGAAACGTTCCCACAGGATGAGGTGTACTAATGGGCGCGGGCGCAATGTGGACTATTGATGATATTAGACGGGAGCTTCTTGCACTTAACGATACGGCGAGCTATCAGAAGCCCGATTTCTATCGAAAGTTTACGAGCCGTTTAAAAGAGCTTTTAGGAGGGTTTAAAGTTCTCAAAGGGGACGACACCCTTAGAGAGGTTGATATCATTTATGCAAACCCTGAAAGGGCTGTAGCCAAGATTTCGGAATCTAAGACTACAAATCTCCCTCTACTCTCTTTACAGTTTGATGGTGTTGAAGTTGATATGAAGAGACGGAGACCCATGGAGGCTATCGTAGAGAAGCGTTTTTGGGACAGTGATAAGCAGAGGGCAGTTAGGTACATGGCTTTAGCTCCTGTGGCCGCTAACTTAGGGTTTGTGGTTAATATATGGGGAAAGTACGTTGAAGAGGTTAATCAGCTTACTGAGCAGATTTTGTTGAAGTTTAGGCCAAATCTTCCTATAGATATTAGACCCGATGAGGTGTATCAAGCGTTTGTTAAAGACGTGTCGGAAACCTCTAATTTAGAAGCAGCAGACCGTCAGGACCGAGTCGTTAAGAGAAACGTCCGCTTTGAGGTCCAATCGTACATCCCCAGTAAAGTGTTTAGGTTCACAAATACAGGGGAAATACAAACCATGCATTACGAGGCTTACACCGAAGAGGTGTCAGGATTTCAAACGTTGGAGAGCTTTTTAGCGGGTGGCGGTGCAGCCTTCGCTTTAAACGAGATTCCAAACAGAGGAGCGGGTATAACAACTATTCCCGGTTCTTAACAAATTAAAAAAAAACTACTGGTCTTAGCCTATAGACTGTCTAAATACAGTAGAGGAGAAAAACTACTTTGTCTAATTTCAAAAAAATCAAAAACACTACACATCAGAGCCTTGAGGTTATCACTAGAATGCCCTCTGGACAGTATGACCATATTTGGTTAGCCTCAAAAAAGTCTGTGATTGTTCCTACGGAATCTCTCACAGACATGATTCACGTTGCCGTAAAAAGGCAAATGCTCAAAATCACAAACGCCTAATACAGGAGAAACACTCAAATGCCCGCTTATGTAAGTCCCGGAGTTTATGTCATTGAAAAGGATTGGTCCGATTACTCACCGTCCCTCAATGCAACTAATATCGGTGTCATGGGTTTTGCCTCACAAGGACCTGTAGGCAAAGCAACCCTCGTCACAAATGCAGACCAACTAATTTCAGAATTCGGTCGTCCCGATGATGCTGAAGGAGGTTTTGGTCTTATCGGTGCGTATCATATTCTTGACCGCACAAACACAGTTTACTTCACCCGTGTCGCAACCGACTCGGCTGAGGTAGCAGATGTCGCCAACCTCATTGGGACAGTCCCTCACGTCGAGACGACTCTTATTGATAAAGATACGTACCACCTCTTTATGGTGGCCGTGTCAGGTTCGCAGGGGTCAGACAAAACTCCAGACCAGCTAATCTTTAATGTGGCTCCAGCCTCTGCTAACGCCGCCACTCCCGGTGGCGCTGACGCTGTGGCGCTAGAAGTTAACAGGCGTACAACTACAGACTCTGCTGTATCTTTCGACAAGGACACCAGCGCTAAGGGTCATTGGGTTGGGACATACGCAGGCGCAAGCGCTCACGTACAAGTTTGGGGTTGGAGTTCTACTACGGCGTTCCCGACAATTCCTATTGGAACTGTCGCTGGTGCTGGCGGAGACATTAACAGCCTATCAGGCGGCAACGCCGCTCTGAATGACCTTACTGGCAACATGTTAGGCGTTCCCAACAATGGTATAGCCAATATTGCGGCGGCTCTTGGAGCCACAGCTTCTGGTCTTACAATGGTCGCTGCTTCTGCGGCTGGGGGTGCTTATGTTACTAGGAGTTTATACCCCGGCGCAGGATACAATTACTCCTCCGTTGTAGAGACCTACGGACCTAAGATTACTGGCCTACAGGCACTATGGTCTTCCAAGCAAGGTGCTGGTTCGGTTTTCCAACTCACTAAGAGTGGAGGGACCGAGGAGAGTGCAGACGTTCAAATGGTCACTAATACTACGGGAGTTGATTTAAGCCCTGAAAAGGTTATTAACAACACCTCAGACGAAACAAACAAAACTTCTGATTACATCATTGGTGAGTTTGCTGTTGACGTTTCTAGTAGAGACGATGTCGCATGGACGTTGCCCACCTCTTGGGGTGGAGCGATGGTTGGTGCTGGGTCAGGAGTCTGGTTGACCGCAAGCTCGACCTCGGTCGCGAATACAGTTACGCCCTACACCAGCATCACTTATGTTAAGCTTCTAGACGCGCCCGCCGCTTCTGCGAATGACTTTGCGGGAGGCAACAACGGTGACCTTTCAGGTTCTAAGAGCTTCTCTAACGCTGATGTAAAAGCTGCTGTTATCGGAAATGCTGTAGATGGAAACGGCGTTTACTCTTACTTGAAAGAGGACGTTGATATTTCTATCTTGGCAGTCCCCGGTTGCACGGAGCAAAATATTGTAAACAACTGCATTTCGATTGCACAAGACTCTCAAGAGTTCTTGTTCGTGACGAACCCGCCTGTTGGTATCGACTCGCCACAGAACGCGATTGCGTGGTCTAACGGTGTTGCTGAAGGTCGTACAGCCGCTCTTAACAGTTCCTACGCTTGCGTATACTGGCCTTGGGTGAAGCTGTTTAACTCCTTTACGCAAGTCGATGAGTATATTTCCCCGGACATCTTCGCTATTCGCCAGATGGCCTTTACTGATTCTACATTCGATGCTTGGTTTGCTCCTGCGGGTCTTGTTCGCGGACGGCTTACTAAGCCTGTTGATGTTGAGTTGGTTCTTACTCAAGGTGACCGAGACGCTCTTTATGGTCCCGGAAACATTATTAATCCTGTTCAAAAGTTCCTTACAGAAGGTATTGTCCTTTGGGGCCAGCGCACCGCGCAGAGAACAGCAACTGCTCTTGACCGAATCAATGTTCGTCGCTTGATGATTATCATTCGTAAGATGCTCCTCGCTTCGACACGGCAGTTCGTGTTTGAGCCCAACGATGCCGCTACTTGGAAGCGGATTACCAACGCTGTTGAACCTATGATGGCCGACATTAAGAGTCGTCGAGGCGTAACAGATTTCAAGGTTATATGTGATAGTAGCACTAACACTCCCATTCGGATTGACCGAAGCGAGCTTTGGTGTAAGGTAATCCTCCAGCCCACCAAGGCTGCTGAAGTTATCGTCTTTGAGCTAAACCTGACAAGCGCAACATTGGGACTTGACCTACCTACCGCTTAATGCTATATAATTTAGGAGAAAACAACTCAAATGGTTAACGTTGATTTATCAGACTTTTTTGGCGAAACAGGGCGTGTCCTTGATGTCGCTGGCGCAACGGCAGGAACTGAACTGTTCCACCGTTACGATTCATACCGCACTTACGGATGGCTAGTCCGAATTAATGGTGTGGGGGGTGTGGTCGGGAGTATCCTCGCTAATACAGGTTTAAGTGACCCTGATAATGTTCTTACCCTAGCGGCCAAGCAAGTTGGCCAAATTGGGTATAACGTTGAAGACATCATGGTTGACCGTGTTAACGATAAGTTTTACTACCCCGGTCGTCCCGCAACCGAAGAGACGGTTATTACTTTTGATAACCTTCTTAAGGGAGATGCTGCTAAGGCGCTCTTTAACTGGATGCGGACTACTTATGACCCCATTACAGGAACTCACTCAACTTCCGTTATTTCGAATATCGCTGGTCAAGCCATTCAAGGCGGCGGCGGATTCAAGCGGCAGGTTGATGTTGTGCTTCTAGACAACACTCGTAAGCCACAGTGGGTTGCTCGCCTTTATGGGTGCTACCCGAAGAACTGGCGCTTAGCTGAGTTCAACTACGGCTCCAATGAATTCCACTCTATTGAAGTCACATTACGTTATGATATGGTCGGTTACTTCAGAAACGGCGACAGCGCCTTCGAAGATATTCTTGCTCCTCTCGGCTAGTAATTTATAACTTACCGTAGCAAAGGATAGCTCCTAAATATACTAGGAGCTATCCTTTTATAATGTCTGTAAGCATCTTCGAAAAACTCCTTGGGTCTTACTCAGGGATGCGTAAACGAACTTGGTCCCCTATAGTGATTGAGTCCACTGAGGCGGGCCAAGTGAAGTCTTGGAAAGCCAAGTTTTCTTCTAAGGCTACTGATAACGCTACCAAAAAGGGCGAGTATGAAGCCGCTAAAACTAACATAACGAAAGTTCTTAATTCCCCCCCAAGCGGAGATAAGGACGAGGTTATCCGCCAGCAGTTAGCCTCACAGTCGTATGGAATGGCGGTATTAGGTAAAAGTACGATATATGTAAGTACCTACCAAGGTATTCAGGCGTTTGGACCAGCTAAGTCGGGCGCTGTAATCACAGCACTAGACGAACTAATCCGAGGTCTTGGGGAAGAGGAGGCTGAAAAGTCAACAACAGAGAAGGCTGGCGACAAGGCTGTACAAGACTCGGAAGAAAAGACAGAGGAAGATGCCCCCAAGTTCGACCCTGTTAAGTTTAGTGAGGAAGAGAAGACCGCTGCGGAAACTTCTTTTGAGAAGCTTATGGGTATGCCGAAGGATGCGGTTCAGATGATGCTGCTTAAGCTTGAGAAGTGCATCAATACTCCTTCTAAGAGTACTAAGCTAGGTCAGTTGTTTGATTCAATAGGGTCTGACAATCCAACGCTTGAACAAAAGTCAAAAGAACAGCTTGCGCAATTAACGGGTCATCTTTTTTCTATCACTGCCCTTATAGATACAGACGAGAAAACAGGCAGGAAGTTTCTTCGCGGTCCCCTCAGCCCCGCCCAAACAGCGGCACTTAAGGTGATGACCGTTCGAAATAAGGGTGATATTTATTTTGGTCGCCCTGAAAGGTCCGTCCCCGGGTATGAAGACCTACAACAGCAAGCGAGTCAAGGGGATGCTAATTATGGGTTTCATTTAGGCAAATCTTTGAATCAGCTTGGTCCCTTTCTAAAAGGTGTACGTCTTATAACAGATGAGGATACACCTGAAACTATGTCTGATGAGGAGTTTGCTAAACTCCCTCAAGCGTTCCAGTCTTCGAAAGCAGGAGGAAGCGGCACTAATGATGCTACAGGAAAACTAACAGAATACTTCTGGGAGTTAGGGTTTGCTATCCAGTCAGGGGATAAAAACGCTGTCGGTATCGCAAGGCAGAAAGTTAAGAAAGGCTTAAAGGCTTTAGCTGCTTTACCAGAGGACCTTAATTCTTTAGAATGCCCTTTAACTAACCAGAACATGGATATCTTGGAAGATATCCTTGAGGAAGTTGAATTAGCAGGAGGCATTCCTCAGTTTGCCAAAAACCTCGTAAGAGAAGTTGGTTTGTCTGTAGAGTCTTTTCAAACAGCTTTAAACATTCAACCGCAGGATGTGGTTTTAGTGGACTCCCCCGCTCAAGAGAGCAAGATGGGAGAACGCCCAGACGTTATAGCCTTCATATCTCCAGCAGCGAACATAAATGTGGCGGCTTTGCAGGTTGGGTCCAGTCCCGTTAAGTTGCATGTAGTTCAGCCCAAAGGCACTTTCGATGAGGACGGCAAGCGACTTACTGGAAGCGATGTTGATGACCGTCTTATAGCTAAGCATGGAGATTCTATTATAGGCACTACCATGCTTAATACGAGTATCAAACATAAAAAGAGAAAGGGGGGTACTACGAGGTGTGGTTCCTTTGCTTTCCAAAACATGGTTGAGCCCAGTACCCCAGAAGCTCCCAGCGATTATGATGTGTTGCACACTGCGGAAACAGACAGGATGGTAGCGGCTGGGCTTATGACCGTAAAGCAACAGCAAGCATGTAGGAAGGCGCTCAAAGCCGACCGCCGTCACCACGCTGCTGTTACAAGAAGGCTAAGAGCTATGACTAAGAATAACAGAGCAGATGTTATAAGTTTCTTAAGGTCAACTTCTCTTACAGGGTCGTTTACTGTTGAGGGTCGGCAAAAGTACGAAGATGAAGCGAATTCTATTGCTGATGGGTTAAAGTCAAAGGACCCTGAAGTCCAACGTGTAGCTGAAATTAGAGTTCAGCAATTAGCTCGTATGCGTAGGCAGGCTGGTCTTTCGTCAGGTTCCGAGTTGGCGAGAGCGAGCGCCTTGAATGATGCTATTGGCTCTTTTGCTGCTGAGGTGGAGGAACCCATTTATATGGACTCCCCTCAAGAGTTGAGAGTAACTACAAATCGTCAGGTTATGGATGAAGTGGCTAGAGCATGCTGGGATGAAGATGGCGAGGTACAAGTTACCCCCGCTAGAACTACTATAAGGTCCGGGGATGGTAGTAGTATGTTTGGATTGCGCAGGGTTGCTCGTAAGGGCAAGAACCCGGGGTATGAGTTTGAGATGTTCCCTGCGGGAGAGGCTGTTAGCACTAAGCCTGTAGCTAAAGCCACCCCTAAGAAGAAGCCTGCTAAGAAGAAGCCTGCTAAGAAGAAGGCTACTAAGAAGAAGAAGTGAACCAGTAGCTCTCAGGAAGCGCTAGAACGTCTTTAAGCAGGTAGCAGTAGTATTTGCCGTGGACACAGATAAAGTCCTTTAGAGCGCCTAAGGGAGCGCCTACAACGACAATCTCCTTGCGTCTGTTCTTCTTGTAGATAACCATCCATTCTCGCCCTCCTGCCTTCTTGGCATCTTGCTTGGCTTGCTCTATGAATTTGTAGAAATCCGATTTAGTCTTGAACATGTCGTCAAGCTCCAAATCGTATCCATTTTTACACTCTATAGTATATCGAAAATTTTGTGGCGTTATCAGGTCTCCATGGACTATAAGATGTTGTGGAAGTTGGTGGGTTGACCCAAAAGCTCCACTCCCCGGGGTTCTACAAAACTCGGTGGTGTTAAAGCGCTCATTTAGCATATGGGCAATTTTCCTTTCGAAAGTAGAGCCCTTTCTTTTACTGTTAACCCTTGGCTTACGGCCAAATTCTCCGTCGTTCAATATTTTTTTAAGGTTCGACATATTCTATGAAAGTCCAAAAAAAACAATTTAGTCTAAATACTAATAATTGGGTCTTCAAATTCAGGTCCGAAGGTAGACGAATGAAAATTTACATTAAACTCACTAAAGAAGAATCGTCCAAATGGAACTCTATTAAGGGTGCCGTGATGGGTAATGAGGGAAAGATGGACGATGGCGATTTCGCCAAAGTAATGCTTTTCCGTGGTCTCAACGGTTTTATGGATGACCTCAACAAAGCTATGGATGAAATGTCCGAGGAAGAGAAGGCAGAAATTCTCAAAGAAGCTGGCGCTGTTGACGATGAAGTAACACTAGACATCCCTGTAGCAGAAGACGAGGATAATGAGAACTCTGAAATTTCTGGCTGAGAGCGACGAAAAGCTTATTAATAAGCTAATCCGCGAAAAGAAGTCTTCCTCGTTCATCATCTTTTACCACTCTGAGTGGGATGTATGGTCGAACAATATTCTGGACCTAGCGACATCTTGGGCGCAAAAGGAGGGGAATGAGATATGCTACGTAGTTTCTAGCTGGGAACTGCCACACGTATTCTCTGCTTTTGGAGTTACTAGTGCCCCCTCATTGGTCAAGGTGGACCGAGGCACTGTTAAGGTCTTTATCGAGTTCCCTAAGGTCTACGACTTCTTCTCCCCTAAAAAGAAGGGCAAGAGGAAGGGTCAACGGCAGAGTGCGTAATGGGAGCCTCTCCTGTTAGTAACTCCCTGTAGTCCTGAAGCTTCTTGTTATACTTCTTATCTTTAGTGTATAGAAGCTTCAGGTTGTTTACGATAACGGTGGTGAAATAATTGAAAGCCGACCCACTCTTGGGCTTAAAGTTCTTTAATGTCTTGAACGCCAGCATGAAACATTCTTGCTTCGCATCATCAGGGTCCACACGGAATTTGAAAGACATTAAAATGTTAGTAATTAACAAATCTAATAGACAGACTAACTCAGCTTCGTATTCTTGTTCGTTATCCAAATATCCTAGGATTACTTGCTCAAATCTTTTGTTGTCGATGTAATGCCCTTTTTTTCTTCCCATAACGTGTTATAGCACATGAACATAGACGAAATTATAAAAAGTTTTGAATTAACTGAAAATACCCATCAAGAAGAGGTTGGGTCGGAGCCAATTGTCTTGATTCACGACTCCTGTGTTACACAACGAGGAGAGGTTTTTTCCTTTCGTGATGATGAGTATTCCATTTTAACACAACTACTTAGCAAAACTAGGCTACCCACTGATAAGTATCAATTTGTGGCGGCTATCCAGCAGTTAGGCGTGAGTGAGAAAGATGTAACAACTGAGATTATTCAAGCTAACAGGCAACCGTTAGAGGACAAAATAAAATTAATCCGCCCAAAACTTATTTTTGTTTTGGGTAATCTAGCGATGAAGACTCTTCTTCGTAAGTCTGGGATTGGCAATAAGCGTGGCAAGGAGTTCTGGATTACTATAGACTCATCTACGGAAATTCCAGTGGTCCCCGTGTATCACCCCTTTTCGTTGCATGCGGAGCCCAAACTTAGGTCTTTGTTTATACAAGACATCAACAATGCGTATGATAAGTTTGTTCTCAATAAGAACAAGTTGGCTGACTCTACTTACGTGCTTTGTAATGACGTAGACACAGCCTTGGAACAATTAGAAAATGTTAAGCAGGATACAGTTATTTCATGCGATATCGAGACGACTGGGCTTGATTTTAAAAAGGATAAGATTACAAGCATTGGTTTTTCTACTGGGGAACGAGAAGCTTTTGTTATTCCTGTCTACCATCGCGAATCCGAATTATCAGCCGACGATTTGGAGAGGGTTTGTGGTGCTATACGTAATATCATGTCAGATAGTTCAATTGGCAAGGTGTTTCATAACTGCAAATTTGACCTAAAGTTCCTTAGGAATTGGGGTATTTCAGCCTTTAATAACATACACGACACGCAGATAATGCACTCCCTAGTGAACGAGAACAAGCCCCACGGTTTAATGGACATTGTAAAGGAGTATTGGCCGAGGGAGCTTGAGGAGTTCTAATGAAAAAAAGAATACACATCAACCAACACAAAATTCGTGCGAATAAGAAGCATGGTACGAACGAACCCGTAATTACGGTAAAAACATATAAATCTAATGAGTATGGGCATGAGGTCCATATTCTTGGAGAAAGTAAAGTAGTATACTCCCCTAACAAACCCTTATCTTGTGGTGCGAGAGTGTGGATAGAAACAGATGCCGAAGTGGAGATAAAATAAGGACTAATATGAAGATTTACACAAGTTTAGAACTACATGACCCCGATGTGGAGGTTTCTCTGCAACAAAAGCACCTCGACGCGATAAACTACCTCCTAGAATCCAATATAAGGCACGAAAGAACAACATTGGCTGTACACCACCAATATTTAGAAAACGCGAGAGAAGTGATTCTGAGGGCTCTCAAGGTAGATGCGCCGAATCACCCTCTTACAGGTCTTATGGGGCGGGTTGCTGTGCCTGACGAAGAATGCTAACTAGAAAAAACATATTAGGAGACGGTATTGGCGAAATTCAGATTGTCGGGGTACTAGGAAATGATTTAACCATTGTTAATGCCGCTAGGCTGTCCTTCGCTTCTGAGTCGGAGGTTATCTCCCAGAAGGACGAGAAGCTTATTAACTACTTAGCAAAAAATAAACATACGTCCCCCTTCCGACATTGCTTTGTTGCTTTTCGCATCAAGGCTCCTGAGATGGTTATGCGTCAATGGTATAAACATATAATTGGATGCTCTTGGCTTGCCCCGGAGTTTCAAAATCATGGGTGGAACGAAGTCTCTGGTAGGTACGTAGAAATAGAGCCTGAGTTTTATATCCCTACGACTTGGCGTAAGCAGTCTAAGGATAATAAGCAAGCCAGCCAAGGGGCGCATAAGGCGGTCGCCGCAAGAGCCTGTAATGATGCGTATAAAGATGCTTTGAAAGAGTGTTGCAATACGTATGAGTTAATGATAAAGTTAGGGACTGCTAAAGAACAAGCGCGTATGGTATTACCCCTCTCGCTGTATACTGAGGTTATGTGGACTGCTTCCCTACAAGCGTTATTTAATTTTGTTTCCCTGCGAGACCATGAGCATGCCCAACAAGAGATTCGTGACTATGCGAAAGTTGTAGATGTTGTATGCTCGGAACTTTATCCCATTTCGTGGAAGGCGCTAAAGGAGCATGAGACCTTATGATTGACCCCCAAGGACAAAAAGCAGCCACTAATGGCGCACAGTTTGAAGATATTATTGAAGAGGCTGTTTGTGGTATTCTTAGAATAAAAAGCCAAAAGTGGTCCCCTCAACAGTCTGTGATTGCTAAGAATATGAACATCTTATGGAAGAATGTGCCGTATGTAAGCATTTACGGTACTAACTGTAGGAGTGAGTTTGTATTGAATTACAATGGCCGTAAGGTTAGAATTGAGTGCAAGTATCAAGAGGCGGCAGGAAGTGTCGATGAGAAGCTACCCTACCTTATGATGAATTTTACCCGAGAAGTTCCTGAGGATGAGACTATTATAATTATAGAGGGTGACGGTTTCCGTGACGGTGCTGTTAGCTGGCTCAGAGAGTCTTGTTTAGAAACAAAATGTAAGGTTTTTAACGCTACTCAATTTCTCTTTTACTTGAACTCATTTAATGCTAACTGTAAACAAGAACAAAACTAAAGACGAAGACTTTTGGGCTAACATGCCTTTAGACGACCTCGCGTTTGGTAACGCAATGGATTGTGATTTTACCTTACGGGCATTTCATGTGCTTCAACAAGAGATGAAGGAGTCACAGGTTAACTTTGTTTACGACAACCTCCTTAAAGATATTTTAGTTATCTTGGGGATGGTTGAAAACAAAGGCATTAAGGTTGATTCTGAGTATCTAACGACTCTCGATGCCCAACTGAAGGTTGAGTTAGAGGCTCTCTATGAGACGTTACAGGACCTGTCCCCCGTGGACTCCGACGAGGATATTAACCCAAACTCTATCCCAGCTATGGGGGGTATTCTGT
>Ga0209757_10000294_pt1 | contig 12295 bp, 18 predicted proteins | sample ETNvirome_6_1000_FD_185472 | JGI IMG/M metagenome (GOLD analysis project Ga0209757, IMG submission 185472) | Marine viral communities from the Pacific Ocean - ETNP_6_1000 (SPAdes) (version 2) | ecosystem: Environmental > Aquatic > Marine > Oceanic | place: Pacific Ocean | collected 2013-06-19 | reverse complement strand
CAAAGGTAGCTACTGTAACTACGGCCAACTGATTTACTGTAAAACTTGTAACAGATGTTGCACCTGTTACACCTGTTATATTTGCACCACCTCCATAAAACTCAGCAGCACAAACATTACCACTAAACTCACTCGCTACACCTGAAACTTTTGTAGTAAAAGATCCAGTAGCTGCAACAAGATTAGTTGCACTAATACATGCTGAGAACAAACCAGTGGCTCCATCTATATCCCCAGTAACATTACCTGTTAAAGCACCATCAAAGGTAGCTGCACACACAGTACCGCTAAACTCACCTGCTACACCTGATACCTTTGTGGTAAATGAACCTGTAGCTGCAACGAGATTAGTTGCACTAATACAGGCTGAGAACGAACCAATAGCTCCATCTATATCTCCAGTAACATCACCAGTAACATTACCAGTTAAAGCACCATCAAATGTTGCAGCACACACAGTACCACTAAACTCACCTGCTACACCTGAAACTTTAGTAGTAAATGAACCATGGGGTGCTACCAATGAAGTAATAGAAGCTGCTGTTACCACACCCAAAGTATTAATGGTCATTGCTGCTACTGATGTTGGATGAGTTATACCTGTTATATTTGCACCACCTCCATAAAACTCAGCAGCACAAACATTACCACTAAATTCAGCAGCTACTCCTGATACTTTTGTAGTAAAACTTCCTGTAGCTGCAACAAGATTAGTTGCACTAATACAAGCTGAAAAAGAACCAGTAGCTCCGTCTATATCCCCAGTAACATCACCTGTTAAAGCACCATCAAACGTAGCTGCACATACAGTACCACTAAACTCACCTGCTACACCTGAAACTTTTGTAGTAAAAGATCCAGTAGCAGCGACTAAATTAGTTGCACTTATACATGCACTAAATGATCCTGTTGCACCATCAATATCTCCTGTTACATCACCAGTTAATGCACCATCAAATGTTGCAGCACAAACTGTTCCACTAAACTCACCTGCTACACCTGATACCTTTGTAGTAAAAGATCCAGTAGCAGCTACTAAATTAGTAGCACTAATACAAGCTGAAACATTAATCTTATTTACTTTAAGATTACCTATCGAAAAGTCTCCACTTACACTCAGTTCTCCTGCAACTGCAACTTTACCTGTTGCTATCTGTAATGCAGAGTTTGTACCATCACCACTTTGTACAGTCTGAAGTGTAGTAGATACACCAGTATTAGTTGATACACCTATTTTTAAAAGTTGCTTATAAGTGCTTGCTATTTGTTTTCCTGTTAATTCTGTCATATCAAATTCCAATAATTTGTTTCATCTTCCCAATTAGAAGTAACTTGTTCCCATAAAAGATTTTGTCCACCTGGAAAAGGTTCAGGTCTAGGATTGGGAATATTAGGATTATCCCTTACATCTGGAACCTTATTTTGTGGGTTATTTTTTAAATCAAACGCTCCTTCAAAATCTTGTGGACATACTAACAATCCATAGCTGTTCATCTGCATTACAGAATGCTTGTATCTCCAACCACATATATCACATATTGCCCATGAGTTTTTTCCACTTGCCATTTTAATACCATCTTAATCTTGGTCTAATATACATACTTGATCTTTGTCTATTCTCTTCCATTGCTCGCTGTAACAATTCTTCATAATTTTGTTTAAGCATGGCAATTCTATTATCAGGAACTCCTGGTCGTTTCATACCCAAATAATAAGACAAACCACAAGTGAGAGGAGGTAGAAAATACTTAGGTATATCCGCATTCTGAATGGCCGATTGATTAACATCTTCAAGCTCACGAATTGTTTCTATTTTTAAAATATCAGTTGTATTTTCAGGAATAGGCCATAATGAAATAATAGGATTATCTCTATTTCTTTGAATAGTCCATTGACTAGCTCTTCCTGTTTGTGACTTTCTAGGCACAAGTAAGTATTCTTCAAACGTAATTCTCTGGGCCTGTAAATCAACATTGTCTCGATTTACTACCAACTCCATTACGTCCAAAATATTTGAACTAAGATCATAACTTGTAACACTGGTAGAAACAGTCACGAGTGTAACTGCTGTTGTCCATAACATAATACCACGGTTCTGCCAATCCTTTAACATAAGATTAATAGAACGTCTAGCTGAAGCTGGTTCATGGCCTAATATCTGCTCACCACCAACCATCTCTGAAGCTTCTTGGATTACCTCATCAATATCCAGATTAAAGTTAAATGTACCTGAAACTGCCATTTAATTTACCTACACGTTAATCCTACCACCGCCCCTTGGTTTAGCAGCGGTACTTCCATAAGCACCATAGGACTCATCTCGTCTAGCTTTTCGTTTAGAAGCTGGACCTGCACCAAGTCTAGCTGCTACTGATTCATCTTTTCGAGCAGTATATCCCTCTGGCTTTCTGGTTTTCTTTGCAACAGTTTTCCTCTTTTTTTTAGGAGCAACCGCACTATTTCGATTCTCCATATTTGCTATACTCATTGAAACTCTACCTGCCATTTTAGATTCCTTTCTTTTTTATAAATATTATTAGGTATTAAGCTGTACTTTTCAACTTAAACCTGACCTCCTTCTTTATAACCTTCTATTACTTTACCACCACTATTTCGTGGTCTAGCTTTTCCCCATCCCTGTGGTTTACTAATTTTACCACCACCACTTCTTTTAGCAACCTTACCACCATGAGATCTGGTTTCAGGTTTAGATCTTACAGGAAGAGGAGGATTTTTAGGTATCTTAATAACTTGCCCAGCCTTAATCTTATCCTTATCTTTAATAGAAGGATTAGCTCTCATCAAGTCTCTAACAGTAACACCATGCTCCATTGCAATCTCTGAAAGAGTATCACCCTTTTTAATCTTATAACTTTTTTTAGAAGCTGCTTTAGTAGGAGATGGTCCTGTATCGCCAGAATCAAGAGCTTCTTTAATTCCTACACCTGCACCAACTGCACCTGCACCTACACCTGCACCCTTTAATGCTGATCTACGTCTAGCTACTTGTGAAATAGGGTTTGCAAGTGTTCTTTCTTTATTAGCTAAAGTATTTACATTACTTGGTTTTCCTTCTCTCACACTTCTTTTACTAGGTCTAACTTGTTCATAATCTAAAGGCTTTGTTATATCTTTCCATTTCATACGTTTTCCTGTTCCAGCCTTTTTTCCTATAGCCTTTGCGAATGCTGATCCTATTGACATAATAATTTCTCCTCCTTAACCCTTTTTTCTATTCTTAGCTATTTTTTTAAAAGTTTTGGCTAGAACTCTAGCCCGACCCTTACACCCAGGTTTTGTTATAGGCGTACACTTACCTTTAGTACCACGTTTCTTAATAGACTTATTAACTTTCTGTATCCACTTCTTATCTTTCTTCTTCTTCTTCTTAGCCATCTTAATCTCCTTGGGAATACTAGCTCGTGAAACAGCCATTAAACCTGACCACCTTTTTTATAGCCTTTAATAATTTTATTACTACCTACCATACCACCACCACGTTTATTAACTTTCGGTGGCGGCATTCCTCTTAAAGACAAGGGTGCGCCAGCTAAGTCTTGTATCCATCTTGGCATATGCTGCATAGGATAATTTGACCAGTCATCATTACTATCAAAAAAATCAGCTTTTGCATCATTCATTTTAGATTTTATTTCTGATATTCTTTTTTTAGAAACACTGTCTCCCTTTACAGCATTGCGTTTTTCTTCTTTCGCTAGTTCTTTTGCTAATGTTTTATATGTACCGCTAAACTTAGATACGGCTCCTTTTTTAGTAGCCATTCCTTCTATTTTTGGTTTATCCGTCATTTTAATTACTCCCCTTGATTAATGGATTAAACCTGACCACCCTTTTTATAACCTTTAACTATTTTCTTACTACCTACTATTCCACCACCTCTTGCATATTTTGTCTTGATCTTACCACCCCTTTTCTTATTACGTCTATAGGATGGATAATCTGGTATATCTTCTCCTGAAGAAATCCCCAATACAGCATCTCTTTGTGACTTAGATAACCTTTCTAGCATTTCTGATAAAGCAGGATCTATTTCTGGAAGATGACTAATTTGTTCACTCCTACTATCATGTTCAGATATTTCTTTATCTTTCAGAGCTTCATTTATTTGCTTTTGTAATGTTTTTAAATTTATTGGTCTTCTTGGCATTTCTAATTACTCCCCTTGATTAATGGATCGTCAGCACCTACAGGACTGAACGGTGTATTCATATCGTCTTGTCTAGTTCTTCTAGCTTGGTTACGCAAACCATCAATAGCTGCTGTATATTCACCTTGCCATGCAGGAATAACTGTAAAGCTTTTCATAAAAAAAGATGCTTCAATCATACTTGCGTAGAACAAAGCATCATAACAAAAATCACTATAATAATTATTTGGTGCAACTGAACTAAGTGAAGTTGGTCTGTTGACATGTGCAATTTCCCCGTCCAAAGTTGAAACGGGAGTAGGTGCAATTAATACACTTGAATCAGTTCTTCTTGCATAATATTTTGGTGTACCTACTGAGGCACTTACATAGGGCCAGTAGTCATGGATAAACTCGTCTGTTCTTTGAAGCAGACTTGTTCTGTTTCCACTTACCATAACATTAAAGTTTTTAACAATCCTTGTTCCTGAAGGTAAGGACACATAAGGATTGTTTAATGAAACTGCAATTGAAGTAAAGGTCACAAGACCGTAATCATCTAAATCTCTTGTTAGACGATTCTCAGCCTTATTAACGAATTTAGCAATTGCAGTTAAAAATTCAGAGGAGTCATCTTCAGCAGTGTTTTTTATATCGTCAACCAGATAAGTAAAATCAGCCATTTTCAGGCTCCTTTATCCGTAGAATACAGTAATTGCCGTTGTTGAAGCAGCGGCTGAAACTTTTACAACTCCTCTAACTCTGGGTCCAATATCGCCCAGATAAATATCTGTTGGGGAACCAGCTTCATCAGTCCACTTCATTGCAGTACCTGCCGCTCCTGTATGAGCCGGATCAGACACAATTTGTTTTTCACCTGTAATCTGGTTACTTCCGCTTGCTACTCCATTTGAATGAATAGAATAAATTCTAATAAAATCGTCTACTCCGTTTGAACTGTTTAAAGTTACTGAAGTAGTAATATCTACCAGAAGACCACTTCCAGTACCGCCAGCATCTACCATAGCTGTTTTAATATTTGAGGCCATAGATTATACTCCTTAATATATAAAATAGAGTGGAGGAAGAGAATTAAATCCCTTCCTCCAGACTATATAACACCTCTTAACCAGAGTTACCAAAGTAACCTCTCCAGTCAGACCAACCAAAGCTGTAACGCTCACGGGCCTTAAACCGCAGATTACCAGTATCAAAGTCAGGCTCCATCTTCGTTTGAAGCGGAGTTCTGTTAAACATCTTGGCACCATTAGGAACATTAGTTCTAATGAACCAAGCATCAGTATCAGTAAACCTACGATTGACAAAGACTCCCTTTGGAAGCATAGACATGCTCTGAATGGAGTTAACGTCATTCCAGCCTGAAGGATTAGTCACGGCAGAACCAATGGCTCCCGACTCACCTGAAGCTGGTCTATAGGCAGAATTAAGAACCGCATTAGCAGTAGCCCAGTTATCAGCCGCTACATGCACAGACATGGGAGCGCCTCCAACAAGAATACCTCTATCGTCCTTAATCTTCTGAATAGTAGTTATAGCTGCCTCCAACGAGGAGAACGACAAATCAGCATCGCTCAAATCATTAGATTGGTTTCCATCACCTACAGTTGGGTGGGAAGCGGAAAACAATGGCTGACCATCACCACCTGCATAGGTAGTAGCGGTGTTAAACCCATTGTTAAAGATATCCGCAGCTTTAACTTGTTTAGTATTTGCCATAGATCGGGCAAGACCTTTAGCCCTCAACTTGGCAAACGTATCATAAAGGTTGTCTTCCATTGCTTCCTCAGTAATTGCAAATGCAAGAGCAATAGTCTCGTTAACATAACGAGCCGTATAACTCTCCTGTGCATTATCATAACTAATGGAAGCACCCTCACCCTTAACAGGTGCAGTACCAAACCCGGTAAACAAGACTTCCTCTTCAAAGGCTCTGTCTGAATTTTCTACTTCAAACAGATCTTTATATTGATTTTCAACTTCTCCATACTCAATACCAAAAACGGCATTTAGACCAGGAAGAAGTTCTTTGGCAATACTTGCTCTATTAATAGCCATAATTCATTCCTCCCTTATCTAGCCGAAACGCCAATTGCGCCAAACCGATCAAAGTGTTGAATAAGTTTAACTTCAACAATTTCAAAAGCTCTTTCGGCAGAAACATTAATGTTGTTTCCTGGCTCGTCAACCCAACCAACTACACGAGTCATTCTTTGTGCGATATGTCGGGAATCTCCATCAAGAGCAAATCCTGACTGTCCAGTAGTAGTTGAACCCGCACCTATAACAACATCAAAATTATATGAGTTTACGTCACCCACACTTACTGAAGCATCTGCCTGAACTTCATATACAGTCTGAGGATCATCACTGATAATCCCATATGCATTAGAAGCGGAAGTACCAGTAGGCCAATAGCGGGACCAATTCGGTTCACCATTAGTCTCATAGTAACAACCCTGGAAGACACCCCAAACATATTCAGTAGTACAAGTAATCACATTTAGATTACCTGCACTAACCCGTACAAGATCACCAGTAAAAATATTGCTTGCATAACCACTTGCAATAGGATACTGAGTATTTGTACCAGCGGAATTAGGCCTGGAACCATACCTTCGTGAAGGAGTAAGGCCAGACGCCTTTGCACTTGTAGTCATATTGCTTCTCCTTTTAAATTAAACCAAGCAAGTCTACTAATCTTGGAAAGACGGTTGCCTTCCCTTAACAATTTGAGACTTACTATTGTTGGAAATTGGCATTCTTGAATCAGATTTTCCTTCCATTTGTGCTTCAACAGCAGTTACCAGATCTTTACTCTTATCTTCAAAATGCCTTGTTCTTGCCTCATGCTGACCCTTTGCAATCTTTGCAAGGGCTAAATCACCACGGTTGACTACTCCAGCATAACGACCACCTTCCATTACGATAGAAGAAGAAGACATTTCAGGAACTTCATCAGGAGTTACGAACACCCATCCCTCATTCAATTTCTTACCTACATTTAGATAATCATCAACACCTTTATTATTGATTCTAATCCAACGTAGATGCATATCCTGAGAATCGAACCGTGCTTTAGTCATATCCGGAATATGTAAAGCATCTTGCTCTTCATAGGTCCATTCTTTTTCTCTTGTCTTATTTTCCCTCATATCTTCTGTACGTTCTCTTTTTTCCAATGGCATATTTTTATCCTCCACGCCTTGTTTCAACATCTGTATACCCGCCTTCTGATTGATCAATTTTTAATTTTTCAGCAGCGTACATATCAAGTGGTATGTCCCATTTCTTAGCCAATCTCATATCTTCTTGTGTAAGCTTGACCTTTTTACCGGAAGTTGAAGGAGAACGTGATGCTCCCGCAACCACTTGAGCAGTCGTTTTCGGTGACTGATCCCGAACTTCTTGTTCCACACCTTCTTGTTGTTTTGTATTAAACTTATGTGGAAATGCTTTCTTTAAACGATTATCTACTTCAGAATAAAACTCATTATCTGAAGGATTAAGACCCATCTGTTTTAAATCATTATCAATTGCTAAAGCAGCAGCGGTCATTACATTATCCTTACCGAACCATTCATTATCCGATGCCCATCTTACTGCTCGTGGATCTGCTGTATGTTGTTGTGCAGGTGCTTGTTGAATTTGTTGCTCTTGTTGTTCTACAGTTTGTTTATATCTTTGAAGAGCAACTTTTGTAGCACCTAAACTATCAATATCTCTTTGGTGTTGATTAAGAACTTCCTGTGCTTTTAAAACCTTTTCTCCATCTCCACTTTGATAAGCTTCAAGGTAATTTGTTCTAGCAAGTTCCATTCCTTCTTGTAGTTGTTTTTCTGAAGTATCGGTAGTTATTTCTTGAGCTTCAGTAAATTGTCTTTCCCTTCCAACAAGTCTTCTAGTTAGATCTTCATTTTTTTGAATGAGGTTTTGAATATGTTCATCTCGTTCCTTACGTTGCTTAACAAGATTCCGTATTCTTTTTTGAGCGCCTTTAGTTTTAATACCTTTTATTTCTTCAGGCTCACCAACTTCTTTTTCTTCTACTGCTTCTACCTTTTCCTCTTCAGTAAAGCTACCACCTTCATCCTCCCAAGAGGATTCAGTAGTATCTTCCTTCTCTTCTTCTTTTAATATCTTTTTTTCTTCTTGGCCCTCAATCTCGTACTCTACCTTTTCAGGCTCTTCACCCTTAGCAACTGAAATCTCTGACCATTGTGCATCATCCATAGCTATACTTCCTTTCTTAATAACGCTGTTACGAATCAACGATTACGTCTGTTTTAAACATTATATCACATAATTAACTACTATGCAACTAAAAATTAACTAATTAGACAAATTAAATGTAGGATCTAAATCTTTAGAATTATTTACCTTCATCATAATTTGATCATCAAAAAGAATCAATAACTTAATTCCTTTATATAAAAGCTTAGTTCCTGTATGTTTACCATAACATACATAATCACCTACCTTACACCACGGACCTTTAGGAAACTTATTCTTATCTAAATATGCTAATTCCCCCAATGCCAAAATTCTTCCTACAGTAGTTAAATAAGCCATATCATCTTGTGTTGAATCAGGAAGAAGAAGACCTCCCTTTGTTATACCCTTTACAGATACGGGTCGTATCAATAAATTATATCCTGGTAGATGTGGTAAATCTTTTGGATCTGGAAGATCTTCCTCATTGGAAATCCACTGATCATTTTTAATTGCTTTTTCCATAGCTACTGATCGCACTAATTATCCTCCTCTTCATCATATTGTCCATTACTTCTTTTTTTAAGAATATTGCTAAGTGTTACTCTTGAAAACATTATACCTTTACAATAACCAACAAGATTTTGATATTCTGAAAACGATCCTGGCGCTCCCATACTTAATACTTCTTTAACTTTTTCTATTTCTTTATTAAACTCTAGAATAATTTCATCCCAAGCTTCCATTTATTGTGAACCAACACTTCCGATATCACCTGAACCACCAAGACACCAATATCCTATAGCCATACCTATAACTACCCAAACAGGTGCTGTAGTCCAAAACCAATGACTACACCCACAGGTGGCACAATCACAGCCTAATTTCATTAGTTTCATAATTGAGTTTTTCATAAGTTAATCTCCTTTGCTGAAATTATTTCTTGAACTTTAGTTGACAGATTTTCTTTTTGTAGGTCAGTTTTTTCTGCCATTTTTGCCAACTCCATTAATACATCCATTCCCTTTAACTGTCTATCACGATCATCATGATTAGCCATAGCTGCCAGTTTTGCAACAACTTCCATAACTTTAAGTTTTTCACTTGTCTCAAGTTTAGCTTGTTCAGTTGCTACTCTAGTTAATATATCAATAGCCTTAATAGATTGTCGTGCAGATCTTTCTTCTCTCTTTTCATGTATACTAACCTGATCACTCATACCTTTCTGAATAATCTTTGCTTCTAATTCTTTTTCTTCAAGATTAAGTTTTCTATTTTCAAGGGCTGCATCTGCTGAATCAGTAGCTGCTTTTAGCTGTAGCTTCTGTTGTTCTAAAGCTACTCTTGCTTGTTCAAGCTGAACCATCTGCTGTTCAGGACTCATCTGTTGACCTGCTGCTGCTTTATTGGCCTGAAGAATTTGTTGAGCAGCTTTTATCTGAGCCATTTCTACAATATTTTCAGATGAGGCAGTCTCAGGTGGAACACGTTTAATAATTTCATTTGCCATTCCACTCATCTGTTCTTGATATTTAAGGACTGAATGTTCCTGAATATTGGCTTGTAAGATAGGTATAATCCTTTTCATAATAGGATTTGCCCCATTCATAGGATCTTGTACATAGGCCATCTTAACCTGAATGTGAGCATCATGATCCTGTCCAGGAAATGCTCCAATTGGAATACCCTTTGTAGCTGCCAAAATATCAGATACAGGATCTTGTGGTTTTGCTACCTTCTTAGCAGGTAAAATTTGATTTAGATTTGGCATATTTGCTGACTCTAAAATAGTTCTATTCAATGCTTCAAGATTAAACATTCCAGGTGGTGACTGTTGTGCTAGTTGTAATGTCATCTGAGCTAGCATCATACGATGTGCATTGGAAGGAATGTTTGGATCACTTACTGGAATAATATCAATCTTACCGTCAAAGTCACTCTTAAAAATCTTTCTGCTTATACTCGGCATATCATAAGGATATTCCTGTGGAAGGAAGTCCATATCAATACGAGCTAAAATCTTAAACTCATCTCTTTGAGCTTTATGAAGTCTCTTATGTACTGCACTAAAGAACTTACTTGAAGCTTCAAGAAGTGCCATTGTAGTACCTACAGGACCATATGAAGAAGCATCTGAAATAATCTTTTCGGTACTGTCAGCAAACTTCTGTCCTGTTGCAGCTACAAACTGAAGCATATTATATAAAGTTTGTGATGGCTCTTTATAAGGCAGATTAACAATTGCCTTATTTAAATCCATTCCTGTTGCTTCAACTTCTTTAAATTCTCCTGGTGATATAGGATCATTATCTCCTACAATCCTTACACCCTTTGCCTTAAATCCACCAGGAAGATTTGCAAACTGACCTGCATCTACCAAGGCTCTCATGGCTGCTGTAGCAGTCATTGTTAGATTACCAAGGAAGTGGATCAAACCTAATCCGTAGAAACCAAACCCAGGAACGAATCTATAATGTACAAAATGTAATGTTTTCGATTTAGTAGGATCGTCTGGTCTGTAGTTTCTACGGACACTTAATACGTCACCTGAACTTTCTTCTACTGATACAATATAAGGAAGAGATACACCTTCTCCCTCACAAAACGGTTTTGGAAGTTCAAGATAACAGTGTTGTTCTAAAATTGTAAACTGTGGATCTTCATCTCCTGAAGGATTAAGTCCAAGAATTTGATCCATCTTGGACGTAATAGGAGATAGATTAGGAGTAGAGGGTTCAGGAAGATCAACATCTCTATACATTCCTGAAGCTATTTCTTTTGACATATCCACAGGATTACGATAAATAACGTGAGTATACCTATCTGCTCTTCTTAAATCACTTGCATAATATGAAACATAAAACTGATCTATAGGTACAAATTCTGAACATGGTCGTTTAAGAGAGGCATCATAATAAATTTTCTTAAAAGCTGAACCTATTAATGGAAGGTGAAATAACATTCTTTCTGACTCATCGAAATACTCAGGCATTTGTTCAGTAAGCTGATAGTTCATAAAGTCTTCTACACGATTTCCCTGTTGTATTTTTTCAGCAGTTTCATCCCCCATAATTTGTGCCTTTACAGGACCACCTGGAGGAAGTAATTCTTGAGAAGCTTTAGACTGAAACTTAACTGCTGACTCAATTAATAGAGGATGAACCGCTGTACATGCTCCTTCAAACGGTTCAGAGGTTGTTTCAAGTTTAAGTCCGAGAAGATCAAATCCCTTTTCAAACATGGATTCCCACTCTTCTCTTGAGTTTTTATCAGTATTATACCTATCAACTACTCCTGTTGAAATCTCTTGAAGAAGATCTTCATCTAACTTTTCAGCTAGATTTTCATACCAGTTTTCTTCACCTTCAAAGTTTCCTTCGTCAAACTCTACTGATACATCTTCATCTTCAAAATTAACTGTAACACTACCGTCTTCCTCAATTTCAAAGGTAGGTCCACCTTCTAGTGGTGAATCCTTTCCTGAAATGGGAATTACATTTGTCTGTTGTTGTTCAGACATTGACATAATTTGTTCTAATGGATTTCTTTCAATTGCCATAACTTATATTCCTAATCCTTAGATAGTCGGTTATTCCACAAAGTAAATAAAGACTTTGTTTTCTCGTCTATATTACTCTTTAAAGCATCTAGATCTGCTCTTAATTTTACTACTTGAGTATAAGTATCTCTTTTATGTATATCATCCACATCTTTTCTTAATTCCCCTACTGCACTTTTTAGTTTAACAAACATAACAATTATACCTACAATAGCTACAATTTGAGGCCAATAAGAGGTAATCTGTTCTGACATTTTGTACCTCCCACGAGCTAATCCTTTATATATATATATTTTTTTAGATTCAATATTTAAAACTAATTTATTCTTGATTTGTAATTTCTTCTTTATTATCTTCTA
>Ga0209757_10000292_pt1 | contig 12338 bp, 11 predicted proteins | sample ETNvirome_6_1000_FD_185472 | JGI IMG/M metagenome (GOLD analysis project Ga0209757, IMG submission 185472) | Marine viral communities from the Pacific Ocean - ETNP_6_1000 (SPAdes) (version 2) | ecosystem: Environmental > Aquatic > Marine > Oceanic | place: Pacific Ocean | collected 2013-06-19 | reverse complement strand
AAATTTCGTTGGTACAGTGCTAAGTGCTGACATATCATCATTGATTAACATCTTACGAGTAAAAGCAATCTTACGAGCAAACGTGTCGATAGCGTATTTCTCTTTACCTTCACCGATTGTGCCAGCTTTGTACTCACCACCTTCACCTAATGGTAAAAGCTGAGGTGCATCACCAACTTGGTACATGTGTTTTTCACGGAAATCATTCACCGTACTTCTGCGACCTAAATCACGGAAAGTTTGTGGTGTCTGCGTATAACCGTCTTGTAAATTCTTGTTCATTACGTTTTCAAGAATTAACGGGAAGTCTGATGTACTATGGAAAGCACGTTCAGCTAATTTAGTACGTGACATACCACGTGTGTTAGTACCACCTGCTTCAACACAGTGACGACCCATATCAAGTAAAGTCATACCGTTGAAATCACGTACACCAGCAGTTACGTCTACATCATCACCGCATCGGTAAAGAATTGCATTTTCAGCATTTTGACGTTCTTGAGTACGAGCATCTTCACGTTGGTCAGAGTGTAAATCTACACCTTGGTTACGAATAACATGCTCAGATGATTCGTTGCTTAATTCAGCAATTACATCACCACGGAATTTATTTAAGTCATCACCACGACTAAATGCGGTCATTGCAAAACTGTCAGCTAAACCAGCGCTACGTACAGCATCAAGCATTGGTTGTAATTGACCACGTGCTTCAGTGCGTACAGCATCTACATCAACAGCAGGTGTAGCAGGTGTAGCAGCAGTTACGGCAGCAGTTACGGCAGCAGCTACGGCAGGTGTAGGTGCGACTGAACGTTGTTGAAGCGCTAACAGAGTGGTTAACTCTGCATTTTCTTCATCTGAACGACTTTGCATGCCTTGAAGCAAGGCAAGTCGAGCCAGTTGTTTTTCATCCATCTTTATATCCTCGGTTACTATTTCGACTTCATGAGTCGGTTCATTTTTACGTTCAGCACTACGTGTGCCATTCGTGGTTTCGAAGCTAGCGACCACGAAGCTCAATTCAGTAGCCTCCCAATCAGTAGCACGATACGTGTCTAATTTATCGGTTTCACCACGTGATTTCAAGTATTTATGTACTTTATAACCAAGTGACACATGACGAAGTATACCATCTGCTGCTTTTTGCATTTTAATATCACTTGCTTCGTCTTTAGCAAAACGAACAGTACCTATCAATGCACCATCTTCAAAACGGTAATCTTCAGTAACACCGAACACACCATCAATACCATCATAAGTACGGTGGTCACCGATGACAGATAAACCTTTATCGAGTCGTTCACAACGTACTGCTTCAGGTGTTACGTCAAGTTCTTCAAGGTATTCAAAGTCATTATACCAATCATAGCGCTTACCTGCTTGACCAGTGGTGAATACTACTTCAATTGTTCGTGCTTCAGCGTTAAACGTGTCAGGTCTAAACTCACCGTTCATTCTCATGTTAGGCATAACAGCCTTACGTACTGATTTTCTAACTTTATCGCCCATTAGGTTTACCCCTATCTTCCATCATTTCAGTGATTATTTCTTGTTTCAACGAGTAACGCAAGCCGTCAATATATTTACGGTGTTTAACATTTTCACGCTTATGGTTGATTGTGAAAAATATAACCGCTAATAATATTGATAAGAAAGATAAACCTAAACCAATTAAAGGTGCATAAAAATTAATTGTGCTTAGAATTCCTGTCGCTACAGTTGCACTCGATGTTACTGACACACCGACCAACGCACTTGTTGTATGTTGAACCATTTCGGACATTATTCTTGACCCCTTTGATCAGTTGACGTATTAAGATTATTATCTGTGTTGTAAATAATATCACGAATCGGTATGGATAAAGCAATTCCCAAAAATTTAATAAGAATGATTCCATGCGTGTAATACTCATATTCGCTGTAGATAATATTCTGAACAAAAACAACATCTATTTCAAGAGTTAAGAATAATGTTAATGTAGCAATATAAATGCAAGATTGATAGTAAGCATGTAATGTTCCTAGTTTTAATAACCAAAAACATGATGCAAACGTGATTACTGCTCGGTTTATGTACAACTGCGAACCGTGCTCGTTTGAAAATAAATGAGCGTTCACCACAATAATTAATGACGTAATAAATAAAATTCCCCACACTTTACGCTCTTTTGGTATGAGAACGTAAGGTATGAGGAATAAAAAATAGTAATAATCAGTCATTCTATTTCTTAGGTCGAGGTGGTTTAGTTGGATCTTCCATCATTTCACTCCTTTTGGTCAAGTTATTTATTTTTTCTTCGGATGCTTAGTTTTGATTTCTTTCACCTTGCCTGCAATTTCATCAAGCTCAGTCGAATCACCATAAGCGTGTTTTATTAACGCATCTAATATATCACCTACGGTATGTTCAAACTTAGCTTCAGATGATAATTTCACATATTCATTAAACCGCTCAGTACGATAGTTAATGTTTTTATTCTTCCATTGATCAACAGTAAGCCCAAACTCAGGTCGTTTCGGTGCTGATTTAACACCTCGTAAACCTTTGAGCCAAGCATTCGCATCTTCAAGTTCTTTACGTACCTCTAGCGCTGCTTTATAAGCATTTAAACCAATCCGAGTAATCAGGTTGTCATCTGCATCATAAGTTAAACTACCGTCAGCATCTAATACAGGTTCTTCTTTACCTAACTCTTTAGGGTCAGAATTTAGAACCAGTAAGTGCTGCTCATACCATTCATCCGCTGCTATTTGTGCAGGGTCAATAGTTGGTAGATATGCAGTAATAGTCGCATCAATACCCTTTTGAGGTCTACCGTCAGTAACCACACGTTGCACATCAACTAACGATTTAGATGTTTTAAAACCTACTACTAAACCATCTTCCACATATTCATATAAATTCATCATTATTCCCCTGTATACAAACCAAGTGGGTAAGCTTTCTGGACAGTAACGCAAGTATTACCGTTATCGTCAACGAAAGTAGATTCACCATCCACCACCACAAGTTTACCAGTATCACCCCAATCAATGTCGTATTTCATTTCGTTAGCCAACCAGACGAGATTGTATTCACCATCAATAACCGTGATGTAAGGTACAGTTTTTACAGCAGCACCTCCAGCTAATAAATTAGTAATATCGTGGGTAGGTTCATATCCCGCAAGAACGCTAAGTAGTCCTGTATTCGGGTCAGTATAATCACCCGTTAAACGTGATGACCATGTTGACACTGTACCCAAGGTGGTAGCTACTTTTCCTAACAGGTGACTGACGAGAATACCCCCGTAGATGACACCCTCTTGATTAACAGCAAATAAATCCCCTAGTTCACCAACTCGTTTAGAGTTATTAACTAATTTGTAAGGGTTAGCACCAGTGGTATATTGGATTAAAGCAACATGGTTAGCACCGTAGTTATCTGTTATCTGGTTATTGGTTACATCAAATGTACCCATGTTACCAGAAGCAGTCCAAGTAACCCCACCATCAGAAGTAAAAGTACGAACCCCTTGCGTGTAAACTTTTCTACTTAAATCATAAGGGAAACTAGTTTGCGGAATCCAACGACCTAGACAACCATCAGGATATGTAACAGCTATGTTAGCAGGGTCATTTGCAATAATATCTTGCCACGGTACATCAACGAATCTAGTAGGTAATAACCTTTCCCTAACAAAATACAATAATTGTCCTGCTGTCAACTGTATAACAGGGTCGTTACCCCACTGAATAAAATCACCATTACCATCAGTATTGGTAGCTGTAACTATTGCTTTAGTCAGGAATACACTACCTGAAGTAACATCATAGACGGATATTGAATCACCTATAGCAAACTCAGCTTTATCAACCACGTAACCACCGCTAAACATTAGTGTGGCTGGTTGATCACCTGTACTAATTGCTTTAGTAAAAGGAACACCCTCTTTACCTCGAATTTTATCAGCAATACCTTTCTGCGCGAACTCTATCCTTTCACTATGTACTGTTTTTCTCACCATAGGTCTTTCGTCAAGAATCTGACCTAATTTAATACCATCATAGTAAGGGTGGTTATCTGTAGTAATTCTACCTGTCTTAGCGCTACTCATGTAACCTGATGTAGCAAGTAACTTAGTTGAATCAAAACAATCTGAACGAGAAGTAAATGAAGTTGCTGTATTATACCAAAACAAGTCATCAACAGCTTTCTTGCTACCTTGTGCGTTAAACTCAGGACTGTATAAGCCTTGGTTCAATCGTGGGATATGTCCAACGAATACAAACGTATCCGAACCATCAGTCCACAATGTTCGTTCACCTAAAGCTAACGCATAACCTAGTGCTACCATAGCATCAGCAGCATCAGTGTAATTACGTAACCCTTGATGGATAACGTAAGTCGCATCATCACGTAAAACAATCACATCATCACGTTCAATTACTGACTGAGTTAAATCATTACCCCCAGCTACAACAGCAGCAGCTAAATCAACATAACGACCCGTACCATCAAGTTCATCTAAACCATCGGGTGCGGTAGGTAATGTAATTACTGTCGCTGGCATATCAATAATTTGATTACCTATGCGATATTCTTTAGCTTCAGTAGTGAACTGATTAGCTACAGTAGCAGGGGTTGTAAAATCGTTATCAGTATCGCGTTCACCTAAGATGCCGTGAGCGTTATAATATCTATCCAGCTCTACTTTACTCACCAGCTCAGAAACCAGCCCTGTAATAGCGCCAATAGGATGCGAATTTTCAGCATCCCTCGCTCTCATTTGATTATGACGAATTGCGATAGGGGCAGTAAAATAAGATGCTTCACCATCACCTACAATAATAGATACTATAGTATTTGAATTACGTGTAGTTGCAGCATACACCTTAATACCTACCCTGTCTGTAGGGTTAAGGGGTATTGCTTCTTTAGTAATTAATATATGTTCTAAAGCACTATCCTTATCGTCAATCTCACCAGAAGATATACTAAATAATACATTCTCAGTGCCATTCGCTTCTCTTGAGAATATTTCAAACCTTAAATTCGTTACCCCCTGTGTATGGCTTACAAAACGGTGAAAGTGAAAACTCCATTCACCAGCAGGTATACCATCAGCATCAACATCACCATCAAAGATATAACCATCAAGTAATACTTCATTGTTATTACAAACAACGTCAACCGTTGTGCTTAACGCATCGGGGGTATACGATATTTGGTTGTAGGTGGGGTTGGTGGTTGATACTAGTTCAGTAAGATACACATTGGCAGCGTATCCACCAGAACCAATGACAATCTCTAAATCACCTGAACCAAGTATACTTCCCCCATTAATCGATTTAATATTCTGCTGGTTAACAAGTGCTTCTTGCGTACCTGCAAGTTTACCCACATCTGCATTCGTGAAATCATTAGTACTAAGACCTTTACCTGCTACTTTTTCAACCTTATCGTTGTTTAACGTGGTCAATGCTGTGTTAGTTTTATTACGCATATCAGCGTGTGTGCCGTTACCATCAAATAAGTCTAAATCACTCATAATTAATCAATCCAATCTTCATTATCATCCCAAATATCATTATCATCCCAATGTGAACCATGTTCAGGTGGATCAACAGGTTTATCTTCATAATGATGTATATTTTTAACTACTACTGTTTTCTCTGAGCCTAAATCTATCCATTTACCCCAATTACCCGATGGTCGTTTAAATCGAATCTTACGACCTTTAATTTCGTGGTCAGGTGTTTTACCATCCTTACCATCTTTAGGTTTGGGTATTTTTGCAAGCACTTTTTTAACAATATCATCAACATCAGCATCTTTACCAGCTTTACCACGAATAGGTTCAGGAATAAGTGGTATGACACGTGATATTATTTCATCAAGTGTAGGTGCATCACGACCATGTTTAGGTGCAGGGATAAGTGGTGTAATGCGTTTCATTATCTGGTTCAGAGTAGGTGCATCACGACCATTTTTACCAGCGATAGGTGCAGGAATATTCTCACGAATAACATCAGTTAACTCAGTCAGTGACGGTGCATCTGAACCATCATCACCTTTAATCGGGTCAGGAATATTCTCACGAATTACATCGGTTAACTCAGCTAACGAGGGTGCATCAGCACCGTCATTACCATGATATACTTTAGGTCGTTTCTCAGCTTCACGCTTGGCTAATAATGCAATACCGAAACTAAGTAACTGTATTTTATCATTCGTCCGTAGAGTCATCGGCTAGACTCCTTGCTATTGAATTAGCTAAGTCTATAAAGCTTCTGTCACCGTCATCACCATCGTCATCAGTGACCTTATCTGCATTGGCACTACTAGCATCGTTGTTATCCAACTGATTACCAGTGCTGGCAAACATACTAGGGTCAATATCAAATGGTAAATCGTTAAATAGTTTCTGGTCTGCTTGCCATTGCACCATAATATCTTCAAATTTAACACCCTCAAGCTCTTTAGCCGCAACCGATGGTGATTTCATACCATGGCGCACTTTAGCCATTAATGTGTCAAATTCTTCTTTAGGATTGACAGCAGCACGAATAGGAAATGTCCAAGTCGGTTTACCTAAGTTAGCTTTACCGTTCTTGACAACATGAAGTCGCTTAAACCATCTAAATAATTTATTCAACTGAGGTAACAACATGTGTTCTTGAATATGGTCTAACTCAGCGAAGAAATCAATCTTAGCCATGCGACCTGAAGCGAAATTCAAGCGAGAATAATCACCCGTTAGCATTTCGAATGTCTGACCTACACCCATGGCTATATCTTGCTTAATACCTACATCAAAAGCAGCAGAGTTATCAACTTTAGGTGGACTGACTGTGCTGATTGTTTGACCAGCTTTAACATACTCAATCATAGCTGGTTCAATTGCATCAGGTAACGTATGACTACCATCACCAGAAGCACCTATGCCAGAAGCACCTTCAGCTTCTTCAACAATTAACGCAAAACAAGCAGCTATCTGTTGCTGCATTAATTTAGCATCCTGTGAAGTATTGTAATTATTCAACGTGTGAGCAACAGCAGCTAACCAGCTCATACCTAAATGCTGACCTGCACGTTCCTTATCGTAGATATGTAATATATCTTCTTGCTTATAAAATTTTGATTCAGTAGGTTTAGCCATTTGAGTATTAGTAACTTCAGTGTTAAACCAATATCCTTCAATCTGACCATTACTATTGTACTGCACACCATCAATGATTGTTTTATTCTGAGATTTCGCTTGCTTGTATTTATCTAAGCGAGACTGTTCAAATGTCTGTAACTGTAATGGGAAGTCAACATTGTTATTAATGTGAGCACGAACAAATACCGCACCTGATTCAGCAACAGTGGTTAACCACAACCATTGCAGACCATACAAATTATAATGACCTTCAAAATCACAGTCAGCAGATTCAGCCCATTCATCCCATTCAAGCATGAAAGATTTCATCTTACTCACAGTACCACCGATTAAATCGAGCTTAATACCTTTACCAACACCATGATTACCCCAATTGCGCTTAGAGCGCCTTGCTAATGGGTTATTTCGACCTAACTCTTGTCCTGCGTTGGCTGCATCATTTGAAGCACGTGAGACTTCCTGTGCGGCTGTTGAACCACTGAACCATCCACCTGAACGTCTACCTTTGCTAGCAACGTCATATTTACGAGTAATTGACTCACGTGTTAAACGTGCTTGTGTTCGCCTTAAACCAGCTTGCGGATTAAAATAACCGATAACTCTATCTAAATAATTAGCTTTCATTTTAATATCCTTGGCTAGTGCTGACCAAACGTGTGCCTTTCGGTGTACTAGCACTCAGCTCACGTTCAGCTTCTTGTATCGCTATACGCATTTCTTTCATGGTGTTATATTCAACCCACGTATCACCTTCACGTAGTTTCAATATACCTCTAGAATATGCTTCTTTGAGTTTATTAAGTTGGTCTAATGTCATGCTCGTTTAATCCAATTTGATTTACGTCTACCGTCAATAGTCTTAGGTTTAGGCTTAGGTTCACTATCTTCACTGGTAACAACAGGTTTTACATCAGCAAGATACGTATTTTCTAATTCAACCCAATTAGCTTCAGTCATTCTATCAATCTGTAGCATAGCACTACCAGCTCGTGAATACACCCGACAATCTAAGAAGTGATTGTCTTTGCGTAATTTTTCCCAATGGTGGCTATGAAAACCACGATTGTCAACTTTAGTGATATATTGTTCAGCAGTCAATTGTTTAAAATATTCTTCATCGTACATAGGGAAACGCGAGTAACCTGATGGATATTCACGACCTTCAGCAATCTGTTCATCCGTTGGTTTTTTAGCATTTAACCAGCGATAAATCTGCTCTTTAGCAACTGATACACCGACTTTCCACAACTTAATACCACGTGACAATCGCTTACCGTTCATCATTACATCAACTAATGATGGTGTACCTAAAATCATTTTAAGGTTATCTTCACCTTTCACTGGCACAACTCTATCTGAACCATAACCACGGCAAAACGAATAAACTTCTTGAGTCTGATAACCACTATCAATACAGGTCATCATGATAGGTACACGAACTTTCTTACTGTTCGGATAAGTTCTATCAAGGAAATCACTCAGTCGTTCTTTCGTTTCTTCATCTTCAATGCTACCTTGAATAATACCTTTATCAATTGACCAAGATTGCTTCTTGCGACCCCAACCAGTGACTTCGTAAACAAGGTAGTCTTTCTGCACATCAATACCACATGTAACCAGTAAAGCACCGTCAGGAATCTCACACGTTTTATAGTCCTCACGATTCTCGTAAATACGCTCCCATTCAGGTTGCATACCGACTTCTTTCCATGTTTCAGCCATTCTCGTATTGTAGAAAGCTTTTAATGCTTCAGGGTTATCTTGAGCATCGGCAAACTCACGTGCTAACACTGTAATCGGTGTAAATGGTGAAGCAAGTGCTGATACCTTGTAACCATGATGCCATGTGACTTCAGGCTTACGTGCCACCCAATGACCCTCACGAATACTGTAATGACGGTCTGATTCTGTCCACTCACAACCGCATGATTTACACACAATTGCAGCTTTATCATGCTGGAAAACACCTGTCTTACCATCTTTAGGTATGTTTACATTCATCCAGTTAAGCACATGTGATTCACCACAATGCCTACATTTTTGATGGTACTCACTCATATTAGAATTAGCATATTCTTGAGCAATACGTGATTTACCTTCCACTGTTGGGCTACAGGCAGTAATTTTTTTAGCTCTACGACCATAGGTTGTACTTCGACCCCAAGCGACCTTGATAGGACAACCTTCACCACCTGAACCACCTTCACCAGCACCTACGTTAATAGGATACTTATCACATTCATCAAATAACATGATCCTACATGCTCTCATAGCAAGGTCAGTAGGGTTTCGGGCAGAAACGATGGAAATCTGACCACCAGCGAACTGTTTCTGAGTGATGGTATTACCTTCACCTCTACGGTTATGCGCAAAAATATCAGAGATTACAGGGGTTGCATTGACTGATTTAACCAATCGTTCTTTAGACCACGCTTCTGCTGTCTCTTTCTTCGGTGCGACATACATTATCGGGCTTGGTTCTTGGTGCATGTAGTAAAGTGCGGTATTTATCATGAGTTCAGTATTGTGGGTAGGTATTAATTCACGACCACATAAATATAAACGGTCAGGTGAATCAACAGCAATACACTGAACAGGTACGCTCGGTATTTCTTCCACGTTCACTATTCGCCTACGTCTTGACTCACTGACTCTCAATTTAGGGTTATTAATATCACGAACACGCCCGAGCTTTCGCTTCAACTTAAATACAGGTAAATCTGAATATGATGAAAAATGAATACAATATGAATCTTTACATTTCGTTTTTTCAACTCTGACCGTTGGCTTTAAACCAAGTGACCAACATAAACCCATGAAACCATTTTTCAATCGCTCACTAGATGTGCTGAATGAAGTCACACCTTTTTTACTTATTGTACCGTCAGTGTCCATTAAACCTTGAAGTAAATCTAATCGTTGTTCAATTGAACCCTGTAAGTAAATATCAGGTATGTGTTTTTCATTACCTTGATTATTCTTATTTGACCCTTTCATTAACCTGAGTGAATTAAGTCTACTGTGTAATTTATTATCGTCAAAAAGCCTGAACTCACGTGTGTTAGTACTACTCATTTTACTGGTAGGTTTCTGCTCCCATGAGTAACCACGTTTTTCAAATTCAGACAAAGTTTCAACATCATCTTTGTGCATTGTGATACGAGTAGAATAACTATGACCATCACCTAACCAGCAACCTAACAAGTAAGGGTCGATAGGTAAGTTAACGGTACGTTTTAACAATGGTTTAGTAACGGGTATAGCGTATCTATTACCATAATCATTCTTAAACGTGGTACTCATTTCAAGCGTATTGATAACCCTTGTACACTGAGTAGTTGACCTGTTTTTACTGTCATCAACTTCCCACTTATGACCAGCATCAGCTATTATTTCAGCACCATCTGAAAAAGTTACTTTAAAACATTTCTGACTATTTTTAACTTCTGATTTATGTAAAACATTACAAGGTTTACCATCTTTACCGTACACGTTATCACCCACATTGAGTGACCCCATGGTTTTCCACCCTTTCGTAGTAAGGATAGGTGTATCAACAGCTAATGCTTTTGCCAGTTGGATACAACACATCATTGTAACCTCTTGAGCATCAGGGTCACTAATACTCAACATTGGTTTACGTGCCACTTCAACACGTGCTGTTTTCCATCGACCTGCTTCAGCAGAGTTATCAGGTAAATAACGGAATTCATCAGCCCACTCAACCAAGTTCAATTTAGGTGGTGCTTTCATACTGCGCTGAATGGCAGCAGTTATCATTTCCTTAATGCGAAGTTTCGCTTCAGGACTCGTTTCAAGAACGTCTATATCATCTACAGCTACTACGTCCATTATTCACTCTCTACATATTCGTGTTCGTAATCGCTGAGTTCTTCTAGCATATCAGCTACTTCTTTGTCGATTAATTTACTGACACCTTCTTCATCCTGATGACTAAGAATACCTGCCATGCGACTTGACATACTAACCAACTTCGCACGAACATTAATTAATGAGTCAGTAAAATTTTCCATCAGGTCATCAATATTAGCCACCTTAGCTAATTCGTTAGCCAACTCTAATTCAGCTTTCAACGCACCTGCTAATTCCCTTCTTCGTTTTGCTTCAGCTAAACTAACAACTTCAGCATCTTCTTCGACTTCTTTATCCTTAACCAATCGGTTAATCTCATATTCCATTTTCCACTTCATGCAAGCAGCAGAATCAAACAGGTAAGATTTACCTTTACCACCTTCATACGGCATACCTAACTTGACATACTTAATCATAGTCTGAGGGGTAACAGCGAACAGTGCAGTCATATCAGCCATGGTTAAATTTATCCCTGCTTTGTTCCCGAAACCTAAATCTATTCTTGGTATATTTGACATTTAAAAGTTCTCACTTAACTGATTCTATTCATCATCATCATCAACAAGCCACCCTGCGGCTTCACAACATTCGTGAAGGTAATCAGTGGCACTTTCATCAATATAATTCTGCTTTTCGTCTGCTGTTAATTCATCCCAATCATCAGGTAATTCCTGATAATCAACATGATCACCATTAACCCAACCAGTGCTTACATGTAATTTAATTTTCATCATCTGTTCTTTTTCTGAGTACGTTTATTCAATTCACGAATACGGTAATATTCACGTTCTTTAATTTTCTCAACGATTTTATTTATCTCATTCACCTTAGCTACATCACGGTGTAAATTGCTTTTCGTAACACTGGTCATGGATGCAATCATTTCAATATCAAAACCATCAACGAAATAATAATGAAGTGCTTTGTGCATTTCTTCACTGTTCATCTTGGTTAATGAAATAAGCATATCTACTATCTGACGGTCGTTACCACCATGCAGTAATTTATAGGTGCAACCTCTCTTTTTACGTGTTCCCATTTGTCCACTTCCTCAATGAGCTACGGTGATGTAAACCAACGCTAATAATATAGCGGTAACCCAACAGATTTTGTTCTTCATTTGTCCACTTCCTTTTTCAAATTTTTTAGAATTATTTTAGGGTTAGCTAAATCACTTAACTGATTCAATTATGCGTGAAAACAAGGGGGTAGTCAATCAGTTAACTGATTTAAAGCAATAACTTAATGATTTACAAGGGTTTACTGTTACCTAGTTGGTAACGCGTTACTGAGTTTACGCTTTCCGCGAGTCTACGCCCC
>Ga0209757_10000291_pt1 | contig 12343 bp, 7 predicted proteins | sample ETNvirome_6_1000_FD_185472 | JGI IMG/M metagenome (GOLD analysis project Ga0209757, IMG submission 185472) | Marine viral communities from the Pacific Ocean - ETNP_6_1000 (SPAdes) (version 2) | ecosystem: Environmental > Aquatic > Marine > Oceanic | place: Pacific Ocean | collected 2013-06-19 | reverse complement strand
GTAGTTAAAGCAGTATTATTAGTTGTATTAAATGTTCCTGTTAATGTAGGAATAGCCATTAATGCAATAATCGTCATATTAATGTTAGTAGAAAAATCAATTGTACTTAAACCACCAGTATTACCATTAATATGAAATACTTCAAGTAGTACATTTTGAGAAACATCTATTGTTGATAATATTGATGCATCTGCCCTAAAATGAGTTAGATTTACATTTTGAGTTATATCAATACTAGGACATGGTTGATTTGAAATGTCTAAATGTGTTAAAGCAGTAAAGCATTCAACACCAGTAAAGTCAGTAATAAGAGTTCCAGCACAAGGTAAATGTGTTAATGTATTGATTAAAGTAACATCAATAGTAGTACCAACCCATTGACCTACAAGTGCAGGATATATAATTTCAATATATGCTCTAAAGTTAGGATCAGGAATATTACAGAATGTTGGTGTAGGGCATGGATTACCAAATGTATCTCCTAGATCAATACATGGAGTATTCCCCCAATTAGTATTAGCATATGGAACACTATCCACACTAATACAAGTAAGATTAGGAGTGTTATCTGTTTGGAAGTTCCCCGTTGGCATATTAGAATTATTACCATTAGTTACATCAAGACTGGCTAATACAGAATTAGTATGACAATACAACTGAGTTAAAAGAACATTACTAGTTAAATCTAGAGCTGGAATTACAGTAGCATTACAATTTAAATGAGTAAGAGCAACATTAGTACTAAAGTCAATAGTAGCTAATGACGTACATCCTTCACATATTATAATTTCTAAAAGAATATTAGTAGATGTATCTAAAATAGTAATGTTTGTAGCTCCACAATCTAATATTTCTAAAGCCGTATTAACAGAAATATTTATAGCAGATAATGCTTGCCCACCACAAGTTAAACTTGTTAGAGCAGTATTTGCTGGTAATGAAAGTGTACCACCTAATGCATTAAAACTACAATCAAATATTTCTAATGCAGTAAAGCAATTAATACCTGTTATATCAGAAATACCTAATGCAGAAATATCTAAAGTAGTTACTGTATTAACAGCTGATACTAAAATATCACCAGTAATTGGTCCTGTTTTAAGACCTAGATTTATTAATGCTTGTTCAAAATTATTATCAGGTATTTGACACATAGCTCCAGGATCTGTACTAAACGAGTCACATACAGGTGAATATATAATATCATCTGTACATCCATCTATATCTGGATCAGGATTTATATATGCTCTCCAATAATATGTGGTTGCTGCTGTTAATCCTGTTGCTGTTTCCATTATTAAAGTATTTGCAACACCGTCTCCAGGATATGAAGATAATGTTCCTGGTACCATTGTATTTGTTGTTTGTCCTCCAGCAGTTATATTACCAATTGTTAGATCACTATTAGTTCCATATATAATTCCCCATGTACCTGTTGTTCCACTTGCCCCTGGTGTAGTTAGATTTCCTAATGAAGTATATTGATAACCTAAGTTAAATTCAGTAGAACTACTACATGAATTCAATAGACACTCTATAATAGGACATGCATTAGGTGCAGTAAAAGTTTGTAGTGCATTCCAATCTGAAATTAATGTACCACAATTAGCTCTTACTTGGAATTCATACTCTGCATTATAAGTATAACTTGCTAGTGAATAATTTGTTGTATTAATATTATAAACTGTTGTCCATGTAGTTGTACCTACAATTCTATATCTTAAATCATATAGTACTGTAGTTGCTGTTGTACTTGTTGCAGACCAATTGAATTGGATTTGTTGACCTAAACTTCCTGCAGCAGGAATAATTGTAATTTGTAAATTACCTGGTGCATTACATGTACATTGTGGATCTGGTGTTGTACATACTGGATCAGGACATAGTTCTGTTGCAGTTATTAAAAGTCTTTGTTGTGCACAATCTCCTGATGTAGTAAAGCATTCGCATAATTGTGCAGTATGTTCTGTATTAATAGATGCTTTAGTTATTATATGAGTATATCTTCCAAATTCATTTGTCTTACCAACATCTTTACCGTCTAAATATATCTGATAATCCTCTATTGCTGTACCATTTTGATTTATTACATCAAAAACTAAACATTCATTATCTTTACATTCATATAAATCTAATGTAAAGAAGTTATTTAAGTCACTTGTAAAACCTGCTTGTGTAAAAGGAGCAGATGTAAAATTACCTCCCCATCCATAGTTATCTAAACCACCATATCCAAAAGTATGTTGAGTTATTGTGTTTGGTTCATTCCAATAAAGATTTGATCCTAGTATTTCAATTGCTGCTATTGATGTACCTCCCATTGTATTTACTGGTGCTGTACCTGTTAGATATGTACCATCTTGTGTAGGTCTGTTACCACTAGCTATTGCACCAATTGAGTGTAATGGAAATGGTTTGTGTGGAGAATATATAATATCAGGTTTACTTGGATATAAGAAACAATTTAGAGAATGATTACATGATCTTGATGTAAATTCATTATACGTATCTATATATTTATTATAATCTGCTTTCCATGATGGAGATATAGTACCACTAATAGTAGCAAGATTCCAATCTGATGCACTTCCAGTTGTGGAACCACTTCCATGATAACATGAAAATGCTACATCATTATCAATTTTATTCATGTCTATTTCACATTCATCTGCAAAACAAATCACTAATACTTGTTCTGTTGCTGCTGGTGGTGGTGGGCCTACCCAATTTATAGTAGCACCTTGTGGAACATAACCATCTGCACCAGTCCATGTTTGACATGTTGTGCCAGGTTTCATACTATCATAAAATATATTAACACAATCACCATTTTGATACCAATCTTGTACTTTTAATACCTTCCCCATTTTATAACTAGGATCACCACTACATTGACATTCACCAGTTGCTCCATCTGATGTGACACCACAACCACCACAACATCTACCTGGACCACATGCTGGATTAGAAGGATTTGAACAAAGAAGAGTAGTAGAACAATTAGTTCCTGCATTATTAAATTGTCCTGTAATTGCAGTTGTAGCCCAATCTAACCATCTTTCTCCTCCAATAATAGTATGGTAATGACTACCACTAAAACCTAAACTAATAAGACTCTGCATCCATAATTCTGTTGCTGTATGTGCTTCTTTAACAGCACTTACTCCTAGTGATGTACCATCATACATGAAATATACTGTAAGATTTCCTTTTTCAATTAATCCACATAATGGTTCTACCCAACTTGGATATGTACCTTCTGCAGGAGGTGTACCAGGTGAAAGCGGTTTAAATACTTCTCTTTCAAGTTTAAAACCTGTATATTCTTTTTCTTTTTTATCTTCCCAAAAACATAAATATTTTTCTGTAGCTATCTTATCTAAGGTAGTCTCACATGGACTAATCATACCAAATCTTCTTGCTTGAAAATGTTTATAAACACTATCAGCAAACATTGCTTCTGTCTCTATTCTTTTAATATCTGAGTCAGTAAGGAATTCTGCAGGATTATATTCTCCATAAGCTATATCACAAGGTGGAACAGGAGGTAAACATTTTCCATCATCACAACATGCAGTTGCATCATAGTTAGGTGCTGCTGGATCCATACATCCTGGAAAACAACATGAACCATCATCATCAGTTGCATTAGAATCATAATTACAAGCATAAGGATCTGTACATCCTAAACTTCCTTTATAGGTACATGATCCATCATCTATAGTTGCAGTAGGATCATAATTAGATGCAGTTGGATCTGTACAACCATATAGACAATCTATTGTTGGTGTATAATCACAATAACCTGCATTTACTTCTACAAGATATTCTACACAAGAACCAGGGAATGTTATCTGTTCACCTGCTAAAGTATAAGTTGTACTATTATCAACACCTTGAAAATGAAGTTGTCCATTAGCATCTGTAGTTAGCATTGTTGAAGGTACATTAATTGGTGTACCATTTAGATCTGTAAATATTGGATAACTTATTAATGGTGCACCAGTAGATAGATCATTTACTTGAACAGTAACACAATTTTCTGATGTACATCCTGAAGTGGTTACCCAACCTGGATTTACTTGATAATTCATTACATTATTCATCTTACCAACCCAATCAGGTACAGCATTAGGATTAAACATGCCTGCCATATTACCTTCTACAGTTGCAGTATTAGAAAACATTGTACCAGGAAAGTTAAATGGATATGTTACATTAAACTGATCTAAGTTTCCATTATTATATGTTATATATGGATTACTTAGTTCTAACATTCTAACAACAGGACTATCTATCCCAGGTGGCATATTCCATGCAGGAATACATGTAGTAATATCATTACCCCATTGTGTATTTGTTGCAGTAGCAGCACCAGTAGTCCAATCAGCAAAATAATTTTTTGCATTAGGTGGGAATGTACCTGTACCATCTGTTGTATGTATACATCCTGACACATGTAATGCATAACTATTATTGTCTCCAGAATTAAAAGCACCAGTATATTGAGATGGCCATAATACAACATCTATACCACCAGCAGACATTTGTGAAGAAAGTAAAGGAGTTAGTATATCATAATCCGCTTTCCAAATCAGAGCATTACCATCTTCAACTGGTTGACTACCTGCTGAACAATTAGAATCAAAGTCCACACCATTTTGATATGTGGTTCCGTTTACTGTTATAGGAGATACTGATTGTTCACCATGATAACAACAAGCTGATTCGTCATTAAATACTAAGACTAATACCTTATCAGAAGAATTAGCAGCAGGAGGTAAACCTAATGATGTAATAGATCCACCTGTTGATGTAACAGATGTTGTTGTTCCTGCAGTCATATGACAATAAAAATCATCTACTGAACCAGTATTATGTGACCAAAGATGTATATCACCAACACCATACATTGCACTAGGAACTATAGGTTCTTCCCATCCTGTAACATCAGCATCTCTATTATTTTGAGCAAAACCACCAGCCAGGTTAGTTCCTGCATTATTTACTGCACCAGTAAAACAGGATGATACCCAATCTGCCCATCTAGCTCCTCCTCCTCCTATTACTGTATGATAATCTTGTCCTGCAAATGTATATTGTGCAAGCCATTGTTTAACTGCAGCATACTGTTCTTGAACTTCTACTGCATCATAATCTCTTCCAGATCTATAATAGATATATACTTTATCATAGTTTAATATAGGAGTTGATGAAGAATTATAACAACCTTGAATCCAATCTGGTGGATCAGAACCACCCTGAGGATCATACATATCTACTATTGCAGGTAAACCACAAATATAGTAATATTGCTGAGTATCCCAGGTTGTTGGGTTTGATCCTGTTGCACTTATGGTATATGCATAACTTGTTCCATTATTAACATATGTATCATATAAATCAAAATTAGTTTGACCCTGTGCTTCTAACACCATAATATGGTGTATACTGTCTCCCCAACTTATAGTTATTTCTAAACCTTCAGGAGTACAGTCTACCTCATGTGCAAAGTGACATTTTGCACCAGTATAGTTTAAAGTTGTATCAGAAAAGTAACAGAATTCAAGTGCCATTTATCTTGCTGTTGTAGGAGGTATAGTTACCTGACCAGAGTTAGTTAAAACATTTCCAGAAGGGGAAATAGATATTTGTTGTTGGGTTAATGCTTGATTATATGCATTAATACAACCTTTACATACTACAGCACCATCACCTGCAGTTGCTTTATTACACCCGCAACCTATTGTTTTATTACAATGTGTACAATTCATTTATTTCTTATTTTATATTAACAACACTCGCTTGAGCAAGTAATCTTCTCTAATTTCTTTTTAGCAAAGTTGTATAATTGCATTCCTTCAGTTGGACTTTGACAATATTCTACTTTTGCTTTAGCAGCATCAATCATAAGTTTAATGAGATTCATTTCTCTATATCTATCTTGCTGTTTAGTGTTTGGCTCACACGGAGTCACATCAATCTCACAAAGTTTCTTATAGTAAGATTTCATTATTCCTGTAACCCTTAAGTGATTGTATTCTACATATGCTCTATCAGTAGGAGCTACTGCATATCTTATTACATATACTCCATCTGCAATTGCACTTCTGCTACTAGATCCTGTTAATGCATTTACAGCAGTTGTTGATACAGTATTACCACATGCATCAACACTAGTAGTTAATACTCCTGATAATGATGTACCCGTACATCCTGCAGTTTGTATACCTAAAGAACATGAATTTATTGCTAAATCAAATCCTGGTTGTACTTTTATTAAATTTCCTTGGTTGAATCCAGGTGGTGTTATTAATAATTCACCACAATCTACATATAAACTATCTGTATATTGACTTGTATCTTTTACCCTAAAAATCTCACAATTTGCCACTGTGGGTATCTCTAGGCTAAGTATATGTTTATTTGCCATTCTATTATTTATTTAATATGGAACTACTCTTCAGTAATAATATACAAAAAATATACAATAAAAAAAAAGAGTGAGACATTTAAATCCCACTCTTTTTAAATAATATAAATTATATCTATTACTTTCTAACTAATTATACTAGTTTCCAGTATAACCAGGTAAGAAGTTACTAGACATATCAGTTACAGTTCCACCTAAACCTGCTCCAGTAGATAATTTACTTAATGTAGTTTCAAAACCAGCATCTACAGTTCCTGTCCAAGCAATTTTGATTAGATATTGATCATTATCAAAAGTTCCAGTTGGATTGTTAAAACGAGGTACAGTATGTAATACATAGTAACAAGTATAGTCAGCTGAACGTGTAATACCTAGTCCACCATCAGCAGGACCAACTTTCTCTACTTCTCTCATTCTAGCTGAATCTAAGTTTCCTTGATTAGTAGGATGTTGCATATATCTTTGATACATTAAAACATCTCTAAGAATTAATTCACCTTTAGTTTCAGATGATTTACCTGCTGTTCTACTGATTGTAATACAACCATTAGTACAAGGATCTCCATCTTCATCTAATTCTGATGCATATACTTGAAGTACTTCTTCTTGATAGTAATCTCTAGTATCAAATGAACAATCACCAAATACAGTTTCTGAACTAGTATCAGTAATAGTTATTTGACCTTTATTACCAGCAACAACAGATACATCAGCAGTATAAGCTCTAAGCAATGCAATTGCAGCTTGTTGTTTGTCATATCTAGTATTACCTGCAGCAGTTGCTGAATCAGTAATAGTAGTATATGAACCAACATTTTGATCTTGTTCAACTTTTACATCAACTAATTGACTAAGAATAGGATCAGATAATAATTGAATTGCCATATCAGCAAATACTTTAGCTGGATCTTTATGTGTTTGTCCATCAGGACAACAGTATCCATCACCACCTAAAATTTTGTAACCATTTCTATTTAATGCTCTAAGTACTGGAGCACCTTTAAAATCAAGTCTAACACTTGGATCTCCAGCACATGGAAAACATGTTCCAATTGCTTCAAGAGTTACAAGACTAGTAGCAGCAGCAACAACAGGTTGTTTACCTACAAATCTAACATAATTAGGATTGATCATTTTTGATTTCCATGATTCTGCATATCCACCGTGGAATCTATTTCCACCTAAGATGTCATTTGCAGCACCTGCAACACCAGTAGCACTTCCTAAAGGAGAACCCATTGCAAAGATTAAGTTTGTTGCACCAGCATTAACAACTACATCAGTTGCAACATTGTACGTTTGTGCGTTCAAGAATGCACCTTCTAGTGGTATTAACACTGAAGAATTTTCACCGCCTGATTCTGGAGCAAATGATGTTGGAGCAAACGTTTGTTGAAACGCGTGATTAAAATAAGCCATTTTTTTAACGCCTCCTTATGTATTCAGAGGTCTTTTTTTTTAATTTATAATAGTGTCCATTTTTTTAATGTATTATCTGGACTTAGTATTTAATGATAATACATATATAATATAAGACTTTTATTTCTTATATCATAATTTTTAATTATTTCTTTCTGCAGCTTGCATTTCTCTACTATAGTTATTTGCATCTGCAATATCTCCAGCAATAATTGCTACAGCTTCATCAATAAAAATCTCTACAAGATCATCTTTAAATTCACATTGTACGTCTGCTGCAGATGCTTGACCTGTATATGGATCTATACAATCTTCAATTTGTATTAATCTAGGTTGTCTATAATATGTAAGAGTTGGATTAACAATGTTAAAATCATCTTTATATATTCTTAGAACATTATTTGCCATAGTGCAAACTGTTTCACCCCATTCATAATTAGGGTTCTTTAGTGGATCTCTTAATACGAGATCAATATTTGCTTCTTCTGTAAGATAACAAGTCATTGATCTAGGTTCAGGACAACATTCAGAAGTAGCATCTACACTTACTCTTTTAAATTCCAAATATTGTGTAACATCTGGAAAGTTAGTTGATGCAATATGATTACCATTATCTACTGATGTTACTGGTAGATTAGTTAGTAATACTTGTAAATCATCAATCCGTCTAGTAGAATTTTCATCACCTTCTTGAAACATATTATTACCATGTAAATTTCTTCTACACCATTCAACTTGTGCCTTATTAAAAGCTTCTACAATTTGCCAGCATTCTATATTATCATAGTCTTCACTAGCTATTTTATTAAGCCTTTGTCTAAATTTTATTTGAATAGTTTGATTTAACATGATTATGAATCCCAGTAATTGCTAACTTGTTTAAATAATCTATCTGTAATTTCTTCATTTAGAGGATTTTTAAAATACTCTAAAACTTCTTCATTATTTTTACCTAACTTAATCTTAGTTTCAGATTCAATAATCCATCCCTTATTATCATTTGTAATAAACTGATAGTATGAACCATCCTTTAATATTGTTCTAAGAGTTAAATTTTCCATTGTATCATTAGCTACTGAAGTAAATAATGTTGCTGCTTTAGTTTTTGATGATTCTGAACCTCCTCCATTAATAAATAAATCCATTGCTTCATATAAAACATCAACAGGAGTTGATCTTGAATATTGTGCACTATTTGTGTCAATCATTTTTGTAACATAAAACAATTTATCAGCATCCTCATCATATAACTTTTGAAGATTTGCCAATGCTTTATTTCTTATTTTAGATGATTTAGTTTTTGATGTAATTGTTTTTCTAACTTGATCTAAATAGAATCTACAATTTACTATACTTTGTGCAGTTTCATAATCTTTAGCAACTATAGAAAAACCTCCTGCTTTAATTGCATAAAGTTTTATTAGATCATATGGATCTTTTTTAGGATCTAAGAAGTATGGATCATTTCCTACTTTTAAATGTATCTTACTCCAGAATATATGATTATCTGGTTTTAAGATTTGAACTTTGTTCCAAAACTCTGGGTCATCTATTTCAATAACATTAGATGCCAAATCTTTTTCTAATTGAATAACAACAGTTCTAATTTCTTTTATTTTTGCTTTTCTTTCAACATCAGGTAATATTTTAACTTCAGGAGCAAATTCATTTAATCCTGTAACATATCTCTTAATACCATTTAATTCAAGACAAGCTAAGTCTTCCATATGATATACTCCATCATGTAATGTCATACCATATTTTTCAAGACCCATGTTTTCTTTTTGATCATCAAAGAAAGGACGTATAGCTATCTTTTGGTCTTTTCCTGTTTGATACTTTTCATTGATTGTAAAATCTTTTGTCATTGTACTCATAACTATTTTTTTTGGTTTTTGTTAATATTGGTTTTAAAGAAAGTGGGAGGAGCACTAAGCTCCCCCTTCTTTCATATAATTAATAAGACTAGAATGATCCTCCTGTTACAGGATTCTTCATTACAATCTTAAGAACTTTAGTTGGATCTTTCACCCAAATAGCTGGCATGGTTTGTGTCATCATTACACGGTATCCATTAAAGTTACCTGATGAAGCAAATCCTTGACTACGTCCCATATAGTCCATAGTACCATTTTGGTAGAACCATTTTAATTGATTATCCCAAGATAATTTCAATAAGAAGATATTATCTTGAACATTATCAGTTACATCAAAAATAATGAAGCTGTAAGAAGATAAAGGTCTTCCATCTACTAATGGATTCTCAATGTCATTAGTATGTAAATTATCAAACGCTGGGTTTAATACAAACTGTACATTAGCTAAGAACGGAATAATATAAGAAGTAAATGCATATCCAAAACCTAAGTCCATTGGATTACCTTTAACAATTCCCATAGCATCAGCATTATAAACTGCACCAGCACCTAATGCACCAGTACCAGCTAATCCAGCTGCTTCAGCTCTAATAGCTTCATTGATAAGTTTCATACCACCAATTCCTGTTTGTACTACTAGAGTACGTCCTGGATCTGGTCCTTCTAATTCAACTTTTCCTTGATAGAAGTTATAAAGTTCATTCTTGAACATGTCAAGATCAAATGAAGCTTTATTATAAACTCTTTTGAATGAGTTATCTAATTGCTTCCAAAGACCAACTGATAATCTAATATCATCTGGACCGTCTTGTTTAACTCTACCACCATGACCCCACATTAAGTAAGTCTCAATGTCATTTGCTACCTTAGTAAGGTGTGCAGCTTCCATAGATGTCAAGAATGTTCTAGAAAGAGAACCATTATCAAATGCTCTTTTTACATAATCTTTACCCATAGCTGAAACCATACCTTCTAATGTAGAAACTGAAGGATCAACATTTTTATCAAAGTTTCTCCATATCTCAGTTACAGGTACAGTACCATCAGCATTCATTCCTCCTTTCATCATTAGATCAGCTCTAGATGAAATAGAATAATGAACATGTGCTTCTGCTCCTCCTACAAAGTTGTAGAATTCACGGAAACCTGCACTTGTTGAAATATCAGAGAATCTTTCTCCATATTCACCTCTAGCAGAACCTTTTCTAAAGAATTTAGTTCCTGCTGTAAGGTATTTAGTTGTATCTAATCCTACATTACTTGCATTGTTTACAAGTTGTACAGTATAGATAAATCCATTACCTGCTGGTAAAATATCATCAGCTGTAATGTATAATTCAAGTCCATTATACTTATCATAAGTAATAATATCCCCGTGGCCAAAAGCACGTTTAGAAAGTTTAATTCTAAAATTTTGACCGTCTTTACCTACTGTATCTGCTTCCGTAATGTCGTCAGTTACAAAAGGTAAATCTTGTGCAACAGGTGTTTGCCATTTGTATTCACCTCTTGCATTGTCCACCATGATAGTATTCTTACCACCGAAAGATGCCATTTGGTATAAAGGCATTTCTACCTTTTGCGTCATTGCCCACAGATCCACTGGACCCATGTCCATTGGTTCTGCATTACCAAGCATACTTGCTAAGTGATATGAATCCACGTGTGAACTCGCGTTGTAGCTTGTATCTCTTAAGAACAAGCCGTTGTTTAAAACTGGAGTTGCCATTTTTTCACTTTTTTTAGTTAATAATTATTATTGTTGTTGTTTTTTTATTTTATATTTTTTTATCCTATTATATTAGCCAATTATAGGCATATCAATAACTGCAATAGATCCAACTGGTTCACTAGAATTTCTTGATAATATTACCCATCCATTACCTGGACCTGCCCATAGTAAGTCTACACTTTGACCAGGTTTTCTAAATTCAATATCAGCATAAGTACCAGCTGTTGTTGTTGGTGTAATTGTTCCAGTTCCAGTAGCAGTAATGTTAACTACCTTTATTATATCTCCTATTATGTCACCATCTATTAATGTAAAAGCTGTTGTTCCAACATAATCTAATATAGTAACAGGTATATTAGGATTAATACCTCCAGATGCAACTGTTTCAGTTACAACTTTTAGTGGACAAATATCACATCCTGTCTTAATTGCAGTAGGTACAATAGTACTTATTACTTCAGTAGTAACTACTTTTTGTAAACTATTAAGTTTAAATAGTGCTTTCCAAATATCAGCACTTAATAATTTATTAACATCAGCTGGATGTTTAATTGAAATTGCGCTTGTTCCTGTTCCTGATTTATAAAATATATATGTTATTGTATTAGATACTTCATCTTGATGTATCATTGTTATATCAGTTGCTGATACATATACACTTCTTTGTGTACCCCCATCATTAACATCAAAAGATAACCATTTTTCTAAACTTGATAGAGTTGATCCTCCTACATTTGCTTTTGCTCCCATTTTTCTTTTTTTTATTTATTATTAAAATCTTTTAAACATATTTCCTCCACCTCTTTGTATCTTTCTTTTTGATGGTTTTGATGATTTTGCCTCTGTTGTAGTTGATGCACTCTTATCTGATTGAGTTGTCTT
>Ga0209757_10000288_pt1 | contig 12396 bp, 2 predicted proteins | sample ETNvirome_6_1000_FD_185472 | JGI IMG/M metagenome (GOLD analysis project Ga0209757, IMG submission 185472) | Marine viral communities from the Pacific Ocean - ETNP_6_1000 (SPAdes) (version 2) | ecosystem: Environmental > Aquatic > Marine > Oceanic | place: Pacific Ocean | collected 2013-06-19 | reverse complement strand
ATTGAGGCAGAAGAAGGTGGCGTTACCCCTGATGAGTTTAACCACGACTCTAATAAGATTGACTTAGTTCAAGATGGTGAAAAGATTGGTGAGGCTACAGGTGGAGAGCTTATACTTCCTCCTGACGATGTAGAGGCTGTAAGGGCTGCGTTAGACGAGGGAGATAAAGACGCTGCGTTTAAGTTGATGGAAGACTTGGTGGCTAAGTATGATGAGAACACTATAGAGGGTGAAGATGACGAAGCTCAAGATGGTGGTAAGGTGAAGAAAGTTGCTGATAGCACTACTAAGACCGATGTCTATGATCCTGCTGAGAGTAAAGCTTACCAAAATAAAAGGTTAGAAAGAATACGTAAGGCTGAGTTTAATGACGCTTTCTCTGGGGCTCGTGCTGCAGGTAAAGATACTTTCAACTTCAGAGGAAAAGAATATACCACAAAATTAAAAGAGGAAACACCTAGACTTAAGGGTGGTGGATACCTTGAAAGAGTGAAAGCACGAGTTGGGGCTTACATGAAAACAAAATACTAAGACATGGCTGGAGAGGGTTTATTTTTTACAGGTACTGTTCTCAAGAACAATAGAAAGCTGTTAGATGAAGAGAATGCTAGGCAGCAACTTGCCATGCAGCAGGAGCAGCTTGAAATTCAAAAGCAGGATGCTACTGATAAAAGAAAAGCAAAAAGACAAGAGGGGTTTAAAAAGTCTCAGTCTTCTTATGACCTTTCATCTATACAAGATCCTAGACTAAGAAATATTTTGACTAAGAAGGTTGAAGAGTTAAACAAGTTCTCTGGGGATAATTACGACAGCGATAGTCTTGATGTACAGTCTCAGATTCAAGATATGCGTTCTAACATCACATCGCTTGCACAATACGCTTCACAGGTTGATACTAAGATGCAACTTTACAACCCTTTAAACGAAGCCTCTAACACCCTTAGATATAATAAAAACGAGGATGGAACCCGTATAGTAGATTCAAACTATGACGCTATAATTAGCGAGATGGAGAATAATACTTTTGATTTTAATGCTAGGTCAGCCTCTTTCAAAAATGATTTTGACGGTCAGATAAGGAAGGAAGATACAACTCCTGCTTATAAAACTTGGTTTGCTGAACAGACTGGAGATTACTTATCTGAAAAAGATGGTAATACGTATGTTGGTCTGAAACCTAAAGCTGGGTCTAGAGAGTCTTTCGTGGAGTATTTTAAGGACATTCACACAATAAACGCATCAACAAGAGATTTCAAATCTACTCAAGCTGAGAAGACATATACCTCTGGAGAAACATTTGAAATAGATGGTCACTCCTATACTGGACTTCAAGCTTACCTCCTTCTTGAGGAAGGTAATGTTAATGTTGATTCTATCAAGGAAAGTGAGTTGGCTAGATTTATGCCTGGCTCTGAAGCTTTTGACCAAAAAGATCACCATAATTATATTAACTGGCTTGGTAATAAGATTTACGATAGAGATACTAAGGGTTTGAAGCGTGAATTAATAAAGAGAGCTGAACCTACTCAGGAAGAGAAGGATAAGATAACTCAAGAGGATATTGATCTGTATACAGGACCTTCTAAGGCTAATATTAATTACGGTGATGTTGAGTTTAAATTTGATAGCAACCTTTACCAAGATGTTACAGGTAGTAATATTAAGGTGTCTCTAACTCCTGAGACTTTAATCGAAGGGCAGGGGCAATTACAAGAAACCTTTAATGACGAGTATATATCCGATGTTAAAGAAGATAATAGACCAGTAGAAGGAAAGGTTCTTTGGGTTGGAATAACTTCTGATAATATGCCTGTAGCAACAGTTAAGTATGGAAGCGGTCAATACTTAATACCTTTAGCTGCAATAAGTGAAAAAAAATTCAAGGCTGGGTCTACAGCTTATAAGCTTTACCAACTAGCTATGCAAGGTGTTACTAAAGAGGGGTCTGATGCTACAACCAATCCTGCTCCTAGATAGAAATAAAAAAGAAAAAAAATGAACGATTATTTATCTGAAGTATACGACTGGATTACAAAGCAAGACAACTCTTTTTCTGGGGACGTAGACATCGAATCCTTTAAGCAGAAAATGCAGGACGATTCTTACGCTAAAGAAATACATGGGTGGATGTCATCTATTGATAATTCTTTTTCCGCAGACGTGCCTGAGTCTGACTTTTTAGCTAAAGTAAAAAAAAAAGATTCTTCAGCGTTACAAGGTGCAGTCTCTCCAGAGGATACACAGGATATTGCGTCAGTATCGGAAGGTGGTCAGCCTTCTTTGGTACAACTATCTCAAGATAGCTTAGAGGAAAGATTTTCTGGGTATAAAGACCTACCTATAGACGAACAAATTTCCCTTATAAAACAAGAAGAGAAGAGACCTTTCTTTGAGGCTCATGGTTTAGATATGGACCAAATAGAGGCTTCAAAAAAACGAGAGGAAGAGGTAGAAAATAAACTTGCCTCAGGTGATTTTAAGCCAGGCAGGAATGTGAACCCCTGGGCTAAAACAGAAAATATATTCCTAAAAAGCTTAGAACCTACAGAAAAGATAGATCTTGAATCTGAGCTACGATCCATTAAAACCTCTAGATTAGAGAGGGAAGAAAAAGTATTTACTGCTGATAGCCAATACCATAATGCTAAATACGAGCAAATTGTTGAGAATTACCCCCCAGAAGAAAGAGGGGAGCAGTATGAGAAAGAAAACGTAGACCTAGGATATATACCTACAGACTATATAGACCTTGACGGTGGGAAACTTAGCGTTAAGGGTTTAGAGAAAAAATTATACGATCAAGATTTCATAGATGACCTTCAGGATGGTAAGGTCAACCTAACCATAGATAACGCTAACGATATTGAGGTTTTAGATTACCTGAATGAGCTTGCTCAAAGACAGATAGAATCTGGGGGGCAATTTGGCGATGTCATGGAATCACTTTACACTGGTACTTTAGATATGTTTGTGGCTGGTCCTTTGGAAATAGCTGAAGGTCTCGCTGCTGTAGGTATGGACGCTTTAGAGACTATACCTCGAATGGCTATGCAAGCTGTTGGTATTGGTGACGGACCAAGCCTTTACCATACGTCATTATATATGAATAGAGGTGGTCTTGCTGCTAGTGCTTTTAAGAAACATATTGATAAGGTTAGAGAGAAAAAAAGACTCTACTACGAAGACACTATAACAGAGTCCCTTATAAAGGGTCATTATGGAAACGCATTCGCTCAGACATCAAATAGTTTAGCCGAAAGTGCACCCTTAATAGTGGGTATGATAGCATCTTCTCCTGCTTTGGTTAGAAAATTCGGAGAAAAGGCTGCTCAAAAAATAACCCTTGGTGCGGTAGGGCTTACCACTGCTGGTACTCAATCTCTTGATCTTAAACAAAGGAGACTAAAGGGTGAGCTTGATATATCAGATGGGATGCTTTTACTTAACGCTGCCTTAACTGGTGGTGCTGAAGCGTTTTTTGAAAGAGCTACCTTGGGTATTATAAACGCTGGTAGGGGAGTATTAAAACTTGGAAAGGTAACTGCTCCTGAGCTTGCTGAAAGATTCGTAAAAGGGTTTGGTAAAAGCCTATGGCAAGAAGGAACCTCTGAGGGGTTAACAGAGTTATCTAACTCTCTTACTAATATATTTACTGGTACTGAAGAGTATACAGGGATAGAGGATATAGCAGTAAGATTATCTGACGCAGCCCTTATCGGGGCTATTATGGGTGGTGGTATGCACTCAATACCTTACGCAGCTAAATCTATATCAGAGGCTAAATTCAAAATGTTAGATAGCCATATATCTGTGCTGTTTACCTTAGAAGATGGCTCAACTAAAGAGATGAGTAGAGCTGACGCTTTAAGATTCGTTAAAGACCCTGAGATAGCAGCTAAGATAAGAAGTCACAGCATAAGTATGGATGCTTCTCTTAGCCCTTTAGGGAAAAGTGTATTAGAGGATATAGTCTACGGATTTCACGCCCCTGACGCTGTTGCTGCTAGAGAAATAATGTTCGACAAAGAAAAGGTTGTTCAGGATTTAGCTGACAAATTAGAATCATCTAAGGAAATCACTCCAGAGGACGTTAATGCTTTAGCAGACGCTATGGCTGAAATGGAGGCTGAGGGTAAGGTTAACGAGTATAACGTTACAGATAGAACTGTTGCTACTAGGAAAAGAGTAGCCAAATTCCTTAAAGATAATGGTATAGAGATCGTTGACGCTGTACAGCAGCAAGATACATCTATGTCTGAGGTTACTGAAACAACAGATGCCAACAAGATAGACAGTAAAGAGCAGTACAGGTCTATTAAGAAACAAGTTAAAGATGGGAAAAAGAAGCCTACATTTGTCAAGTCTCAAAATCAACCTGGGGTTAGAATGGGGGGCAAGAGTGTCCAAACATCTGAAGTAACTCAAGGTAGGTTTAAAAGTGTTTCTGAAGCTAAGAATGCTATGAAGGAGTTCGAGCTTAAGCAAAAAGCTGCTAAAGATGGTAAAGTCGTATCAAACGAAGCTTTCCCTATTAATAATAAAGAGTTTATTAACACTAAGAAGGAAACCCTTGACGAGATTCCTAAAGAGGTTTTAGATAAAAACGAATACCATATAATATCCCCTAGCAAAAAGGGTCTTAACGCTCAGGAAAAAGCGTCTAGGATGGGTAAACTTAAGGCTGCTTTAGATGATGCTGGTGCTAAATACTATACCGTTAAAGGTGTTTATAATGGCGTTGTTGAAGAGAGCCTAGTTGTTACTGGTATAAATAACGCACAGGCTTTAAGTCTGGGAAGAAACTTAGGTCAAGAGTCTGTATTCTCTTCTAAGGATGGTCTTATGTTTGGCAATGGTAGTGTAGCCCCTCTTACTGGAGATGTGGTTAAAGGACCTGAGGCTAGGAGAAGAGGTAGCCTTACAATAATGAATGTTGGTGGTAGAAAGGTTTCTATGCACACTGAAGTCGATAGAGCTAATATGAGTTATGGTAAAAACTTTAACTCAGATAATATACACAGACTAGACGAGAGTGACCCCAACTATGATAGTGAACTCTTTGACGGAGTTCCTGAAGATCGTAAACGTGCTTTAGGCTTTGCCTTTAAACTACTTAGTTCTATAGGTGGTCTTAACGTTAATATTGTCCGTAATAGCGAGGCTATGGCTGGTCAGATGAAACAGTTAGGGCAAGACTCAGACTCTGTAGCTAAAAATAAGAGAGCGTCCTTCTTTAGGGCTGCTGATAAAACTATATACGTAAACCTTGAAACAGTTCGGGGTAACACTCTATTCCACGAGATTATACATCCGATGGTTGACTTCATTAAGAAGACAGACCCTGCGTTGTATAGTAAGATAGAGGGAGAGGTTTATGAGAGTAACGTAAAGAGACGAGTTACTAAAGATGGTCGTAGACTGAAAGGCTCTTATATGGAGTGGGTTCAAGCTCAACCAACTTATGCTAACCTATCAAAAGAAGCTCAAATCGAAGAGGCTTTTGCTGAGATGATGGGTGACGCTGCTTATGGTCACTTCGTAAATAGACAATCAACACTTGGTAGGCTTAGAGAGTTAATGAAGGAAATCCTTAAAAAGATTACTCCTTTAAAATTCGATAACCCTGAGAGCGTGAGTCTAGATGATCTTTCTTTAACTGACATACGAAAGAACCTAGCTGGTGCTTTAGTTAATGGTAGAAGTATTACCGTTGGTGGGGTGGAGTTTGAGGTTGGAGATATAAAGGGGACTACGGAGGATAGATTCCAGGTTGACGCTATAGATGAAAAAACTCAGGTCCAATATAAGTACGACCAAAATTCTGAGGTTTTTGCTCAGATGGAAGATGAAGGTATCATCTCTAGTGGGAAGACTATGCAGGATTTTAAGGGGAAGACCATGATGGTTCACTCGCCTGATGCTATGTTCTCAGGGACTATTATTGACAGAGATGGTACTATATTAGTTGAGGGTAAGGGTGGTGTTTTATATACCCTTAAGTTTAACGAAGAGGGGTATTTTTGGGCTTCCACCGATAACGCTGCAAACAAAATGGTGGATCAGCTAAACTCTATGTTAGAGGCTAATGGCGGTAAAATATATATGGCGTTAACAACCGCCCCTCAAGATAAACTATTGTCTAATACTGCAGCCAATAGAGGTTTGGTTAACCTATTAACATCTCAAAACTTCATCTCTAAGATTGGTTTAAATAAGGCTGGTGTTTACAAAGCTTTAATTGATGCTGCTAACTTTAAAAAAGAAGTTATAGAAGAGAATAAGAAGGGGGAGAAGATTAAAAAAACTATCGGACTAGGGTTGGGATTGGGAGCTTTTAGAGCCTCGTCTAAGTTCCATAATGATGTGCTTCAAAAGGTTTGGGATAAGTTGGGCAACGAAAATAGTTCTTTTAAAGATAGAAAGCTTTTTTCTGATCAACTATTAAAATCCATAAAGGCTCAAAAGTTTGGTGCTTTTCAAGCTGCAGATAGTAAAGCTAATTTCGTTAACTTCATTAAAACTACAGCAGGGGATAAGAGTATGGTTGACTTTAGCAAGTCAGGTGCTGGTAACATACAAAGCATTAAAAAGGCTTTAATTAATGTTCTAACAGAACCTTCACTAAGAGAAGAAGACGCTACTAATAAAGTGTACGCAGTGTTAGAAATTGACGGTCCTGTAAAAGCGGTTAAGACGGATTCTTACGAGAGCTACGGAACATCTATAGTTTCCGCAGAAGGAAGTAGAGCCAAAATTCACAGGATAGATAATAGAGAGAATTGGTATGACTTTGCCAAAGACCCTAAGACAGGAGAGGTTGTAGGTAATAAAATTATAGGTAGAACTAAAGGTGGTAAGCCTATATATAGAAGGTCTCAAATTATGCCAAGTACTGCTGGCGTAAGTATGCAACCTTTAAGGTTCCAAGCCCCTACAGAAGATGGAGTTTATCTTGATAGACCTTATGATGAATTTGGAGAAACAGACTACGAGGTAGGAGAAAAGGTTTTTGATATAGCTAAAAAAAGAGGCTTAGGAATAACAAGAGACAGGGAGTTAGCGGTTGTAGCTAAAAACTCTAAAGGTAGTGTTATTGGTGGTGCATATACTTCTTACAATAACGTATCAGGTGAATACACTTTTGATGTTGTTGTTGATGAAGAGTTTGAAGGAAAAGGCGTTGGGTCTAGACTTTTAGATAATGTAATTGATATACCTTTTGAAATTGAAGAGTTTAACCCCAATTCTACCGTTAAAGTTGACGTAGTAAACCCTCAAATGAAATCAATGCTTGAATCTAGAGGGTTTGAAGTTATAGAGAAAACTGGACCTAATAGGTTTACGATGAGCCCTAAGTCTGGACTTAGATTCCAAGCCCCTACATACGATATGGAGTACACTCCAAACGCCTTAATTTCTTTGTCTGCTTTATCTGATAACAACAGACAGCCTGAGCAGTGGGTTAAGGAAATAGGTAAAGGTGTTAAGGGTGCTTCGAGAGATGTTGATAGCATGGGACTATTAGACCTACTTAAAGAATATAAGAAAGGTGCTAAGGTAAAGAGTATCCCTAAAGAAGTTGTAGAGAGGTTGATAGCTACTAATATGGCTGAGATAGAGACTACTGTTTTGTCTATTTCGGGGTCAGAGGCTATTAATCCTGCTCTTGAACAACAAGAAGGGGATGATGCCGAAATGGCTGCAGAAATTATGGCTGACTTTACTGTAGGTGAAGGAAGTGAAACTATGTATGCTGGGTTCAGACTTCCTGGAGGTGATAACTACAGAGAGTTTCTTATTAGAGATAAGTCTTCTGAAGACATATTTACAGCCCCTCACTACGGTGATCTTGGTCAAAATTTAATCGCCTCTGTTAGAGCTGACGATAGAGTTGGTGCTAATGGCGAGAAAATCTTGTTCGTTCAGGAAATTCAAAGTGATTGGGTTCAAGGTGTTAATAAAGAAGGATTTGCTACTAAAGAAAACATATCAGAAATAAGTAAACAATTAGAAGATTTAAAATCTTTAGAGGTTAGAATATCATCTGATGTTGTTGATGGTAAAAAAACTAAAGAAGAAAGCAAAGAGTTATTAAAAGGTATATCAGACACTAGAGTTGATCTACAAAGAATACTTAATGGTTTACGACCACATCTCCCTTGGGCTAAGACAGACCTATGGGTTGGACTTACAATTAGAAAGCTTGTCAATCAAGCATCTAAAGAGGGTTATGACCAGATAGCCTTTGTTAATGGTGAGCAATCTGATGTTGTTCAAGGACACAGCGATGGTAGAACAGCAGAGTTCTATAACAAAATCGTCCCTAAAAACATAAATAACGAGCTTAAAAGGTTGGTTAAGGGAATGAAGTATGAAGCTAAAGATGTTATTAATTATAATATGACTTTTAATTCTGACGAATTTATAGAGTCTAGAAGGTATTCAGAAAGTTATCCTGGTAGTGATATTCACGTGTTTAATAAAGGGGACATGAACCCTTATAGCCCTAAGTTAACGGTTTTTGAAGATACAGAAGGAGATGGAAACACATACATAATAACTGAGTTTAAAGATCCAAATACTGGAGAGGTATTTGAGAAGGCTTACAACAAGTTTGATGAGTATAAAAATAGTTATGATAGCGTTGAGCAAATAAAGGATATGGAGATGTTTTATTTTTTAAATAAGACAAGTGCTTTTTTATTTAAATCTATTAAGGAAAAGTTTCCTGATCCAACTGGACCTAAAGAATTAAACGCAGTAATAAACCTAACCCCTGAACTTAAGGCTGCCACTGATAAGGTTGGTCCTTTAAGATTCCAAGCTCCTACACTATTCAACGAGCCTAACCCAGAGGCAGGTGATGTCGCTAGAGCTTATATGATAGATAACTCAGAAGAGTTTGGGATAGACCCTAACGCTGAGGTTGCAGCAGTTCGTCAGTTAGATGATGAAAACTCTAAGATGATTGCTGACGCTTACGAAGCTATAGTAGATAATCCTAAAGACCCTGAGGTTAAAGAGTCTTACGAGGCTTTAGCTGATGAGACCTTAAGACAGTACGAGTCTATCTTAGATAGAGGGTACGAGGTAGAGATATGGAGGGGAGAAGGTGAGCCTTACGCTAATAGTGCTGAGATGATTCAAGACGCTAGAGATAACAAGCATATGTACATATTTGGTACAGAGGCTGGTTTTGGTGAGGGAGCAATTACTCCTGAGCAAAGGGAAGATAACTCTATGCTTGCGGAAACTGAGTACGCAGACCTTAACGGTGAACCCCTTCTTGTAAATGACGTGTTTAGATTTGTACACGACTTCTTTGGTCATACAGAACTTGGTAACGGATTTGGTCCTATAGGTGAGGAAAACGCTTGGTTAATCCACTCTAGAATGTATAGTCCTACAGCTAGGAAGGCTATGACTACAGAAACTAGAGGGCAAAACTCTTGGGTGAATTACAACAAGAACCTTCGTAGAGAAGATGGAAGTGTCCCTAAGAGGGGGGATGAGGATTACGTTCCTTTATCTGAAAGACCATTTGCTGATCAGAAAATGGGGATATTACCAAATGAGATTATACACCCTACAGACCTTAAGTATCAAGTTCCTACCGATGGGGAGACTAATGTTTACACGTCTGGATTAGCGACTATAGCTTGGGATATTAGTAAAGCCATTATAGATTCTGACTACAAAGCAGGAAGATATTTAACCAAGTATATAGATAAAAAACAACAATACGACATACGACTAACAACTCTTTTAGCTAAACCTTTTGGAACTCATTCTAATAAAGAGGTGAAGGAAATTATGGTTAGAAGTAAGGGTAATCTTAATGCTGAATTACTTAGAGTAAGTGAAGCTAGTAATAAACTAAAGAAGGCTATGAAGGGTAGCAATCTTTCTAGGTCGGAAGTTAACGACCTTTTGCACAACCTAAACGAGGTTAAAGCTATGGAGGCTTCAGCCCTTAAAGAGGCTTTAATAGAGATGCGAACTCACATAGACTACTTAAGTAAGACTCTAGTAAGCGAAGGACTAGTCAAGGGACAAACTCAATTTACGATAGACTCTAACTTAGGTGTTTATGTCACAAGATCGTACAAGCAGTTTGACGTTAAGGGCTGGACTCAGACAGATAACGACATTATAAAGAACGCAAAAGACTTCCTATATAGAGAGGCTAAGAAGGATAATCCTGAGGCTACAGAAGAAAGGCTACAGGAGATTGTTGGGGTGGCTTATAGAAAATTAACAGAAGATAAAGAGTTTTTCAGGTCTTCAAATGGTGCTACTAATCTTGACGGTTTGACTAGGGTGAACTCTATATTTAAAGAGAAGAAAATCATACCCGAAGAGATTAGGGATTTATGGGGTGAGATTGATAACCCTTTATATAACTACAGTAATACCATCTCTAAGGTAGCTAGAACGATCTCTGCTGAAAGAATGTACAAGGACCTTAACGAGATAGGTCAGGGTAAGTTTATATCAGATATTCAAACCCCTGAGGCTTACAACGAGCTTGTGGGCTCTAAGTGGGGGTCTTTAGAGGGTAAGTTTGTAGATGAGGAGATGTTTGCTGTGATGAATCAAACAGTTAAAAACCTTGAGGGTAATTTGTGGTACGACTCATACATGAGGCTAGTACTCTTTAACAAAAAGATGAAGACTGTTTGGAATCCTGGTACTCACGCTAAGAACGTCATAGGTAACACGTCCTTTGCTATTATGAATGGTCATATAGGGTTTAACGGTGGTATGTACAAGGATGCTAAGACAGCTATAAAAGCTGTACAATCCCTTAAATCCCCTGAGCTTAAAGCTCTATACTCAAAACTTGTAGCTCTAGGCGTTGTAAACTCTTCGGCTTCACTACAAGAGATAAGAGGTATAGCTGAGGATATTAACGATACTAAGTTTGACTTGTCTGAATATTTAGATGAGAAGAGTGGTAAAATTCAAAAGCTTATGGCTAAAGCTGCAAGAGCTACAGGTAAGCCTATTAAATATCTTGATAAGAAAGCGATGCAAGCTTATCAGGCAGAGGATGATGTTTGGAAAATATTTGGATACTTATCTGAAAAAGCAAGATACGTTAAGGCTGGGATGGATGCTAAAGCTGCTGAAGAGTTAGCTGCTAAAAATATTAGAAATCTCTACCCTAACTATAACGAGATACCTCGTATTATTAGATACTTAGGTCGTTCCCCAATAGTAGGTTCTTTCGTTGCTTTTCAGGCTGAATCTATTCGTAACGCTAAGAACACTGTTCTTTTAGGTTTTGAAGAGTTGGGTAGTAGTAATCCTGGAATGAGGAAGATTGGTGCTCAAAGAATTGGCGGTACTCTAGCTACAATGACCCTATTAGAGGGGCTACAGCTTTACACTGCACAATTTCTAGGTGAAGCCTTGGGGTTTGGTGGAGAAGACGATGAAGAGGTTGAGGATAGAAAGATGAGGTTACTACTCCCTGAGTGGGACGCTGCAGGTAATATAGCTTATATGTTTAAAGGAAAGTTAGATTCTAGACAAGCAAAAGACAAGCAGACAGAGGGTGATCGCTATTTCGATTACATAAACTTCTCTAGTATTTCGGGTGTTGGTTACGCAAAGGATATAATTAGGTTATCCTTCTACGATCTTGACACTCAGATTGGTAAAGAGTCTGCAATGAATACCCTTAAGAAAATATACGCACCATTCCTAGGGCAAGAGATGACGTTAAAGGTTATGATTGACGCTTTAGGGAATAAGGGTGGGAAAGTATATAACCCTTCTGAAAATGGTATTAAACAAGCTATAGATATAGTGACTTTTGTTGGAGAGCAGGTTAAGCCAGGAGCTGTTAAGTCAGGGTTAAGACTGAAAGAATCCATGTATGATCTTGACTCTGAATTAGTTCCAGGATACGAAGCGTTAGCTTTATTTGGGTTAAGAATTAGTAGAGTTAACGTGAATAAAGGGCTGGGTATTAAGAGTAACTTTATTTATAAAGATATGATTAACACAGTAGATAAAGGTATCTTAAGAGATAGGGCAGCTTTACTTAAAGAGGCTGAGGAAAACCCGAAGTTTAATGAGTACTTAGATCAAATGGCTGACCTTATAGGTGCTGCCAGACTTAACAGTGTTTCTGGGGAAGATATTAAGGCTATACTGTATAACTCTAGGGTAAGTAAACCTATTATAGAGGAAGCTCACTTGAGATACTTAGATAAGTACTTAGAAGATGTTATTAGGGTTGACAGTAAATAATCTTACTAACACACTATAAAGTAGTAAAATAATTACTATCTTTACAATACTTCAAAATTTCATAGTTTTGGGTTTTTGGTTAATTGGTTTGAGAGGAGGGGTGGTTCCCTCCTTTTTTTTTTAAAATGTAATTAT
>Ga0209757_10000287_pt1 | contig 12401 bp, 18 predicted proteins | sample ETNvirome_6_1000_FD_185472 | JGI IMG/M metagenome (GOLD analysis project Ga0209757, IMG submission 185472) | Marine viral communities from the Pacific Ocean - ETNP_6_1000 (SPAdes) (version 2) | ecosystem: Environmental > Aquatic > Marine > Oceanic | place: Pacific Ocean | collected 2013-06-19 | reverse complement strand
CAGAATCTGATAGTCAATATTCGGATATTAAGAAGAAATATGACGATATGACAGGTGAAGTTAATACTTTTAACTACGATGATCGTCATACAATACTTGAAATGCAGGTTGATTTAGACCTTGTTGGCTATGAAGATACAGATGCACAAGGGGAAGAAACTGGTGTTGCATTACCTTATGTTGTAACGATAGATCACCCAAGCGGTATTATTTTAAGTATCAGAAGAAATTGGTACGAAGAAGATTCTGCTAAATTAAGAAGAATGCACTTTGTTCATTATCAATATCTTCCTGGAATTGGTTTCTATGGGTTTGGTTTGATTCACATGGTAGGTGGTCTTGCTAAATCAGCGACTTCTATATTAAGACAACTGGTAGATGCAGGAACATTGTCTAATTTACCTGGTGGTTTAAAGGCAAGAGGTCTTAGAATCAAAGGCGATGATACCCCAATCATGCCTGGTGAGTTTAGAGATGTAGATGTTCCAGGTGGCGCAATCCGAGATAATATCACCTTTTTACCTTATAAAGAGCCATCTGCAACGCTCTATCAGTTATTGGGCAATATTGTAGAAGAAGGTAGGCGTTTTGCTAGCATGAATGATATGAAGGTTTCTGATATGAATAATCAGGCACCTGTAGGTACTACCTTAGCCCTATTAGAAAGAAACATGAAAGTAATGTCTGCGGTTCAGGCTAGGCTTCATGCTTCAATGAGAAAAGAATTTAATATATTGGTAGACATAATTAAAGACTTTACCGATCCCGCTTATCCTTATGAAATGGATGAAGAAGAGTTTATTAAGGCGGAAGATTTTGATGAAAGAGTCGATGTTCTCCCTGTATCTGATCCAAATGCTGCAACAATGGCACAGAGGATTATGCAGTATCAAGCTGCTATGCAATTAGCACAAACAGCGCCTCAAATGTATAACTTGCCAGAATTACACAGGCAAATGCTTGAAGTGCTTGGTATTAGAAATGTTGAGGATATTGTTCCCACAGACGATGACGTTAAACCAGTTGATCCAGTCAGTGCGGTTCAAAATATTATTAATGGCAAAGCGGTTAAAGCCTTCCCATTCCAAGATCACGAAGCGCATATTCAGACAATTGTGGCTACACAACAAAATCCAGACATTATGCAACTGGTAGAAGCATCGCCAACAGCACAATCAATTATGGCATCAGCATCAGCTTATGTTAATGAGCATCTAACAATGCAATTTAGAAAAGAAGTTGAAAGAGAAATGGGTGTAGAGTTACCGCCTGAAGGTGAAGCTTTACCACCAGATGTTGAAAAGCGTATATCTTCTTTAGTTGCAGAAGCAGCTACTAGAGTTTCAGCGACATCACAAGCGCAAGCAGAACAACAAAGAATACAAGAACAACAACAAGACCCATTGATCCAAATGAAGGAAAGAGAGGTCGCCCTTAAAGAAGCTGAAGTTCAGCGTAAGTCTCAAGAAGGACAAGCCAAGATACAGCTTGAAGCGCAGAAAGCAGCAAGCAGGGAAAAATTAGAACAAGAAAGAATTTCATCACAAGAAGAAATAGCTGGAATGAATATAGGACAGCGTATTGCTAGCGATTTGCTAGATGCACAACAACTTAAAGATAAACAAGCGAGAGAAGATTATACGAAAGGGGTTGACATCGGAATACAAATAGCGAAAGATAGCAATAAGAATGAAGAATAATATCACTGAGCAAGCAAAGATTATGGAGGGGTTATCTCTTTCAGAATTTATGAAAAAAAGGCTCAGAGGTGTTATGAATCAACACGCAGACCATATTTCGACAGGCGCTTGTAAAGATTACAGTGACTATCAAAAGATGGCTGGAATAATCGAGGGCTTAGCCCTTGCAGAACGTGAATTGTTGGATTGGGTTGAAAAACACATCCAAGAAGAATAGGAAACTCGACTCCTAAAGATCGTGCAATATGACAAAAGAAGCTTTAAAGAATATAGAAGAGCCTGAAAGTATAAAAGAACCTATTGTTTCAGAAGAGATAAAAAGTCAACTTCCTGATCCTAAAGGTTGGAGAATATTGGTAGCTATGCCTCAAGTCGATGAAAAGACTGAAGGCGGTATTCTTAAAGCAGCATCTACTGTTAAGGATGAAGAATTATCTAATATATGCGGATATATTCTCAAACTTGGAGAAGAATGCTATCAAGACCCAAAAAGGTTCCCCTCTGGAGCCTGGTGCAAAAAAGGCGATTGGGTTATATTTCGTGCTTATTCTGGCACTCGTATCAAAATGTATGGACAAGAGTTTCGTTTAATTAATGATGACACAGTGGAAGCTGTTGTTGATGATCCTACAGGAGTGGTAAGAGCATGAGTGAATCGAATACTGAAATAGTAAATGAAGAACCCAATATAAGTGATGTAACGCAATCTAAAGAAGATAAGTTTTTTGGCGTTACTACAGAAATTAAAGGTAATTCTTCTGATGAAGTTGAAATAGAGATAGTTGACGATACACCAGAAGAAGATCGTAGACCTAAAAAATCTAAAGAAGCTGATTCAAAGGTTGATAATGATGATGTTGACCAAGAAATATCAGATTATAGTCAAAGAGCTGCGGATCGTATTAATCAAATAAAATACGAGTATCACGAAGAACGTAGAGCAAAAGAATCTGCAGACAGGATGGCGAAAGAAGCCACTACCAGATTGCAAACAATAATGCAGCAAAATCAACGCTTGCAGCAAATGGTGGATCAAGGCGGACAGGTATTAAATAAAACAGCGCATAATAACGCTTTATGGGCAAAGCAAAGTGCTACAGATGCATATAAAAGGGCTTATGAAGAAGGTGATGCTGATGCAATGGCTAAGTCGCAAGAGCTTATTTCAAAAGCAACATTGGCAGAGCAGCAATCAAATTCGACTGCACAACAAGTTCAAAACCAAATATTGCAAAATATGCCGCCTACGCCCGAAGTAGCGCAACAAATTACACAACAAACATTAGACCCTGATATGGAAAAATGGGCGCAGAAGAATCCATGGTTTATGGGATCAGAGCCTTTTCATAAAGAAATGACATCATTTTCTTTATATATAGATCAGAGGTTAAGTAAAGAAGGCATTAAGCCAGCTACAGATGCTGAAAAATATTATTCAGAAGTAGATAAGGCAATGCGAAAAGAATTTCCAAGCTTTTTCGGAGTTCAAGCTGATAGCGATTCAGAAATGGTCGCTGTTGAAGAAACGCCAAAACGACAACCACAAACAGTTGTTGCATCCGCATCGCGGGATAGCGGAAACAAAAAACCCACGCAAATACGTCTGACAAAGACTCAAGTTAGCTTAGCTCGTCAACTTGGGATCACGCCAGAAACGTATGCAAATCAATTATTGAAGGAGAGTTAACATGGCAGAGCAAGAAAACACTATTGATAATAACAAAGATCAAGTGGAGGAAGCTTCTGTTGAGACTACTCCTACAAGCCAAGAGCGTAGCCCTAGGGCTTTAGATAGCAGAGATGCTGCCCAACGTATAGAAAGTTGGGAAAATCCTATCAATTTACCAGACCCCGACCCACAAGAAGGATGGGCATTTAGATGGATCAGAACAGCCCTTTTAGGCGAAACTGATAATCGTAATGTATCAAGACAATTTAGAGACGGATGGGAGCCTTCCAAAATGGAAGATCACCCAGAGATGAAAAATCAAATGATGGACCATAATTCTGAATGGGCTGAAAAAGGGAATATAGAAATTGGTGGGCAGTTATTATGCAAGATGCCACAAGAGCTTGCGGAAGCAAGGGACCGACACTTTAGAGAGAAGGCTCATACTCAAATGGAATCTGTTGATAACATCTTTTTAAAAGATAACGATTCTCGTATGCCTAAACAAGTATTTGAAAGGAAATCGAGAACGACTTTTGGCAAAGACTCTTAGAGTCTTAATATTAACAAAAACTAGGAGACAATTATGTCATCAAGTGCAACTCCTTCTGGAGCAACACCTGTTGGATCATTAGTGTCTTGTGCATACAATGCGAAGGTTACACATTACAAAATCAAAAGTGCTTATGGAACTTCCATATTCTACGGAGATGTTGTAAAGTGGGCTGACGACAATCCTAATACGACTATAGCTAAAGATACAGGGACAACAGCCTGTACTCCTATAGGAATATTTCTTGGATGTGCTTACACTGACCCAACGACAAGTCAATTTACGCCTAATCAATATTTTCCAGCATCAACTGCTGCGAGTGATATTGTTGCGTACGTTGCTTCTGATCCGTTTTTGATAATGCAAATGCAATGCGATGGTGCAGCAGACCAAGATGATCTTGGTAAAAACTGCGCTTTAGTACAAACTGCAGGATCAACTTCGATTGGAAGAAGTAAAAACTCTGTTGATATATCTACTGTAGCAACAACCAATACACTACCTGTAAAGATCATTGATTTTATTGATGGTCCAGATAGTGAAGTTGGTGATTCTTACACAGATGTATTAGTAGTATTCAATTCACAATCCGCTTTCGGTACAGGCGGGCATCAGTTGCTTCAAGCGACTGGTATAGGTTAAGGGGGTAAATCATGGCAGCTATATCAAGAGCGCAAGAGCTTAAACAGCTTCTCCCAGGACTTAATGCCCTGTTTGGTGAAGAGTACGCTAAGTACGAAAACGAGCATGAGGAAATCTATATAACTGAAAATTCTGAGAGATCATTCGAGGAAGAACTTAAGTTATCAGGTTTCGGTGCAGCACCCGTTAAAGATGAAGGTTCAGCTATCGCATACGATACTGCACAAGAATCTTTTGTGGCTCGCTACACTCACGAAACAATTGCAATGGGATTCTCTGTTACAGAGGAGGCTATGGAAGATAATCTATACGTTTCTCTCTCTGGCAGATACACCAAAGCATTGTCGCGTGCGATGGCTTACACAAAGCAAGTCAAATCGGCTTTCCCACTCAATAATGGTTTCACTAATAGTTACCAATCAGGAGATGGTGTAAATTTATTTACAGCATCAGGTGATGGCGTAACTGGCGGTGATGGTCATCCATTGGTTAGTGGCGGTAAGAACTCTAACAGACCCACAACTGCTGCAGACTTGAATGAAACGTCTTTAGAAAACGCTATCATTCAAATCAGCAAGTGGACTGATGAAAGAGGGCTTAAAATCGCAGCTAGACCTAAAAGGCTAATAGTTCCAACTGATCTTCAGTTTACAGCTACTAGGCTTTTAAAGAGTGATTACAGAGTCGGTACGGCAGATAACGATGTTAATGCAATCGTTACAAATGGTGTGATACCAGAAGGTTATTCAGTTAATCATTATTTAACTGATACAAATGCTTTCTTTATCACAACAGATGTTCCTGATGGCATGAAACATTTCGTTAGAGCGCCAATGACTACATCTATGGATGGAGACTTTGACACTGGTAACGTCAGATACAAAGCTAGAGAAAGATATTCCTTCGGGGTATCTGATCCGCTTGGTATTTGGGGATCACCTGGAAGCTCGTAAGAGCAATGAGGAGACCTCTTAGGGGGTCTCCTTTTTTCATATCTAGGGGTAATTTTAATTTCTCTATCAACTGCCCTAGCAGACTTGCCAAGATGATAGAGTTTTTTCTTTTAGGAGAAAATAATGGCTAACACAACATTTAATGGTCCAGTTAGATCAGAAGGCGGATTTGAACAAATCAGCAAGAGTTCTACCACAGGGGCTATTACAACCAATTTAGATATTGACTCTAGTGGTAATATTACTACGACAGGTTATTTATCTGCCTATTCAAACGTCAGCAGCATCACGTCTGCAACCAAGAGCGTTGAATCAACCGACTCAGGTACGATTTTTACCCTTAACAGGGCAGCAGGGATCGTGGTAACACTACCCACTGCCGCAGCAGGGTATAATTACACCTTCATCGTTGGTACAACCTTCACGGGTGCAGGACAGATCAATACGGATAACTCCAGTGACTTGTTCTCTGGTTTTGCTTATCTGTTTGATCCAGCAACTGCAACAGATAATAATACCTTTATTCCTGATGCCAGTGATGACGATACCATTGACTTGGGATCAGCAGCACAAGGTTGGCTGGTAGGCGGAGTTATTCGTCTGGTGGCTACAAGTGCATCCGTTTGGCACTGTGAAGCGTTCCTTCATGGTGACGGCTCATTAGCTACTCCATTCGAGTAAGGGGGTAAATAATGGCTGATGCAGTAACTTCACAGACCATCCAAGATGGTGAAAGAAACTGTATTATGAAGTTTACCAATGTCAGCGATGGCAGTGGCGAATCCGCAGTAGCTAAAGTAGATGTATCTGCTTTAGCAGCCAATGCAGCAGGTATTTCCTGTTCTGAGGTTAGAGTAATGCGAGTGAGTCACGCCATCGTTGGTATGTCTGTTCAAATGTTTCTTAACGCTACCGCTAATGTTCTTTTAATGGAATTAGCTGAAAGTAGTAATGGACACATGAATTTCAAAGACTTTGGTGGTATTCCAAATAACGCAGGTAGTGGTAAAAATGGTGACATTCTCTTTACAACAGTAGGTCACTCTTCAGGAGACACTTATTCTATCGTTTTAGAGATGGTTAAAGTGTTCTCTGATTAACAGGAGAAGATAATGGCAAAAAAGCAATATGTCATTTCTGAAACTAGCGAATTTCCTGCTCAATACATGGTTCTAAAATTAGATGATGATGGTATCTATCGACCTGTTTTTGGTCCTGATCCTGATTTAGAAGATGCAGAACGTAAGTGTGGGGAAATGAATGGAGATAGAGCTAAGAATGCGAAAGGGCATTTTGTAGCTGATGATCCAACTACGGCTGATGTTAATGAGGCTTATATGGGCGGTAAAGCGCCTAAGAAAAAAGCTAAAAAAGCACCAGCTAAGAAAAAAGCGCCAGTGAAAAAGAAATCTGTTAAAAAGAAATAATTTTTAACGTAGCATATTTATAATACCTTGATTATTCAGGGTATTATAGGTGTGTGTTAATTAGGAAAATAATATGAAAGGATTAGGAAGAAACACTAGATTTAAAAAGTCGAAAGACTATTCTGAAGGTGGTAAAGTAAAAAAACGGGCTGGTGGTCCGATTGAAGGACCAGCACGAGGTACATTTACAGCTAAAAAAGTACCACCAATACCACAAAGAGGTTATGGACAAGCAGTTAATAGCTTGCCAGGTCGTGCAGTGGGCGGAACAACTACCGAAGTAGGTAAGCAAGCTCAATCTTATAAGGAATATGTCAAAAAAACATTTGGCGGTGGAAAAACTTAATTATGCCTCTTAGTGTAGGTCGATCCAGAAAAACAATTAGCAAGAATATATCTAAACTAGTTAAAGAAGGTAGACCCAAGAAGCAGGCAGTAGCTATAGCTTTAAACAAAGCGGGCAAGAGGAAAAAATAAATGGCAACAAGCGGAACCACTACATTTAACTTAGACATAGGCGACATCATAGAAGAAGCCTATGATCTTTGTGGTATGGAAATGCGCTCAGGCTATGATTATAGAGGTGCTAAAAGAGCTTTAAATCTAGTTTTTCTTGAGTGGCAAAATAAAGGCACTAATCTTTGGAGTATTGAGCAAAATACACAGGCAGTTACTGCTGGCACAAGCAGTTATGCTTTACCAAGTTCTGCTTTGGATATCGTTGATGCTTTTATTAGGACTGATTCAGGCGATACGGAAAAACAGTTTGACCAGCGAATGAATAGAGTTTCGAGAACTCAATATAATCATCAGGCTACAAAACTTACACAATCTAAACCAACTCAGTTTTATATAGACAAGGGTGTATCAACAACCAATATAGTTTTATGGGCTACTCCTGATAGTGCAGAAACCTATACTTTAGTTTATGACTATATTCAAAGAATAGAGGATGTGGGTGAGCCTGCTAGTAATAACGCAGATGTTCCAGCAAGGTATTTGCCTTGTTTGACTTATGCGCTAGCTTATAATATTGCTTGTAAAAATCCAGAGGCTTTGCAAAGAGTGCCTATGATTAAACAAAAATATGATGAATTGTGGAACGATGTTAGTGATGCGGACCGAGAAAAAGCATCAGTCAGATTTGTTCCTGACTTATCATATCTTAATTACTAATGGCAGTAGAACAAAAAGTTCCTTCAGGGTATTACATCAGTAACAGCGCTGATGAAGATTGTTTTTATACCGATGACAAGGGAAATTTTTATTTTAAAAAAGAGACTGGGAAGAAATGGGTACACACAGATAAATGGAACTTTGACCATATCTGTAATGTAGAAACAGTAAATGCTACACAAGGTTTTGATGCGTCTTTGGACAATCACGATGGTAGGGGAATGGAAGTTAAGGTATCTGCTCATATTGGAGTAACAGTATCGGATGTTATGAAATGGAGTTATGTGAATCCTGATGGCAACCAAGCAAAAGTATGGGCTGGTGTAGATGGTGGTCCAGGTAAAGGAGCAAGTATGGATGCTGGTGTTTGGTACGATAAACATGGTGATCTACATTTAAAACTGTCCACTTCTAATGTTATTCCTCATGTAGATTTTGGTGGAGTTGTAGTGATTAATCCGAAAACTATTTCCAATTTAGAAAAACCGACAGCAGATGATAAAGCATTTGCAAAAGGATTTACGGAGGGAGCAACTTTAGGGATAGCAAGTAAGCCACCAAAGGTTTTAACGGAAGGAGTTGCAGTAGTAGATAAGGTTGGAAAAAAAGTTTTAGGTTGGTTTAAATAAAATTATGAGTTATGCAAGAGCAACAAAAGCTTTAGGAGACTGCGATAGATGCGGTTTTACCTATAAGCTGAATGAATTACGCTATCAAATAGAAGATAGCAAAAGAAATGGTTTAAGAGTATGTAGAGAGTGTTTTGACGAAGATCAACCTCAACTTAAACTTGGTGAATTAAATATTGTTGATCCTCAGGCATTGTTTAACCCTAGAGTTGACAGAGGAGAAGCTGATTCTACTAGATATACTGCATGGAATCCTATAGGTGGAGGAATGGTCCAATTTGGATCAAGCACTATGGGGCTTAAAATGGAAGGTAAAGTAGGAAAATTAACAGTGAGTACATCATAATATGGCTTGGACATTTACAACATTAAAATCAGCTATACAAGATTATACTGAAAATACTGAAACATCTTTTGTTTCAAATATGACAAATATAATCGTTCAAGCTGAAAATAGAATAATTAAATCCGTTGAACTTCCTAATTTCAGAAAGAATCAAACAGGAACAGTTACAAGTGGTAATGCTTATTTAGCAACTCCAACAGATTATTTATACCCTTATTCATTAGCTGTTATAGATGGCGATAGTAATTACAATTATTTAATGAATAAAGACGTTAATTTTATAAGGGAAGCATATCCAGCATCTGCTACAACAGGTGTTCCAAAGTATTACGCACAGTTTGATGATGATTTTTTTATAGTTGGTCCAACACCAAATTCAGGTTACACAGTAGAGATTCATTATTTTTATATTCCTGAGTCAATTACTGCAGCTTCAAGCGGAACTTCATGGCTTGGAACTAATGCTAGCGAAGCTATTTTATACGGAAGCTTAGCTGAAGCTTATACTTATATGAAAGGTGAACAAGATATTCTTAATAATTACGAAAAAAGATTTAAAGAAGCGTTAGAGCGCCTTACGCTTGAATCAGATGGTTACAACAGAAAAGACGCTTACAGGAGTGGACAAAGAAGAATAAATGTCTGACAAGACATTCATAGAGCAATTAAAAGGCAAGAACATTGCAATAGTTGCTATGGGTCAAAGCCAATTAGATTTTCATTTGTCCCAAGTTAATAGTGTTATTTTTGATGAAGTATGGGCTATTAATGCAATGATTGGGGCATTACCTAATATAGATCGAGCATTTATATTGGACCCCATGAGTAGATTTTTAGATACTGAAGATGCTGGCAGCATGACGGATATGATGAGAACACAGTTGCCATTAGCAAATTATCCTATCTATTCTTGTGAATTAGATGCTAGGGTTCCTGCTGTTATTGAATATCCATTACAGTCTGTTGTAAAAGAAACGGGTTGTTCTTATTTTAATAACACAATTGCCTACTCTATTGCGTTTGCTTTATGGAAAAGGGTAGAGAGTATTTCCGTATTTGGTGTAGATTTTACTTACAAAAGTAATATGCACTTTGCAGAAGCAGGTAGGGCTTGTGTTGAGTTTTGGCTAGCTAAATGTATGGACGCAGGAATAATTGTATCAATATCTCCTAGATCATCTTTATTAGATACTAATATTGATCTTAAAGACAAGCTATATGGTTATCATAGGCTGCGTGATCCTAAAGTTACTTATCAAAATGGTTCTGGTATAGAGGTTTGTAAGTTTTCTGATTTAGAAATTGAAGAAAAAAGTAAACCAGTTGGTATGATAGACAGAAATGATATAGATTTAAAACCACCAGAACCTAAAAAATACTAATGCAAACAGATAAATTTGAAATATCAATAGGTGATTTAGGAGTTAAAACTACTGAAAATCGAGGTCATACTGTTGAAGAGATAGCTGAAATGGCTACTAATAAACTGATTTCTATAAGCGATACTGCCGATCCTATGGTGAAAGCACAAGCTCACGCATTTAGAGATAAATGTAAAATGGTAATTACATTTTATGTGCAAGAAGGAATAAAAAACCATATTTGTACTGTATGTAATAAATTAGAAAAACAAGGTCATTCCGACCTAGCAAATATAATAAGGAGGCTGTAATGGCTATAACACAAGCTATGTGTACTTCGTTTAAGAGCGAGTTACTTCAAGCTAAACACAATTTTTTACTCTCAGGAGGGGACACATTCAGATTGGCACTTTATACAAGTTCAGCCACTATGAGTGCTTCTACAACGGCTTATTCAACAAGTCAAGAAGCAAGTGGAACCAACTATACGGCAAAAGGAGATTCTTTAACTCGTATAGACCCAACTACTTCAGGAACTACGGCTTTTACGGATTTTGCTGATTTAACTTTTGGTACAGCAACCATAACTGCAAGAGGTTGTATGATATTTAATGATTCTGCTTCAGGCGATCCTGCCGTAGCAGTTTTTGATTTTGGCGCGGATAAAACCTCAACTGCTGGATCATTCACAATTACTTTTCCTACTGCTGACGCAAGTAACGCTGTTATTAGAATAGCTTAAGGTTAGCCAATGGCTAGTGTAACTGGTTGGGGTAGAGGAACTTGGGGTTCTGATACTTGGGGTAAAGAAAACCCTATTGCATTAACAGGCTTAGCGGGAACAACCGCATTAGGGTCTTTAGCAATAACGGCAGATGCTAATGTAGCAGAAACAGGGGTTGCAGCGACTGGAGCTTTAGGCTCTGAAACTGTTACTGGGGCTGCAAATGTAGCTGTAACAGGCTTAGCAGGAACTACTGCATTAGGTACAGAGACAGTTAGCGGAGATGCTAATGTAGCAGAAACTGGATTAGCAGGAACAGGAGCCGTAGGCACTGTTCTTGCAGCAGGTTTCGCGATTACGGGAGTTAGCGGAACCGCATCTACAGTATCTCAGGGCGATGAAACTGTTACTGGTGATGCCAATGTTTATCCAACAACAGTGGTTGGAACTACCTCCTTAGGTAGCATAAGTTTAGTAACCAACAATGTAATTTCAGTTACATTAGGGGCAGCAACAGGATCGGCAGGCAGTCTAACAGCCACTGGAGTATCAAACATATCTCTAACAGGAGTATATGGAACAGGAGCATTAGAGAATTTATTAGTTTGGGGCGATGTAGTACCTGGACAAACAACAACTTATAGTGAAGTTTCTACTTCACAAACACCTAACTATAGTGAAGTATCTACATCACAAGACCCTGATTGGGAAGATATTGCAGCTTAATGATATAATTTTTACAGAGGAAATAATATGGCAAGTACATACGTTAATAACCTAAGACTCAACGAAATGGCTACTGGAGATGGTAGCGGAACGTGGGGTACAACAACAAATACGAATTTAGAGCTTATCGGAGAAGCCTTCGGCAGTGGCTCAGAAACGATAACAGGCACTACGCACACGATTACTATAGCGGATGGAGCCTCAGACGCAGCAAGAACTATGGTAATGACTTTAGCGGGGTCCATTACCGCACTCAACACAGTTACCCTCGCACCGAATACAGCTAATAAAGTCTGGATAATCCAGAACTCAGCAGGTTACGCAGTTACCTTAACCCAAGGCACAGGCTCGAATGTCGTAATACCGAATGGCGGTATTAAGATGGTCGTGGCTGACGGAGCAGGATCGGGTGCTGCAATTACTGACGTTTTAGATTTAACAGGTGGCACAGGCAACGTAGGACTCGGTAGCGGTAATTTAGGCACAGCCCTCACC
>Ga0209757_10000286_pt1 | contig 12420 bp, 8 predicted proteins | sample ETNvirome_6_1000_FD_185472 | JGI IMG/M metagenome (GOLD analysis project Ga0209757, IMG submission 185472) | Marine viral communities from the Pacific Ocean - ETNP_6_1000 (SPAdes) (version 2) | ecosystem: Environmental > Aquatic > Marine > Oceanic | place: Pacific Ocean | collected 2013-06-19 | reverse complement strand
AGGATATCCTTCAGGCAGTACTGGACGGGACGACTTTCCCAACAGCCATCGCCGCGTCTGCCTTGAAAGCGAGACTTGGCACCGGTCTTACCGCAGTCACCAATCAACTGACCGGGTACTTAACCGACCTCGGAGAGGCATCTTTCCAGAGCACGGGTGGTGCAGGAACTAACTGGACTATCGGTGCTACGGCAAGCACCGGCCAGGATGCCACGAATCTACGGGTGTTGGGTAACGGCACCTCTGAGTGGAATAACACCGGCACTGGCACCAAAAATCCTACTCATATCGCCATTTACTCGACAACAGGAGGTGCCGTGGGAAACTTGCTCTACGCTGGTGAGCTGGACGGAACTCCGGCAGTCGGGGAAGACGCCATCGCGACCATCGCAATCAGTGGACTTGTCATCGGGGAACTGTAGAAATCCGAGGAGGGGGGCAAATCTAAGGCGGGCTATCGTGCCCCCTTCCTCGTTTTTAGAGGAGGACCGATGGCAACCATTGAACTCACCTTCACGAGTCCAGAACCTGACATCGTCACTTCCTTCAGTGTTGGTGGTCTGACCTGGCATGAAGGGTCAAAGACCATCACCTCGATCAGGGCCAAGGTGTCCTCGGGTACTGCGACCTTCAATCTCAAAGTTGCATCAGGTGGCTCCCAACCCAACGGTCTTGTCGGTGGTATGACTGACGAGTCCTTCAACGGTCTTGCATGGATCTTCCGTGCTGACGATCTCGAAGAGGGAACAGGTGCCAGTGATGGGGATGCAGTTTCTGAGTGGTATTCATACACCGATGGACTCAGCAGTTTCAGGCAAACGACCAGTTCGCTAAAACCACTCCTAAAGACTGCACTCGGTCCAAACAACAACACCCCAACAGTTCTCTTCGATGGTTCTGACGATTACCTGAGTGGTTGGGTTGCTGGTCGTGGAGAGTTCGACCCCACCGGAAAAGCCTACAGTCTTTTTGCTGTGATTGGAGATCACACCGAGGAAAGACACGCTCCTATCGTTGGAACCAGAGATACTGGGGACGAGGATTGGGGAGCATGGTGGGGCATGAAGGGAAGAGACTGGATTATCCAGGGGATCAATTCGGGAAGTTATGATAAGTTCACGGCAGGATCATCAGCAAATCTTGCTGCGGATCAGATCCGTTCATTCACATACAACACCGACCCAAGCAACTCAGTCTCAGAGTGGGTTGACGGAACTTCGGTGTACGACAAAGAAGCGATGGACAGTGGATCTACCGCATTCAACTTCAATACGATGGGATCAACAGCAAAGGACTCACCAAGTAGATACCTCAATGCAGGAATCTCAGAACTGCTGCTGTTCGATGGGGAAGTTTCGGAGACCAATAGAGAGATCGTGGAAGGATATTTGGCACACCGCTGGGGCCTCTCTGGGAATTTACCGGCTGCACACCCGTATTCCTCAATCAACCCCTTCACTCAATCTTATGATCTTGGAGCAAATCTCACACTGTCATCATCTTATGGTCTCAGTCCTTCAATCAGTGCCTCAGTTACCGATGGAGATCAGATAACCTTCTACCTCCCCAACTGTCAGGCACCTGGAACCCTCACCGTTGAGTTGACCTTCTAATGGCTATCGGGGCCTTCTTCCCAGCTGGTGCATCTGATGCCCAGGTCACCAGCACCGATACCCAAACGATTTCAACTACAGACACGCTCGCAATTGGAAACTGGATCCTGGTATTCCAGTCAGGGGAAGGGGCAGGTGGGCCGGCATCAGGTCAAGCAGTCCCCCTTCCTGTCCAGGTTGGTTCCACTGTTGTTCTCGATGTCGGTGGTACTCACCCAACATCCCACACCATTCAAAATATGCAGGGAGGTTCTCTCAGTAGCACTGGATGGATTGATCTCGGGTACACAGCGGGGGGATATACAGCAGGGAGTGTGGGATCACCTGGCAGAAACCATGCAGGGGTTTGGGGCAAACTTCTCACAACTGCCGACGATGGAACCGTCGATGCCGGGACTGCCGGTGATTTCACTGTCCAGATAGATGTGGATACCAGTTCTGCAAGTGGGAGACAGCTGACGACAACGATGTTGGTGGTTACTGGTTCCTCTGGAGATGTGGCAGCAGACATCACCACCACCACAAACATCGCACAATCATCAATGACCAACAATCGAAGCACCTCTGCAACTGCTCAAACTCAGATCGAGTGGTTTGAGCCAACCGACACATCCGCAACTGAAGGATATAGTTCGGGGGCAGTCGGAGATGACTTCCTCCAGATATGGTATGGGTCGATCCCTCCTGACAATGCTCCGAACCCAACTCAGACAGTAGCAACTGGAACCCGACCAACAGACCAGGGAAACACTGGCCTTGGTAGCACCACTGCTTGGCCGGCCCCACTGATGGCTTCACCAGGTCCATACGGTGGAATCGTCAATGCAGCAAACCAACACTCTTCCTTTGTCTACTTCAACTCGACAGATTCAGGAAGCCCAGGGACCAACTGGGCAAGCTTCTCTGCGTTCGCTGCACTGTGGACTGGATCACCAGCAAGATTTGCCTGGGAGGTGGGGGGGGCGACCTCTTCATCCGGCACTGATACTGCCGTCTGGTCTTACAATACTCACTCGATAATCATCAAGTCCGAAGGTGCTGTAGCACCCGTTGCGCTCACGGCAACCTTGGCCGGTGATGCAGACCTGACCACCGCGACCCTCACGGTAGCAGGAGCCACCCCAACACTAACGACAACTCTGGCCGGTGATGCGGAACTGACCACCGCAACACTCACAGTCACCGGAGCTACCCCGACCCTGACATCAACCCTCACGGGAGATGCGGAACTGACCACCGCAACCCTGTCGTTTGCGGTCACCGTTTCCGCAACCTTGGCCGGCGATGCGGATCTGACCACGGCAACACTCACGATAGCCGGAGCTACCCCTGCCCTCACCGCAACCCTGGCCGGTGATGCAGACCTGACCACAGCAACCCTGACAGTCGCGGGAGCCACACCCGCCCTGACATCAACCCTGGCCGGAGATGCGGAGCTGACGACCGCAACACTTACGGTCACGGGAGCCACTCCGACACTCTCGGCGTCGCTAGCTGCGGATGCAGACCTGACCACCGCAACACTTACGGTTTCCGGGGCTCAGGAAGCACTGACATCAACCCTGACCGGAGATGCAGAACTGACTACTGCCACCCTGACGGTAGCAGGAGCCACCCCGACCCTGACATCAACCCTCACGGGAGATGCAGACCTGACGACGGCAACCCTGACAATAGCAGGAGCCACACCCACCCTCTCAGCATCGCTAGCTGGGGATGCAGAACTAACGACTGCAACACTGACGACAACCGCAGAGACTGCTCTTTCGGCAACCCTGGCCGGCGATGCGGATCTGACCACAGCGACTCTGACTGTAGCAGGAGCTCAGGTTGCGCTGACATCAACCCTGGCCGGGGATGCAGATCTGACGACCGCGACCCTGACAGTTGCCGGGGACCAGGAGGCGTTGACTTCAACCCTGACCGGAGATGCCGACCTGACCACGGCAACCCTGACGATAGCCGGGGATCAGGAGGCGTTGACTTCATCTTTGGCCGGTGATGCAGATCTGACCACAGCAACCCTGACAGTAGCAGGAGCTCAGGTTGCCTTGACATCAACCCTGGCCGGGGATGCAGATCTGACCACGGCAACACTCACTGTAGCTGGGGATCAAGAGGCCCTCACCGCGACCCTGACCGGAGATGCGGAACTGACCACCGCAACACTTACGGTTTCCGGGGCTCAGGTTGCCCTAACGGCCAGTCTCGAGGGCACCGCGACCTTGTCGGCAACAATCAGCGGGGAAAGAACGATCGAAGAGGTCTACGACCTGGCAGTCAAGATAGATCGACTCGCTCAGGTCATCTTGGCACTGGGCCTTGGAGGGAGAAGACGATGACCTGGGCACAGGTGTACGCGGTACTCGAGGCGATCTACGACTACTTCATCAGAGTCCTGATCGACCTCCTTGCCGGCTAGACAAATGTTGAAGGTAAACCAGGGTGTTGCAATCATCACCCACAGTTGCGGTAAACTCTGCCGCTGAAAGGACCTGTTTCGTGGAATCGAACAACACAGAAGCGACAGAACAACCGGCCACCGAGTCGGACTCGAAAGCAGATGGGTTGCAAGAGGGTGGCCTCACTCCTGCTGTAGTTGATGCAATTGCGTCGCTACCAGCGGATCAGCAAGCCACCGTCAAAGAACAGATCTCCGGCCAGAACGCTTACATCACGAAGACGAGGCAGAGTCTCGACCAACAGAAGAGACACCTCCAGCGTGACGTGCAGATGGCCGGTGTGATGAAAGAATTACTCAAGGACTCGGAGTTTTCAGAGTATCTCCAGGCTCGCGAAAGTGGCTCCCTCCCGACGTTTTACCGGGGGAAAGCAGGAATCGCAGCAGGGAACAATACGACGATCCCCGAGAGTAACCTCGAGAGTTCTGGGTTGGAGTCTCCTCTTGAAGACTCTTCAGTTCCAGCGGACGTGAATTCAGGTCTCGAGATGAGACTCGCGTCAATCGAGCAGAATCAGGCGCAAGTCATCGCACAGGCACAGATCGACGAGTTCAGTGCCAAACACGATGACTACGAAGAGTTTTTGCCCCTGATGTATTCTGCGAGATCAAGACTGCCGAACGCATCTCTTGAAGACCTGTATCACGTTGCCAAAGGCACCGCAGCTCTGGTTGCAGAACCTGGAGCTCAACCTGGAGTAGAGGTAGGACAGGAACAACAAAAAACAACAATTTCGGAGTCAGAGATCGCTACTCCCGTATCTCCACCTCCACCAGTAGGAGCTGCGTCAAGCACATCTCCAGCTGGAACACCGGCAACCTCGATCTCAGAGGCTTTTGCGAAAGCGAAAGAACAGCTCGGGATTGATGGTCCGGTTTTTTTCCAACAATCGTAACCGAAAGTGAGCACCAACTATGCCACTGATTGATCCGAGTCTGGGGACCAACCCCAGTACCTACTCGGCTCTGCTTACGACCACGCTGGAAAACTTCCAGAAGAGACTCGTTGATAACTTCAGCGATGCGACACCTCTTCTCTGGTGGTTGTCCCAGAATGGTCGGAAGCGTCATGTGGTTGGTGGTCAGGCAATCGACATACCTTTGATGTATGCCGGCTCGACCGTCCAGCCATTCTCGGGATACGACGATCTGCAAACTGAACCCACCGAGGGTATTGCTCCTGCTACTTTCCTTTACAAGAAGTACCAGGTCCCAGTAGTCATCTCACGCGACAGTGAGACCGACAACATGGGAGAGAGTCGTGTCATCTCATTGATCGAAGCCAAGGTAAAACAGGCCGAGATCTCTTTCAAAGAGCAGATGAATTCAGACCTCATCAACAACGGATACGCCGGCACTTACACAGCGTCCACTGCTGGAACAGTAAACGGAGCTACCACTCTGGGGACTGCAACACCGGACTCGTTGCGAGTGACTGGCCTGTTTGATGTCTGCCAGAATGCTTCACAGGGACGTGCCTACGGAGGAATCTCTGGCAGCACCTACTCCTGGTGGGCTAACGATTACGAAGACGTGATCTCTGCTGGCGATATCGCAACAGGATTTGCCACCAACGGTATCACGAAGATGCGTTCGACTTACCTTGACTGCTCACGCGGTCAGGATACGCCGGACCTGATTCTGTGTAGCCAAGAAAGCTACGAGAGCTACGACGCGACCCTGGTTGACCAGAAGCGTTACGTCAACACGATGGCAGCAGATGCTGGGTTCGAGTCGCTGATGTACCGTGCGACCACCATTTTGTTCGACCGCGACGTTCCTGCTGGTGTGATGTTCTTCCTCAACTCGAACTACCTCGAGCTGGATGTGCATCCTGATGTTGACATGGCGACGATTCCGTTTCGTGAGGCAGAGCGTCAGTGGGCGCGGTTCTCCCGAATCATGTGGAAGGGTGAACTCACCTGCTCAAACCGAGCCCGCCAAGGGCTCCTCGTCAATGCAGTGAATTAGGGGGATAACATGAGCACAGCAACCATTTATCCGTACCCGGTCATTGACCAACCGTTCTACAACGCAACTGCAACGGCGATACCAGCTGGCGAAGTTGTGATGTTTGCAGCTGCCACTACGGCACTGAAGTCTGCCATCAATCCGTTTGCGACGACCCCAGGGCCTTTGGCTACCGAGGGAACTGTCGATACGATGACTGTCATCCAGGGTGTTGAAACTAGTGGAGCCGGGGATGCTGCTGCCGTTGGTGTCAGCTTGGCCGAGATTCCAGCCACTGGTTGGGGAATGGTCAGGATGCTTGGACCGACTTTGTGCAAGACCATCGAAACGGTGACTGATGCACACCTGACTTCATACGGTCTTTCGCCGACTGATGGACAACTGGAGGAGATTACTGCTTCCACAAGTCTCTACACGGTTGCATTCCAGGTGAACGCTTCTGGGACTACGAGTGCCGCAGACAAGCGTAACGTCATGGTGGTCTGTACGGGACCACAACTCGGCGTTGGTTGGCAGTTCGGCATCTATGCGTAGACGTTGATTTGAACTTACTGATTGCGGCGTGAAGGGGATCTGGACGGTCCGGGTCCCCTACACTTTCCGCTTTGAAACGGGGGATCATGGATAACGCAGATCTCGAACAGCGCGACCGAGAGCATCAGTACCGACTTACACTGTTGCGCGGGACGCCAGACGAGAGCCTTCTGCGATCCGAACCTCACTCTGTGACAAAAGCTGCCGGCTCGGGAAAGATCAAACGTGCCGTGCTGACGGTGACTCCTGCACCCAAGGAGAAGAAGAGTGAACTTCGGAGAAGCAAAACAAAGGGTTCAAGACGCCATCGGAGCAAGCAGCACTGAGCTAACTTCTCAGATAGCTACCTTCGTCACCGATGCTATCCGCGACATCCACGCATCTGGCCGTTGGCCCTGGGATCTGCGAACAGAGATGTTCACCGTCCGAGGAGCCATCACCGGAACTGCCACCTGGACTAAGGGCGCGGACCCGGCTGTAGTAGTCCTCGATACCGGTAACCCCGCGACTGCCGCACTAGCAGCTGAGTATGTCGGTGGACTCATCAAGCTCACCGATAACATCTACGAGATCGATGCGTGGAATCATGGAACCGATACCCTCACGGTGGACCCGGCAGTCATCGATGCTAGTGGGACTGCTGCCGATGTGACGATCATCCAGGATATGGTAGCCCTCCCTTCCGATGTCGAAACGGTGCTCGAGATCACCGACATGGCATACCCTCGAGTGTTATCTGGTCGCGTGGGCACTCAGCGCAAAAGATTCTGGCCCGACCCCTTCCAGGTGATCGGTGCCTACCCCTACGAGTGGTGGGTGCGAGGAGTCGATGCCAGCGGCAATATCGAGCTCGTTTTGTACCCACCTCCAGACGACGATCGGATGTACCAGATCCAGTACTGGCGACGGGTGCAGCTGCCGACCAGCGACGGCGAGGAACTCGAGGCCATCACAGGAATCCCAGAACGCTTCCACCCGGTGATCGTTGCCGGCGGGAAGTACCGGGCCTTCGAGTTCGAGTTCGAGAATGAAGGAGTGAAAGCTTCTGCCCAGTCAGAGTTCTACTCGGGGATCTCCCGGCTCCGCAACTTCTCGAGACAGGACGCCGGAGCATTCAGAAGACTCCGCAGTGGCAGGGAGTACTTCCGCAGCAGCAACCGATACCTTCCAACTGACCGGATCACCGGCTACACATCGGACAGCACCTGATGGCGTATGACTTCACGACCGCAAAACCCTACCGCACTGGTGGAACCGACCAGATGTACACCCTCGCAGACGGTGCAGCTTCAACTGCGCTAACTGCCCAGGGTCTCGGAGTCACCATCGCTCTTCAGGGTGTTGCCTGTGGTTTCACGAACGGTTCAGCGACAGTGACGTATGGCTCGGCAGCTTCCGGTCACGACGAGAAGATCTTGGTAAACGATGACGACATGACTCCGTACCGCATCACCAGTATCTCGGCAGGAGTCTCCTTCACTCTCAATCGTGTATACGCCGGGACAACAGGCACTCACGCGACAATCGTTTTCACTGGCCCCTCCTCGGGCGTTCCCTCCCTCAATCCACAGAAGGCAGTCGTCGGAGTGGATCCGTAGATGGGATATCAGGAACGAGAACAGAAGGTCTTCCAGGGACTCTTCGATACCAGGCAGGGAACCGGAGCTCCGGGTTGGGCAGCTGAAGACGTCGTCAACATTGACTTTCGCCGGCAGTCCATCCGGGGACGGGGACCCACCTCGAGGGTCTGGACTGACGCACTACCTTCACAGGGGACCTGGCACGACGGTCAGAAGGTGGTCTGCGCGACCGACTTCTCTGCGAACGTGTTCTGTCTGGACGATCTCTCCTCCACCGCGATCACCGGTTTCGTTGTCCGGGCGTATGTATCCGGGCTCAACCTCCCGAGGCTTGCCCAGGAAGAGGTGTTCGATACTACCAGCGACTACTGGTTCATCTGTGGTTCCACCGGGAAGTCCACTTCGCAAGCACTCAGCGATGGCTGGATGATCTCCCTGGAACAGGATGACGCTGATAGTTTCCGCTTCCGGCTCGATGTGAGAGTCGAAGCAACTGGTGGAGGAACTCCAGCGGATGATCCCATCACCGTAGCACTGGTCACAGCAGACACTCTGGAAACAGACACCTTCTGCATCGAGTGGCGATGGGATCCAGCTCACACGACCCACAAGCTCTCCTACTTCAAGAACGGAGACAACGCATCTCCTGTGGACGCTTCATCGGCTCTCTCGAGTCAGAAGGTTTTACGAGATGGCACTGCTGATTACTTCCTGACGGTCGGGGCGTTCGAGTACCCGGATAACCGGCAGAACCTCCTGTACAACTTCGATGGGACCATCGGTCAGGTTGAGATCCACAAGATTGACACCACCGATACGGAGGCTGAAACCCGCTGGCTCTCGTATGCCGAGGGAGATATCCCGACCAGGGTGTACTTCCTAAACCAACCCCGAGGCACCGACTACACCTGGGGGGTTCTGGGGAGCCAAGCTGCCTACACCAATACAGGTGCTGGCAACATGGAGCTCTTCCCCAGGAGCAGCTACCTCGACACCAACGAAGTGATAATGCCTCCAGGGAATACCGGCTACATCACTGCTGTGAATACCGATCTCGAGGGGGTCAAAGTGTGGGGATGGATTCTCGGGGTAACGGTCAATGCTCCCCCTGCCGGGGATGTAGGCTTCACGTTCCCCCCCTGGATCATCACTGACGAGAAGAACAGCTTTGTCGTAACGGTCAGTGCTGGTTCAACTCCTGCCACTAACTTCAAATTGAACATCTCCGTTGCCATGTTCGAGAAACGGGATGCCACAGATCCCAACACGGTCGCAGCTGCGTTGTCTCTTCAGACGGGGGACATCACTTACGGCACCTACACCAGACTAGCGTTTTTCTTACAGAGCACTCCTGGTGACTATGGAGTAGCAACAGCCTCCACCCTCCGGGCCTTCACTTCTGCTGGTGGAGGAGCAGCATACTCAGAGATATCTAGTCCTGGGGTTTCGAGTCCGTATCTGCACAATGTCGAAAGCATGGAAGCGACCCTCGGTGGGTATGACGGGGACCCGCGTTCGATCTACTTCCAGCTGAAGGACGTTCGAGGATACACTGGCCTCGAGGCAATCCCGACCGACTCTGCCTCAGTTCTCGCGATAGATGTTGAGCCAGGTGAAACCTCATATCCAAGTGGTCTTGTCGTTTCACTCGATGGCACCCAGGACGTTGCCACCACGGCAGTGTCCGGGAAGAACGCAATCCAGAGGTGGCGAGACTCCCGCAACGATTACGTCTTCGCGCTCTTTCCGAACGTGAAGGGTCGTCGTTGGTTCGGTGGGGTGGGCTCCATGACAGGACCACTGCACTCGCCAGTCCTTGGAGTTCACGACTTCAACATACAGGCCGGCATGGAACAGACGATCCAGACCGCAGTGATACTGCCAGGTGGGGTCTACGTCAGGGATATGGCAGCTGGAACCGGTCAGTTCTACCCGGCTCCGATGTACGGGATCCCCGACGCAACCACCGCAGTGCAGTACAATGACCGACTCATCATAACCGGGAACGGGATGCGACCCTTCAAGGTGTATCCAGGGGGCACCGACATGGTGGGTCTTCAGCGACCTCTGGTCGGTATTCTTTTAGAAACAGGTTCCGATGCCGATGGGGATCTCGCTTCTTCCACTACCTACAAATACAAGTTCTCACTCTACAACTCCCTGACTGGCGATGAGAGCAACCTGAACCCAACAGGCGAAGAGGCGACTACTGGTGGCAGCGATGACACGATGAGTTTGGAAGTGGGGATCATATCGAAGACCAACTCCGACTGGGACTTCTTGATGGTTTACCGGCAAGCACAAGATTCCAGTACCTACTACCTCGAGCAGAGGGTTCCTAAACCGACCTACTGGCAGAACACTTTGGTTGCGGCAGACGCTCCGCTGACTGTCGTGAGCACTCTTCGAGAAACAGAACTTCTTCTTCAGCAGACCGAGAGCATCGACAACTACCCTCCCGGTGACTTCAGCACCTCCGCCATCGGGGGACGAGTGATGCACTTTGGGGGGGCAGGGACCAACCCTGGATATGTCTTCTATTCCAAGACCCTGCTCCCCCAGTCTGCTCCTCCAACGAACGTCTGGCAGCTCAACAACGATAACTCCGACCGGGTGATGGTAATCCGTCCCCTGTTCGGTCGGGTGATTATCCTGAAGCAAAGGTCGATCTGGACAGCCCGAGATGACGCAGCTGCTTCCGGGGAGCAACCGGCCAACGTCCATGTCGGCAAGGGGTGCGTCAGCCCCAAGGCTGTAGCGGTCGCAGGGAACTCCCTGTTCTTCCTGTCGCCGGATCGAGTGGTTTACGTCACAGATGGGTTTGAAGTATCTGACGTGAGCTCTCAGTCGATCCTGGGGACGCTCGAGGTTCTGACCGAGGACCAGCTCGCGGGAGCCCAGATGACCCACGACGCTCCCGACCAGCGGATCTGGCTCTCGATTCCACCAGCTGGCGAGGGCAACAGGAAACTGATCTACACCTTCGACTACCGGTTGGGCAGGTGGAGCAAGTGGGAAGTACCGCACGATGTGATCGACTCGGGGCAGGACTCTGCCGGCCTGGGTCAGCAACGACCGATCATCGGTTCACGAGGTTCGGTCTACGATATTGGAACGTCGTTCCTCAACCAGGAAAGTGACGCCGGCTCCGGGCAGTCCGACTTCTCGAACACCTACCCAGCTGCCGATTACATCCTGGTCGATAGCAAGTGCGCTGGTTTCAGTAGCACCTTCAGCTGGCATGAGTCGGTGATCGGGATGCCGTGCATGGTGGTCTTCCACTCTTCGAGCAGTTACACAGAAACAGATGATCCGCTCTGGGATGCGACGCGCCTCTACACCTACGTTCGGGGGGTGACGGTCTCAGGAGGAGACACGAACATTTACCTTGGGCATTCCTTCACGACGTCTGGGACTCACGCGACTCTCCTCGTGGGGACCCAGTTTCGCAGGTATCTCAACCACTGGTTCTCTCCCCAGGGGGTGGGATTCGACTACTTGTTTTCGGGGTGGACCTTCGTTCCCGACCAGGACGTCGTCGCTGCAAACAACGATTGCGTATTCCGGGTCTGGTTTGACGATGAGTCCACCCCGACCTATGCTCGAGGAGCCAGCGAGTACGCCAGTTCGGACCTGGTTCCCGATCTCAGCTACTCGATGCGACGCCGTGGAAGACGACTCCGTTACGAGATTCTGGAAGGCCGGACTAGGGGCAAGGAAATGGATTATCAACGTGCTATCATCCGATACAGAATCCGAGGACCCAGGAGGCGCAAGTGAGCGACCCGAGAATCTACCACAGAGTGGGGCCTGTTGCACCGGAGGGTCGTCAGATCTACGACGATATTCGGCGCAGGGATCTGGGTCTGACTTCAGTTTTCAACAGCGAACTCTCGAGTGTGAATACCACCTTGACCGGTGAGATCACGACCCTCGAGAACCAGGTAAACGCCCTGGCTGTTACACCCGTGAGTGTCGGGGTAACTTCCGGTGAGAGTTCTTCGGTAATTATATCGTCTGTTGGGACGACCATCAGCACTGTTACCGTGACCCCAGTAGCTGCGGTGCCTTTCATCATCAAGTGCCAGTGCTGGTTGTCCGATCCTAGTGCAAACGCCACCCTCACCGCGACTCTCAAAGAGGGGGCAACTACGATTGCGACTTTGTTTTCCAGTTTTCCAGTGACTACCTTCACCGCAGCTGTCGTCGTAATCATGGTGAGAGATGTACTGGTTGCCAACTCAGACACAGTTGCTCGGAC
>Ga0209757_10000285_pt1 | contig 12429 bp, 5 predicted proteins | sample ETNvirome_6_1000_FD_185472 | JGI IMG/M metagenome (GOLD analysis project Ga0209757, IMG submission 185472) | Marine viral communities from the Pacific Ocean - ETNP_6_1000 (SPAdes) (version 2) | ecosystem: Environmental > Aquatic > Marine > Oceanic | place: Pacific Ocean | collected 2013-06-19 | reverse complement strand
ATTCGAACCACAACTTCTGCGGGGGATGTTACTTTTTCTGCTACCAATGGTGATGCAACTTTAACTGTAACTGATGCTTCGCATGGTGCAGTTCAAAATGATTTTGTTACTTTTAGTGGTGCAGCAACTTTAGGTGGATTAATTACGGCTACTGTACTCAATCAAGAGTACCAGATTGCCACTGTTACAGACACCAATGTTTATACTGTTGAAGCTAAAGATACAGACGGGGACACAGTTACCGCAAATAGCAGTGACAGCGGCAATGGTGGTTCCAGTGTAGTTGGTGCTTATCAGATCAATGTAGGCTTGGACGATTATGTTTCTGGTTCTGGCTGGGGAGCCAGTACTTGGGGTGCTGGTGGCTGGGGTTCGGTTGCAGCTTTATCTGATGCCTCTCAACTCAGGCTCTGGACACACGATAACTTTGGGGAGGACTTGCTTATAAACCCAAGATCAGGGGGCCTCTATTATTGGACAGAGGACAACGGACTAAGCACCCGGGCAGTTGCTTTTAGCGATTTGACGAATGCCAATTTAGTTCCTACCAAGGCTTTTCAACTGATTGTCAGTGATATTGACCGGCATATACTGGCCCTTGGCGCCGATCCGCTTAACGCGGCAGGAACTGCACGGACCGGGAACATTGATCCTTTACTTATTTCCTGGTGTGATCAGGAAAATGCGCCTGAATGGGAGCCTAAATACACCAATACTGCCGGATCATTACGGCTTTCAGCCGGTTCCCAGATAATTGGCGGTCTTCGTGCCCGGCAAGAAACACTGATTTGGACGGATGATGCCTTATACAGTGTCCAGTTTATCGGGCCTCCTTACACTTTTGGTGCCAATTTGATCAATCAAGGTCTTGGTATGGTAGCTCCCAAAGCTGCGATCAATGCACCACCGGGTGTTTTTTGGATGGATCGTTCCGGTTTTTACTTATACGGCGGTGCTGTTTCCAGGGTTCCTTGTGCCGTACACAGTTATGTTTTCAATGACTTGAACCAAGGACAGGCTTTCAAGATTTTTGCTTATCTCAACAGACAGTTCAATGAGGTGGGCTGGTATTATCCTTCCGGCAGTTCCACGGAAATTGACCGCTTTGTAACCTATAATTATCAAGAGCAGGTTTGGTCTTATGGCAACCTGACCCGATATGCGTGGCTTGATGAAGGCGTGCAGCCTTATCCCCGGGCTACAGGCACCGACACTTATAACTATGTTTACCAACATGAAACCGGCAATGATGCCGACGGATCGCCCATGGACAATGTGTACATTGAAACCAGTGACTTTACCTTGGACCAAAGCGGCAATAATTTTACCTTTATGCATCAGGCAATTCCGGACATCCTGTTTACCGGGGACGGTGGCTCAGATCAAGTTATCAATTTTGTGTTAAAAATGAGAAATTACCCGAATGAAACTTTTACCTCAGAAAGTACCAATACGGTGACTGCCAGCACCACCAAGCTCAATTTGCGCGGACGTGCGCGACAAGCCGTGGTCCGGCTGGAATCCGACGACGATGCAGACGCAGGAGCAAGACTTGGAGTGGGCTGGCGCTTGGGCTCAATGCGACTTAATACCAGACCGGATGGAAGAAGATAATGGCAAGATTGCTTGAAACCCGTTTACCCTTAGCCAATGGCAGTGTAGAACCGGACCTGTATAATCGTCTGGTGCGCATTCTGGAGCTCAGTCTGGATGGTTTTGATCCGACTGCAACTTACCAATATACCGATACAACACGGGATCAGAACCTGTTTAACCGGGGAGATATTATCTGGAACCTGACAGAACTGGCCCTTCAGGTGTATGATGGTGCTGAGTGGCAAACATTGTATGCCCCTTCTGGAAAAGGAGTAAGTGCTACGGGAGAATTAGGAACAATAACTGTGCAGGCAAGTGGCTCAACCACTGTGTCTATATCATAATGCCAATACGTCAAGTTAATGGAGGCTATAAATGGGGTGAATCCGGAAAGGTTTACCCGAATAGGGCCGGTGCCGAAAGACAGGCTCAGGCAGCGTATGCGTCCGGATACAAAGGCTATCAAAACGGTGGCATTGCATCAATTCCCCGTTATCAAGAAGGAGGTTTATGGAACACCGGTTATGGGTCCAATCCAATAGGAGGAGGAGGAGCTGATGATTCCGGTATATGGGGAAGTCAGCTTTGGAATTTTTTACGTCCTTCTATTGCTTCCTATCCCAATCAATACTATCGCCATTTCTATAGGGGTCCTAGAGGAGGAGGTCGGGTACAAAAAATACGCAAAAAAATGAATAAGTATTACAGAGGAGACGAAGAGTACCGTGCAGCAAATCCTTTGACTCCCCAAGACGTCGCCGATTTCAAAAGCCTTCAAGAACGGGGCTATCTAAGAGCAGAAAAACCAAATGGAGAAGAGTTTCTTGATGAAGAGTGGCACGGACTCACCTCCGATGAAATGTACGAGAAACTGGAAGCAGAAGCAGGACCAGAAGGGGAGGGGGAAAATGGCGGAATAGAAACAGTGTATGAACCTAATTTTCCGGAGTATGATCCGGATAGACCGTGGCATGATATTTGGACAGATCCCATAACAGGGAAGATTTGGAAATGGCTCGGTACAAACTGGCATGACACAGGAGACACAGGAGACACAGACACAGCCACAAAATATCCGTGGGGAGATGAAGAACCTCCCGCAGACGCCACTGAATATACCGATCCAGATAGTGGACTCATTTATGTTCTTAATACTGATGGCACGTGGACAGAAAAAGCGGCTGAAACAACCGATACACTCCCAGAAATCACTGTAACAGCAAACGGTAATCTCGTCGGTCTTCCACTGGGGGTCATTGGAGCGGTGGTAGCAACAGCTTTAGGTAATCTTATATGGCATCCAGGAGAAGCAGGAGGCAGTGGTTTTTGGGAAAATGAAAACACAAAAGATGTTTATGGTCCTGGTGGAGAAAAAATACCGGGTGATGTTATTGCAACGGGAGTAGCGCCCGAAACCGTTGATTGGACCAAAGTATTTGAAAAAGCAGTGACTGCTGGTATCTCCGTGAGCGCAGCTCTGGAACTGTTTGGAATTGGAGGAGGAGAACAGTCGTGGTGGCAAAAATTAGTAGAGGCTTATTTAGATGTCCAAGCAGGTAAAGGGCTCTTGGATACCATAAAATACAAAGTTCCCACCGGACAAGGCGCTGCCATGAGTGCGTATGAAAAAGCCCATCCTCTGGATATAGACGTGGGACTGGAGAGTCTGGGGCCAAATTACTTGGAAGACCAATTATATGGAATACCGATCGGTGCAGAAAATGTTCCGGCTGCGACCCACACACTCGGTTTTCCTTATGCGGAAGAAATTGAGGAAGAAGTGCAGGGAGGCCAGCGCGGTGGTATTATGAATGCAAGAAGCCATGGAGACATTGTTCCTGCTTTGCTGGAACCCGGTGAATTCGTGATGACTCTGCAATCGGTCAAAGGCGCAGGCAATGGTGACGCCAGACAAGGGGCAAAAAATATGTATAAAATGATGCGACAACTCGAGGGAATGGGACAATGAGCACCGGGATTTTAAGACTGCAAGAGGGAGGAGACGCAGAATATTACAGCACTGAAGGACCTCGGTCCACGGTTGCTTTTGAGCCGCCATGGATCGAAGAAATGCGCCGTGGCTATCTCGGAAATGTCTGGGACTGGGCCAAACAACCCACCCCAATTCCTACCCAACAATATGCCGGACTGGATCCTTACGAATTACAGGCACGGGGAATGGTCGGTGGTCTGGGCGGTTTCCAACCTTACATACAACAGGCCGGTGGTGCTTACGGACAGGGACTCGGGGCCACGGGACAAGGAATACAGGCCGGATATTACGGAGCCCAAGGCTATGATCCTGCCATGGGAAAATCCTTTTACAATCCTTACGAAGAAGATGTAGTCCAGCAAAGTCTGGCAGATGTTTATAAGAGTTATGGCGCAGAAGACGTGGGAGCACGTGCCGGTGCGGTGGGAGCAGGTGCTTACGGCGGTGGTCGTGGACGCCTGATGGCGGAAGAAAGATTCAAGCAACTAGGCAGAGGCATGACCGAGGCAGCCGGAGGGCTACGCCATCAAGGCTATACTTCGGCACAGCAACAGGCGCAAAACGCTTTTGCCGATCAACAGGCAAGAATGCAGCGGGCTGGACAAATGGGCATACAGGGTGCAGGAATGTACGGACAACTCGGACAGGGAATCGCGGGCATTGGACAAATGGGACAAGATATGCTGATGAACCAGATTAATTTAACGAACACATTAGGCAGTCAGGCACGCGGCATTGCCGATAAACGATTGGCTGCCCAATACCAGACAGCAACAGGGCTTGCTGGTGAACCGTTGGCCAGATTAGGTGCCCTCGGCAAAATGATACAAAGTATGTTGCCACAAACCCAAGGCACCGGAATCACGACTGAGTTTGGTTCAATAAGGGGTCAGGATGAAGCGGTTGATGACTTAACGGCCCTCTTAAAGAAATGGGGAATCCTGTAATGATGGACTGGGCAAAAAGACCCATGTTCAGGAATGCCGCCAATATGACGGTGGGCGGCCATGTGCCGTTGCCCCGTATGCAAGAGGGCACAGGACCGGGAGGAGTTTCACCAGAACTATTTAGCCCGGCTGAATTTATGGGCGCTCCCTTGAATGAAATGACAGAGGCTCCCGGATTCTTTCCTCAAGGAAACTTTGGGGGCGGAGCTCCTTCTCCTGAAAATACAGGTATCCAAGCCGGTTTTCTGGACGAAGAAGAATTAGCCGGTGAAGAATTCGTTGATGAAGGAATTATCAACGAAGCCAGAATGCAGGCCATGCAACTGTTTGACCAAGCATTCAAGGAACTGATGGCCATTTTTCAGGCGGAAACAGCCGCCGGTGGCGTCGCTCCGGAAGAAATAGAAATGACTTTGGATGAAGAACTGGAGGTTATAGAGGGACAAGCAGAGGCTCAGGTCAAAGAAATGATGGATTTACCTGAAGAAGTAGACCTGATTCCCGCAGAAGTCGTGGAAAACTACAGGCAAATGGCCCAAACAGCGTTATTTTCCCCTGAAATGGGTGCAGAACCGATGATGGAAGAGATTCCAAGAATGCAGGGGGCTGGTTTCGTGGGCCCTCCAAAACCTCCAATTTTGGAAGAAGAAGAAACAGATCCTTTAGCTATATTGGAAGCCCAGAGAGCAGCGGCAACTGCCAGACTGGACGAAAGGAAAAGAATAGCAGCGGGGGAAGCGACCACAAGGGAACAGGATCTCCGTGACAGGATCAAGAGAGGGGAATTCAGTCAAGTCGCAACAAACTGGGACAAATTGGATAAAATGGTTGCCCGTGTTAAAGACATTGCCGAAAGAAAAGCTAGAGAAAAAAGCTATTATCCTGCCGCGGCTTCAACCATGGGCGCTAAATGGGCTGGGGCGCTAATAAGAAAACCAAGAATGGCAAAGTTGGCTGGAGACGAAGCGGCACTGGAATTTGAAATAAAAATTGAAGAACTTAAACAGGCAGAACAACAAGCCATTAACAGCGGTGATGCAGGAATGCTGAAAGACGTTTATTTGCAGGGACAAAAGATACAAGACTCTTTGACCAATACCTTGCTCAAGGATGTTGGCGGTATAGAGACAAGAGCCATAACCGGAGTTGAAGATATTTTAACAGAACAGATCAAGGACTCTAGTGGACTTAATCAGGCTGGAAAAACAGACTTGTTTTGGCAAAACCAGCTTAAAAATTCTGATCCGGGTAGTGTGGAATATCAGGTTGCACTGGCCGGTCTTTCCATAGAAGGCGCTCCTACTCCCGAAGCGATGGCTCTCAAAGCGCAAGATTCGATGCGGAAAGTGTATCAAGACCTTGAAGGAAGCCAATATGATCCACTGTCCGCTGACGAGAGGCGCGAGCAGTTTGGGGCTATATACCCTTGGGCGAGAGATCCAAATGACCCTAAAAAAGTGTTAATTCCTGATGATACATTAATGTACCCCCTTCTTGTGCAAAGGGCTCGAGAGTCTTTAGACCTGATGTATAGTCAAATTTCTCAGGATCCTTCTCAGACCCCTGATGAAGTAAGAATAGACATAAGCCACTTGTCTGCGGAAGTGGTTGAAGAAGCTATAAATAACGGTGTTTGGGCCATTCCTGGAAAGACCGTTATTCTTGAGAGAAAAAAACCAAACGGGGTGGTAGAAGAATACCCGGTCCCTTCGTTGTAGCCATAATAAGATGGCTCCCTTAACGGAACTACAACAACAGGAAATGCGAGAAGCGTTGGGTTTTTCGCAGACAGACCAATTGGAGCCGGAAGAAGAGACACCTGATCCTCGCGTAGAGCGAGCTGAATCTTGGGCTCGTATGGTAGGCAGAGATTGGGACATTAACGAAACCTCTCCTGCCGAACAAAAAGAATTTCTTGCTCCTATATTCGAGGGTATGGGACCGCAGATCAAACAAATATTTAAAAATGTCAAAGACGCAGCGAAACTAACTGTTTTAGAAGGCATGGGCTCCGGTATTGTTGGACCAAGTGGCGGTTATTGGTTCCCTGAGACACAAACTGAACGAGAAGAATGGAATCGGCAGATTGAGGAAACATCTAAACGACTTCTCGAAGAAATTAGACTCGGAATTAAAGAAGTCGAAGACTTAAATCCAGAGGATCTGAGTATCCTGCAAGAAGGGATTAGAGGTGGGTTTATCAGTTTTGCCATGATGGCGCCCCTTTTAATAGCAAGCATTATGGCCAAAAGTCCTACGCCGCTCATTGTCTCTATGGGGTTTTTGACCGCGGGCGACAGCTATACCTCCGGAAGAGCCGAGGGTTTATCTCACGAACAGGCTCTGCTTTATGGCGGAATAGATGGCTTTATTGAATCCGTAACCGAAATACTCCCGGCCAAGGCACTTTTAAGGCTGTTTCCGGGAGCCAAAAATGCGGCTGGAAGTTTTTCCAAGCAAGCCCTTAAATTTATTTTAACTGATGTAGGCGGCGAACAAGCCGCTACTTGGTTGCAAAATATAAACGCTTACCATTTTGACCTAGACAAGCAAAGACTTGCAATTGAACTCGACCCAAACCTAAATGGTCTTCAGAAAGAAGAGGCTCTAAGTGAGCTTAATAAACAACGTGCGGCGACAACTTTTATCGCAACAATAGTAGCTGGCGGTATGCAAGTAGGTGTTGCTAAAATGATGGACTACGGTATGTCCGAGCAGGAAATTATAGAGCGGTTACAAGGACCTGTTTATGAACAACTGACTGTAGATGAACGAAACGAAGTATGGCAAGAGATTCTTGACTGGCAAGAACTTCAAGCTCAGGAAATATCGCCCCAGGAAAAGGTTAAAATAGTGCTGGCTCAAACAGGGGCCGCCCAGTCCGGTGCGGTGCAATCGTTAAATGAGCTCGAGGGAGAGAAACAAAGCCTGTTGGCAGATCCTGAACTTAAAAAAGACCCTAAAAAACTAAAAGAAAAAATTAAAAAAATAGATGCCGAGATAGTTGCCGCAGAAGCAAGGATAGAGCGTATTAATAAGGTTCGCATAGAGTTTGAAGAGATTACTGAAGGCCTAAGCCGGCTAAAAGAGATTGAAGACGAACTTGCCTATAGCGAAGACGAACAAATAATCACGGACCTTGAACAAGAGCAAAGCGAGATTTTAGCTCGGATCAAAATGCAGGGACCACAAACAGATGTAGAACTACGTGACCCGGTTGAATACACTCCATACGAACCCGAAGAAGGAGTTATTGTTTTGGAAGATACTCCGGAAGCGAAAAAACAGGCAGGTAAAACAGGGTTCTTTAACTCAACTGTGCAAAAGCTCTATGATGAGCTTATAGAACCGGAGACAGCGGAAAGAATTGTTACTGCGTATAACACAATACGACAAAAAATGGCTGCTTCTGGTTATGTTCCCACGGGCATTGTAGACCAAAACGCGCCCTTGATAATTAAGCAAGCGCAAAAAGACCTTCGACGCTTACTGCGTTTGTCAAAAAATCTTTTGAACAAGCGGTTGGCTATCCGTCGTCTTCAAAACAAACTAGCGGAAGGCACAATAGAGGAAACGGAGTACAATAAAAAAGTACTGGAAGCCAATCAAGCCATAGCCGAAACCGAAACAAACATTGAAGGGGTCGTTGAGCGTTCTCAAGAACCGTTAGTACCAATGCCGGAACTTCCTGAAACCATGAACAATCCATACGGTAGAAAAAGTCGTTTTTTTGCGCCTAAAAGCCTTTGGAGAACACTTCGAGAGAAGATAATTCCGTATGAATTTGATAATACCGTAGTATATTTTCCCACCGAGGAAGACGTACCACTTAAAGATAAGGCTCCGGAAGAGTTAGAAGAAGAAATAGAGCCTAGACCGCAAATCGCTTTTGAAGACCTTCCGGAGGATGCCAAAATAAAATTGTATTTTTACAATCTTGCAGGCGGCCAAATGGAGCCTTTAATGGATCCCCTAACCGGAAAAGTCTTTTTTGCAGAGTACGATGGAATTGAGTTTATTGACCCTCTTGCAGGATTAATAGATCCAACGTCCGGAAAACACAAGCTCAAGGAAGGTCTTTTACCGTCCATTGAAATGGACGGTAAAACCTATCAAGCGCTTTGGGAACCGGGCACACTATCAAGAGCTAGGGTTTCAACGATGAGTAATCCAGCTATGGCTCCGAAGAGAGCCGGATTGCTTCCAAAGTCTTTTGAAAAAGAGGACATAGATTTTTGGACAGGGTTTTGGTACAACCGTTATAGGAGCTTTTTTACTCCCCTGGGCGTGCGTCCGGGCATCATGGAAGAATTGCAAAGTGGTCCCGGAGGTCCGATAGCCAAGCGTAAAATTTCTGAAAGGCAAATCAACCGTATATTCAGGGATATTGCTAATATCCAAAAAACCTTAGAAAAAAGCATAAAAAAAGGTCTTGTAAAAATAAAAGCTGACGTAGGTACAAAAGGCGTCATTTATGAATCAGGCGGCTTTTACCTTGACCCGCTGACCACCCTAGACCGGTTTAAAGAGCTTATTGCCAAATCTTTTAGGGGCAATAAGGACGCACAGAACGAACTTCGCCGCCTTGGACAAACAGAATTAGTTGAAGCAATTATAGTTGGAAGAAAGAGAATCAGCAAAAACTCAAGACGAATTATTGATTTGGTTAAACTGATTGATCCAAATGCTTCGTACTACACCAAAGAAAAAATAAAACTACTGGAAGACTCTATAGAAAGATACATGGGAAGAATTTTTGGCGCCTATATTTTTCCTGATTGGAAGCCGCCCAACCGAACAGCAGCGAGACTAACAAACTCGGCTGAATGGAAACAGCATCAGGCTGCGGTTGAAGAATTAGCGGCAGTGTTTGCAACCCAAGAAGGTGTTACTATGGCCGAGGCCACCCAGCAGGCAGAAGAGGACATGGATGTTCTGTATAAAGGCATGGGACAACAGCAATCAAAACTTTTTGTAGAAATGTTTGATTTGGCTCCACCATATCTGACCGCAGACAAAACGGGAAGGGAATTATTGCTGCCGCAGCTTAAGCAAAAAAGATTGGACCTTCCTAAAGAAGTGAGAAAGGCTTTAGGTGAGCTTGATGAGTCTTGGGCGAATGCCCAAATGACTGCTTTTAAACAGGAACAGTTTATTGCGATAACTGAATACTTGTTAGATGTTGCAGAAATAGGGAATGCGCCCACCACCCGTTTCCTTTCCGCTGTTCCGTATAAGAGATACGATACGCAGATTTCAGTGCCGGGAGACGTTCTTAACCCTCTTAACGGCTATTGGACCACAAAACAAATGGCCCAGGCTATTATGAAAACCATGGGATATGGCCCACTGCGGCGTTACCTGAACAATGTACCTATAAACAAACCCGTTAAAGACATATATTTAGCTCTTCAAGCGTCAGCCGGGTATGTCTCCATAGCTTATTTAACGCTTTCTCTAAAAACGCAGAACAGGAACTTCCAAAGCGCTATGCTTTTCCCTTTGATGTCAGGCAACTGGCAGGCGTATCAAAACCCAAAAACCGCCGCCCGATATATTAAAGAAAAGTTCTCGGACATGTCTTCGCAAGAGCTTGATTTCATTATAACCCAAGGCGTAACTGCCTCTAGTGTAAACGTCGGAGAAAGAAAAGCGATGCTTGATAGGCTGCAAGGTGTGGCCACTTGGCAAGAGTTTTATGATTTTGTAGAACATGCTGAAGGGCAAAAGATCCACAAAATTAAAAAAGGTTGGAGAAAACTACTGCATGTAGCTGAAGAATCCTATGTTGCCGCGGATGATATACCTAAAATAATGACTTATTTAGGGGAAAGAGATTCGGGCTACGCTATTTTTGCTCCCCAAGGCATTGAAAACCTGACTGAGGAGCAAATCGAAGCGCGTATTGACATGATTTCTGAACTGATGGTGGAGATGGGCGGCCAAAAAGTCTCGCGTTCAAGGAGTACCCCTGCGGAAAATTTAGAGAAGGCGATTCAGCAAAGGGCCTCTTTCCTTACTCGAAGAAATATTCCGAATTACAACAGGCTCCCTAACCTTATTGATTGGTTGAGGCTTGTGTTTCTGTCAAACTTTGCCGGGTTTCCAACCGCTGTTATGACGAGCCAAGCAAACATTATGAAAACCACAATGCTGGAAACTAATCTATCTTTGTCCTCAGACCCGGCAGTAACGCCGGGATTAAAACGTCGTTTAAGACAAAGAGCAGCCATGCGAGCTGCTGCCAATCTTGGTTGGATGACAATTGCCGCAGGTAGAACATCGGCGTCAGCCCTGCGTTTTGGCGTAAAGGCTGGAGCAGTTGCTGGAGTCAGTGCCGGAGCGGCAGCGTGGATGGCTCCTCAAGCTCTGTCTTATTTTGTGGCTCCTTGGGCCGGCAACCATGATTTTATCATTTTGGGCGATGCTGACGATGAAGGTGTTGTTTATATAATTGATTTTTCATACACAGATGGTTTTACACTTATTTCTGACCCAGGCAGACTTCTTTTAAAGTATGTTACCACTCGTCATTACTTAGGTCCGGAAGCGTCGGAAAAAATTTGGGATACATTTTTGCGCTCTTTGAGGGATCTTAGGGGTACTTATCTTGACAGTAAGATAATTTTGAAGGTGGCGCAAGAACTGTGGACCGGCAAAAACAGTGAAACAGGCGCAGAACTATGGGACCCCAATCTTTCGGTGTGGGAAACATGGAGGAAAAGACAAGAACATGTTTACAAGGAATTGTCCCCTAAAATAGTTCACGAAAACGTAGAAATTGGAAAAGCTATAGTGCTTACTGGCGAAGAAGCGTTGGATAAAAATATGGAAGAACGATCATTATTAAACGCACTTGGCCAAGCTATTGGCCTAAAAATTAATGGAATAGACCCTAAACAAATTATTAACGACTATAAGCTCTCTGAATTTAACAACCGTTTTAAAGACAGTGATGAATTCGCCAAGAATGTTTTTCGTAGGGCTGAGGGCAGCGAACTTGGCTATGACGACATGCCGGCCATGATTGCTGCTTATGATGAATTGCAGCGACAGCACTTTGAACAAGTGAAAGACTTGCGTTTAGGCATTCATTGGTACGCACCTTTGATGCAAACTTCTCCTGAAGAAGTGATTAAGTTTTTAGGAAAGGAAGGCCGTATTACTTCCATGAGAACAGCGGATAGAGCAAACATCTTAACACCCTCCAGCAAAAATCAACTGTACGTACCTACAGATATCGATAATTTTGTAACGGAATATGGAAGGCAGCTTAAAGATCTACAGGAAAAAAATCCGGATCTCTTGCCCGACAAAGAAATTAAAGCGCGTCTTCGCACTTTAGCCAAGGAAATTAAACTTAGGTCTTATGATAAATGGGCACAGAAACCTGTTACATGGACTTGGCAAGGTGTGGCTCAAAAAGTTAAAATTGTTCCTCCTTTAATAGACGGGGAAAAACCAAACAATGATATGCGAAAAGCGCTGGGGTTTCCTACGAAAGACTAAACCGTTCTAGGCGTTCGTTCCAAGCGTCCACGGCTCTCTCAAATTCGTACCCTTCAAGGACAAATTCCTGATAAAAGCAATCCACCGAGCACATCATGATCACGCCTTTTTTGATTTTGGTGCCGAACAATTCGTTGTGGGCCAAGGCATAGGCTGCCAATTGCTGGAAATAATCCCAAAGATATTTTCGCCGCCGTTTGGGAGTATTGGTTTGCTTGAAATCCATGATGGCTTCTTCACCCAAGTGTTTGCCAATGACATCAGCGGTTCCAGCATACTTCCCTGGATAGTAAAGGGAAACCTCACAGCCATATATTTGGTCAATGGACGGGAACCCCTGATCCATGATCACACAGGCCATTTTATAGGCTCTCTTTTTCTCCG
>Ga0209757_10000283_pt1 | contig 12504 bp, 15 predicted proteins | sample ETNvirome_6_1000_FD_185472 | JGI IMG/M metagenome (GOLD analysis project Ga0209757, IMG submission 185472) | Marine viral communities from the Pacific Ocean - ETNP_6_1000 (SPAdes) (version 2) | ecosystem: Environmental > Aquatic > Marine > Oceanic | place: Pacific Ocean | collected 2013-06-19 | reverse complement strand
TTCAAGATCAGTAAGCGGATCATCCCTGAACTGCGCCAACAAAAACACCGTGACACCTTCTTGGCTGTCGCCGCTCTAATGTCACCGCAGACCAAGGCCGACGAGAACTGGAACAACGCAATCGACGTGATGCAGGGCTACCTGAAGACCGGGAAATTCCCGCTGAAACGAGCCAACGGTAACCTGTGGGGCGTGCCGGGCATACAGTCCGGGTTGCAGTTGTTCCAAAGATTGACTGACCAGTACGGAGCAACCGGTGCCGTCCGCTGGTTAAAGACACCGCACACCGCAATGGAAATCGCGCAGTTTCGTCAGGACAGCGGCCTGTTCGTGACCCACACGACAAACAAGAAGACCGGTGAGAAGACACTCAAGAAAACTTGGGATTACGCCGCGAACGAGACCCGGCAGTCGGATAACCCGATTGGCTTCTACATGATGGGACCAAAAGTCGGTGACTTCTTCATGAACGCCACAGGCTTCGACAACGATGCCGTCACTGTGGATGTCTGGATGTTGCGGACATACAACCGTGTCATCGGGCGGCTCCCTGAACTTGGCGTAGAAGCTAATGTACGAGGGCGTAGAGAACGAGATAACATCAAGAACCTGATACGTGATGTCGCGGGGCAAAGAGGCGTGACACCCAGTGCCGCGCAGGCCCTCTTGTGGTTCTACGAGCAACGATTATTCAAAGGATATGGAGCGAAAAGTGAAAACAGAACCTTCTCCAAAGGTGCCGCACAGGCAGCACAGAGCCGGAATGTCCCCCACACCCTCTCAGGCCGCGTTGCTAAAAGCGTTGGCGGACCTCGGCTACCAGCAAGCGTTGAAAGAGGAGGCAGAAGAGACGCAGGAGTAGCACAAGAAACGCGACTCTCAATAGCACCGCCAAGACGGCCTGTGCAGACACATGCCGAGAAGCAACCTTCTGCCGCGCCGATGAACGTCGTGTTGGCGGACGAGAACCCAAACATCTGGCGCAGGCTCAAGAAAGAATCCAAAAAGCAACTGGCCCCCGGTGGGTTGCTGCACGAAATTGCCTACGCCCTGAAGGTCAAGCGCGACGGCTACTTCAATGACATGTCCTCTGTAAGCCAGTGGACGCTGACCGAGTTCAACCGGGCGCATAAGGCGGTTTACGGCAAGCGTGTCATGCAGATGGACGAGGCGCACATGGCGCGCATGAATGACATGCTGCACGGCGGTGTGATCCCGGCTGAACTCCCGGAACGCATCAAGACTGCTATCATCAGGATGCGCTCCGACATAGACGGTCTCTCGACCGAGTACATCAAGATTATCCAAGAAGATGTCGCCAAACTGCGCGCCGAGGGCAAAGAGGCCGCAGCATTGCGCGCCGAGATGCTGGAGCAAATCTTCATCAACAACATGGGCGAATACGTCACGCGCTCCTACGAAGTCTTCGACGACCCGAACTGGTACAGGAGGATACCGCCAGAGGTCCAAGCCGCCGCGATGGCCCACCTGACACGCCAATATGATGGCGATGAACTAAAAGCCGCACAGGTCTACAGCGTGATAACACAGGGTAAGACCACGGCATTCAGCAACATGGAGAGCTTTATCAAGGAAAGCACTCTCGGTGCCAAGGATTTGTCGGTCCTCATGAAGCGCGGCAACATCGACCCCGAGATAAGAGCATTGATGGGCGAATATACAGACCCACAGATAAACTATGCCCGGTCAATGTTGAAAATGTCCCGGCTTATCGGCAACACCCACTTCCTGAACGAGGTGCTGGAGAAGGGTCAGGACCTCTTCCTCTTTGACGAGGCCAACCGCCCGCCAGCCGCTAATCACCAGATGGCTGGCCCGAACTCCGATGTGCTGTCGCCTCTGAACGGCAAGTGGGTCCACCCCGAAACCAAGCAGGCGTTCGAAGATGCGCTGCACAAGAACTCGCTGAATGGCTGGGTCACCGGCATCATCGGTGTCAACGGCATCGTCAAGTGGGGCAAGATCGTCCTGTCGCCCGCCACACAAACTCGTAATTTTGTCTCCAACGTGTCCAATCTCACGGCCACCGGGTCGTTCAAGCCTGACGCCGTGCCCGTGGCATGGAACGCGATGCGCTCTTACATGCTTACGCTGGATGGCGGTGCACGCGATTATTACCGTGAACTGGTCCGCCTTGGCGTCATGCTCGACACACCGAACGCCGGACAACTACAGGACCTGATGGAGCACGGCGGTGACCGTGTTCTGGGCGCTATCGAACTCGGTCTGAAGGGTGCCGCCGCGACAGTGGGTTTCGACGGGTCACTTGACCTGACCTTCGAAAGGATTCGCGACACCAAGGCAATTCTAGACAAACTGTACCGGGCCGGTGATGAATTCTGGAAGATTATCGGCTTTGAAAGTCAGCTTGCCGACCTCATGGATGCCAAGGGATGGACGCGTGAACAGGCTGCGCCGGAAGCCGCCCGGCGGGTGCGCGCCACCATGTTCACCTACTCGCAGACAGGGTCCGGCATGAAAGTTCTTGGCCGGATGCCCATACTCGGGCCGTTCGTATCGTTCTCCTCGGAAAGTGTGCGCTCGACCATTGAGGGCATCAAGCTCGTACAGTCCGACTGGGCTGACCCGGACCTTAAACATCTCGCCATCCGCCGCGCAGTTGGCCTGACTCTTGCACACTCGTGGGTGTTTGGATTAGCCGCTATCTCACGCGCCGCCTTCAGCGTTGATGACGATGAGGCCGAGAGTCTCAGACAGCTTGGCAGTCCATGGGCCGAGAACTCCAACATTATGGTAGTTGGTCGCGACGAAGAAGGTCGCCCCGTCACGTTAGACCTGTCGTACATCGACATGTTCAATATATGGCATCGGCCTCTGGTGGCGATATTCCGGGGGCAGGATGTCGATAAGACATTGAGGGATGTCGTGAAGGAAATCGGCAAGCCCTTCTTCGGACCAGACATAGCCATCCAGAACGTCAGCGAAATTGTGTTGAATCAGAAACTCTCGGGCGGGCGTGTCCGCAACCCCGACGCTCCAGTCGATGACCAAGTGCGGGATATCGGCGAGCACATGTACAAAGGGTTAGGGCCGGGTATCGCGCAGAATTACAGTAGGGTCAAGAAGGCCCTACTGGGGAAACGCAGTCCATCTGGCCGTATTTACGAACTTCCCTTGGAAATAATGGCGACGTTCGGTCTTCGTGTAACCAAGTTCGACCCGAAGATCGCACTGAATTTCCGGGTAAACGATTTCAAGAATGATCTGAAAAACGCCAACGCCTTTCTCTATGACGTGGCAGGAGATATGGACCCCCGCAGCGAGAAAGAACTGGTCGATGCTTTCAATGCCGCCAATGACATCAGGCTACAGGCATACAGAGATTTTCAAGAGCTTGTAGAAGCCGCGCGGAAGTCCGGCTTAAACGACAGGGACATCAATGAAGTCCTGCGCTCTGCCAACGTCAGCAAAGCCTACGCACACGCGCTGGCACGGGGCAGGGATGCTCCGAAATGGAGGCTGGGTACAACCTTCATGAAGGGTAACATCAAGCGAGCCAGAATACTGATCGACCGTGAAATTGCCCAAGAACTCCAGCAACGCAGGCTGTTCCTTCGGCGCGCATCACCAGAACTACAGGTCAGCCCCTAACAAATCCAGTCTGATACGGTTGGCGATGTCCTCGCCGAACGTGATGCCGGTAGCCATCATGACACCCAACCGCTGACTTTGGGATACCTTCTCGCAAGCCGCCTCGACACCCAGCTTGAAGCCTTTCTCAGTATTGACCAGTGAAGGTTCAGGATCGGGCTGCTGTTCCTCAACACGAGTCTCGGTTAATTTCGGCGCTGCGGGCGGGGTCGTTGCTGTTTCATGGGTCACGGGGCCATCCAAGAACTGTTGCACCGCCTTTTTGACCAGCATCCCGTCTGAGCAGCCTTGTTCCTTGGCAGCGTCAGCAATCGCCTGACGCATGTCGAGTTCAAACCGAATCGTTAAAGTTTTTGTGTTCTTTTGGGGCATCGGCTATCGCTTTCTCCTGTCGTCTGAGGTGGTAATCCAGATCGACTACCAAGCGTTGAGACGTATCACGGTCAACGCTGAATTTAATGAACTTTCCGTCGGGCAAAGACAACTGAACATGTGCCGTCAGGGTTAGATCGTGAGACGCCTGCACAACGAACATCGGCTTGAGCAAAGGAACGCTCATTCCGCGCTGTCCATCTGGGTAACGACCTCACTCACCCGCGACTTCATGGTTGCGACGAACGGCGCAGTGAAGTCCTGATAGGAAATGTTCTCCGAGATTGGATTTCCCTTGGCATCGGTGACCCCTGCCTTGTCGCGGCACATGGCGTTGTAGATTTCAATCAAGGCCAGACCCCGGTCGGATATCTCACCGTTCTCAGGCAAGAAAAGTTGCAGATTGTCGTGCTCAGTCAGCACCAGCGCCACGTCGTTTGGGTCAAGGTTGGTGGTGTGGCCTCTCAGGATCATGTAGGCATCTCTGAAGTCGCCGAACAGCGCATGCACATATTTCATCTTAGTTCACACCTTCTGTATCTACTGGTTGAACCATGGTCAGGATCAGTCGTTTCACGTCGCGAAGATCGTCGCCCATGGCGTCCTGCCAGCCGAACATCCAGTACCACATTGCGCCGTTCTTGTCCGTCTGCTTGAGGTAGGGGTTTGCAGTGAGTGCGCGGCCATTGGCGTAAGCAATCTGGCCCTCGTGATATTCGGCTGTAACATATTTTTTAGTCGGGGCCATCCAACGCCTTCTCGGCCAGCATTGCATAAAATTCCACGCCCTCAGACACTCTGGCGATATCACGGATTTCCTTGAGCTTATCTTCGTAGAACTTAATCTTCACGAGGTTGGCGGTGCATTCGGTTTCCGACGCGCATGTGGAATCGGGCATGGCTACTCCTTCCATCTATTCGGGCCAATCTTCAGTGTTATTTCTGTAGAAGTTGACGAGAAATTCTATTGTTTGTCTTCGACTGATTTTGGTGATGCCCGAATCCTTCTGTATTGTATCCCTCACGATGTCGAGCATTTTTATAGTTGTATGGGGCATCGCAATAACTTGGGCGACATATTTCTTGTCCATGATGTTCTCCATTACGTGGTGCATACTTCAGTAGCTGGTGACCCATCAGAGTTCGATGCGCCTACAACAGGCCTATCGCTAGCGTAGACGCCCGCGTAATTGATTACGTTCATGACGGTCTGTGCGCTACATTTGTGGATAACGCTCACTTCCTCGGCCATTCTCCAAGACATGCCGTAATTTGCGGCGAGCTTGCGGATACTGGCGGCGTGCCCTATGGAGATTTTACGGGTACTTCCGCCCCGCAAGCCGTCGTGACTAGCGGTGTTCTTAGTCGGCTTCTTATTCTTCACAGGCCGCTTGCCATTCTGCGCGTCGAGCACCATGACCATTGTGCGGGCATAGCCGGAAATATCCACAATGGTGTCGATGTGATCAGGAGTGTGGACGAGTCGCGCCATCTTGACGCCTATCATCTCAAGCGCATGACGTATCTCAGGGTTTGGGCAGTCGGCGACGGCTTCCTTGATGAGAGCCACGCGATGAAAGTCGTCGAGAGGCTTGCCATAAGTCTCGGCACGCTTCTGGGTGATCTGTCGGTTAGCCCGGTCAAATAACTCCGTACAGGATAAGGTCATTTGTCTCCTACTTTCCTACTTGCAGTTTCAAAATTCTTTTGTATGATACATCCTACACTATAAATGTCAAACGCTTAACCTCATAGGTGCAAAAATGAGCCTTAAAGACGCCGCGATACAAGAGGTGAAGGGGTTGATACGCGACTTCGGCATCTCTCCATCCCGGCTCTCGCGCGATCTATTCAATGATCCAAGCTTCTGCGCGCGCCTGATGGAGGGCAATGCCCGTGTGACCGATGTCACGCTTGACAGGATATTTCAATACGCAGTAGAAATGCGAGGTCAGGTCTCAATGACCTTGATCGTAGGAAAGAAGGAACGTAGGAAACGATGAAGCACTTGACCATTGGTGGATCAACATTCTCCCGTACTCTGGCCTGTCCCGGCTGGATCAAAGCTTCCGAAAATCTCCCTAAAGGACCCACCGGCCCCGCCGCAATTTCGGGGTCCATGCACCATATGGTACAGGAACTATGCCAAGGCCCCGATTCGAAATACCAGAAACCCGAAGATTGTCTGGGGCTTATCTATAAAGAAGGCCACGCAGAGCGCGAGTTCCGCGACAGCGATCTCGACACCGCCGAAATCGTCTTCATCCACACCAACAGGCTTATGGACGACCTCGACATCGACGAGTTCATTCTTGAGCCGTTTGTGCAGTTAATTGAAAACGAAGCGGGCGGCTCCATCGATGTCCTCGGCAAGTCCAAGGACAACCGAACGGTGCTGGTGCTGGATTACAAGACGGGCAAGATCAAGGTCAGTCCAGTCGAGAATGATCAACTCCTGTTCTATGCTCTCAGCGCGTACCTAGACCCCGTCACCAGTGACCTATTCGATAATGTCGACAGAGTAGTCCTCGCTGTTATCCAGCCAAGCGCCAAAAATGTTGTATCGCGCTGGGACTGTGACATGACCTACCTTGCAGACTATCATCTGAGGGCCAAAGAATGCATCAAGAAGACCAAGCTGAAGAACCCACCGCTGAATCCCGGCTCGCACTGCCAGTGGTGCCCCGCCGCACCTTATTGTAAGGCACGCAAAGCCGATGTGATCGCCACAAAAGGTCTTCAGCCATTGGACAAGAAACAGCTTCAAGCCAGCGCCGATATCCTTGAAGAGGTCGAGGCGTGGGTCAACGCGACCAAGAAAGAATTGTTCGTTCAGATCACACGAGGCGCGTCGATCACAGGCTGGAAGATCATAGACAAACAGGGTAAGCGCCAGTGGATTGACAGAGACAGGGTCGAGAAGGCTCTCCTGTCTGCCAAGATTGACAAAGCACTATTCACAAAAACCAGTATTCTGACTGCGCCCCAAACCGTGGCGGCGCTCAAGAAGGCCAAGATCGAATTTGAACTTGACGAATATATCGAGTTCAAAAGCTCCGGGACCACTCTGGCCCCGGAACACGCGGACGGTGATGCCGTCCAAACCGGTGGAGTTCCTGATAACCTAAGAAAGCTTGTAGGGAAGAAATAACACCGCAACTCGCACTAACGAATGAAGGAAACGATGACGATGAGTAATTTTCCAACAGTACAGGGCATGGGCGGCTCGCTCCAAGAAGCTCTGAAGGACCGGGTCAAGATCAACACCACTTCATCTGGCAACATCCAGCATATCCGATACGACAGTTACAGCGGCGACTGGACGTTTGGCAAAGACAGCGAAGAAATCACAGGTGAGATCGTGACCATCATCACCAATTCCATCGTGCATGGTTGGCATCGATGGGTCGACCGCGAAGTTTTCAAGCGGATGGTCAGCTTCCTTGACGATTTGCCAGAAAAGCCGGGAAACGTCGAAGATCGAAAAGGCAAGGTCCAAGTCGCCAACGAAGCGCGAGGCTTCCAGTGCGTCATGGGCGAAGGCGAAGATAGCGTCCAGATGTCTTGGGAACATTCCACAGACGGGTGTCGTCGGGCCATCGACAACGTACTTGAAGCCATGATGGCGCGAGCACAGGAAGAGGCCATTTTCCTGTATCCGGTCGTCAAACTGGGCAACGACAAGCCTTACGAAAATTCCTACAAGGATGGTGAGATGATTTATCCACCGACCTTGGAGCTTGTCGGTTGGCGAGACGCAGACGGCAACGACGCACCGGATGTTGCTGGCAAGATCGAAGACAAGACCGAAGCCAAGGCCGACAAAGCCAACGCTGAAAATAATCCACCTGAGGATGAAGAGAAAGAAAACGGCGAGCCACCCAAGCGGCAGCGTCGTCGTCCGCGATTAGGTGCAAACGCAGACTGATCGGGACAGAACGCCTTAATATCCCGACAGTTAAGCAGCCCGGCACCGGGGGCGGGCGCGCAAAAACCCCCGGTTTCTCTCTCAGGAAGCACGATGCTCTGGGCCGATCTCGAAACCCGCAGCCAAGTAGACCTCCTCAAGCACGGCTTGATGCGTTACGCACGGCATCCATCCACACAGGTCATCTGCATGGCGTATGCGTTCGATGATGGGCCAGTCAAGTTCTGGTGGGGCCGAGACAAGCACGGCAATCTGAATGAATTCCCCCGGAAAATCCTAGATTATATCAATTCTGACCAGCCAATATTTGCACACAACGCTGATTTTGAGCGCGCGATCTTCGATTATGTGATCAGTCCCGATTATGATTTTGATGCGCCGTCGATCAAGCAGTGGAGATGCACAATGGCGATGGCACTTGCTAACGGCTTCGGTGCCGCGCTGGACACAGCGACCAAGAATGCCGGTGTGCCGTACGTCAAACACGCAGCGGGCACTCGGCTGATCAAGGAATACTGCGCGCCGGACAACAAAGACATCTTCGCTGACGAAAACGCCGACGACCGGGTCCTGATGAAGGACTACAACGTCAGTGACGTGGAGTGTATGCGCGCGCTCGCCAAGTGCTGCCGCGAACTCTCCGACGACGAGTGGGAAGAATATCATTTGACATGCAAGATCAACGAGCGCGGCATCCCCATCGACATAACCTTCGCGGACCAAGCCCTTGGTTACGCCAACGAGGTCGCAAACGACGCCGACGATCACATCAGGCGGCTGACCAATGGCCTGATGATCAAGCACACACAACGCAAAGCCCGCGACGAGTGGCTGATGCCGAAGCTCACCGACGCCCAGAAACGACTCTTGGTGGTCTATAAAAAAGACGAAAAGAAATATTCCCTCGACTCCGACCACAGAGAATATCTCCTTGCCTGTGACGACCTCGACCACCGTGCCCGTGAGTTGATGGAGCGCATAAACGAAGCCGGATCATCCGCCTTGAGGAAATATTCCGTTGCCCATCACCAGAACATTGACGGACGAGTATTCAATACATTCCTGTGGAACGGTGCCGGTCGCACGGGGCGGTTCTCAGGCAAGGGACTCCAACCGCACAACATCCGGCGCGATGTATTCAAACCCAAGGACGCTCAATGCCTGATCCAGAAAATCACCCGGCAGAGCAAAATAGACAACCCCGCCGAGACATTGGCGCGTCTGGGCCGTGCCATGATCCATCATAAAAAAGGTCTGGTCTGGGTCGACTGGAATTCAATCGAAGGCCGGGTCGCAGCGTGGTTATCAAACAGTCGCGAAGGTGAAGATAAACTTGATTTTTATCGGGCCAAGTTGGACATCTACAAGGTTACCGCCGCTTACATGTTCGACACGTACATAGACAAAATAGGTGACAATCTCAGACAGGCTGGAAAGATTTGCGAACTCAGTTTGCAGTTTGGCGGGGGGGCCAATGCTCTTCTTGGGATGGCTAAAAACTACGGCACAAACTACGAAGACGACGACGCGCGAAAACTCGTTCGTGATTGGCGAAGAACTAACCCATGGGCACTGGATATTTGGAAAGAATACCAGACAGCCATTGACGCCGCCGTGCGCGACCCCGGCACCGAGTACGAGGTTGGCCGGGTGAGCTTCTACTCGGACGGCGATAAATTTCTCTGGTGCAAGCTGCCGTCCGAGAGGCTTCTTGCCTATCCCTTCCCACGCTGGGAAGAATATTTTACGCCATGGGATGAATGCCGGGTCGGGGCCACTTTTCAAACGCACCATAAGGCCGCAGCGGGCGAGCCGCCGCTTCGCAATCACGCCCGTGGCGCGCTAGTGTTTCAAAACAGTGTGCAAGCCGTTGCAGCCGATCTGCTGCGTGAGGCACTTCTGATCAGTGATGATAAGGGTCTAGATATCGTTCTTCATTGCCACGATGAGATCATGCTTCAGGGCGGCGAAGCCGAGGGTGAAGTCTTGAATTCTATTATGCTGGAGAACCCATGGTGGGCGGGCGGTCTGCCCATTGACACAGGCGGATATGAACTCGGGCAGCGGTGGGGAAAGTAGTGTGGCGTACCATCTGACAGAACGTAAAGCTGGGGAAGAAAAACACTGGGGCACTGAGCGATGAACACCCGCTGGGAACACATCCAAAATCAGATCAGCGTGTGCTGGGAGAGTGCCTACAAGCAAGCTCCACGGTTCTGTGAGGATTACCTCACCATTGTCGCGGCCTTTCTAGAGATCAACGAAATCGTGCTGGGCGACGAGTTCACCAAGGTTTGCCGCCGCAACGGACTGGATCATAAATCTTTTGAAGGGCTGCACCACAACGTCTGGGCATCGGGCGTCAAGGCCGTCGAGAACCTTGGCTGGATCACCCGGATCGACAAGGTCGAGCCACAAGAACTTCACAACCACATGCCTACAGTCACGCGCTGGGCATCCAACCTGTACCGGGGACCGAAGGTGCCAGCCAGATACCGAATACGCCCGTCCAAGACATCAGGAGTGAATCTCAGGTGAGTGAAGCTTCGCTCCAGAGATATTTCAAGCGCGAGGCCGAAAAGGCGAAGATTTTCTGGCGCAAGATAAAGTTCGAAGGCGTGCGCGGTTGTCCTGATGTTCTGATAGCGCACCGGGGCAAAGTCGCGCTGGTTGAATTGAAGAACCCGAACGAGCGCGGAGTGGTTTCCAAGCTCCAGTCTCGCACCATAGACCGGCTACGGAAAGCCGGGATCGAAGTCTACATCATCGACAACAAGGACAGCATAGATGCGCTTATCCGAAACCTCACTGGAACCTAAACAACAAGATGCCGTTACACGGCTGTTCGATAACGATGAAACAATACTCGTCATGGCAACGGGCGACGGTAAAACGGTTATTTGCCTGACCGCCATACATGAACTCATCGAAGAGGGTGTAGTGAACCGGGTGATCGTTGCCTGCCCTGCACGGGTCGTAAACCACTGGCCCAGAGAGAACAAGAAGTGGGCGCATCTGGCTGGGTTAAGCGTCGTAGCTGTTACAGGCAATCCCGGACAACGCAAATCACGTATGAATGCCGCCCCCGAAGCCCACGTCTGGGTCACCAGTCTGAACAATCTGGACTGGCTCCTGAAGATGCCACACGGTGCAGATGGCATCATCGTGGATGAACTCTCGAAAGCGGCTGGCAAACAGGCCAAGGGCCTGAAGACCAAGCGGCTGGGTGACCAGATCAGGTGGCGCGTCGGCATGACGGCTACACCGGTCAGCCAAGATTTCCTCAAGCTTTACGGCATGTGTCGGATCATCGACAAGGGCAAGGCGCTGGGCACCAACAAACAGGGCTACGAAGAGGAATACTTCAACAGCGACTACCACGGCTACAATCTGACGCTCCGCGATGGGGCAGACGTTAAAATACTGGACAAGGTCAAAGGTCTCGTTCATGCCGTCGAGGACACCAAGGCCCAGCATTTACCGCCGCTGCATTACATCCCGCAGCGCTTTGTCATGCCGGATAGCACACGCGAGGTCTACAACGAGATGAAGAAGGATATGTTGATCGAAGGCATGGACCTCGCCGCAGCCAACTCAGCCGTGCAGACGGGTAAGCTGCGCCAGATCGCCAGCGGTTTCATCTACGACGAGCAACACAAGACGAGGTTCCTTGACATAAGTCGGGTGATGGAGGCGATCAACTGGGTAGAAGACCTCCACGGCGAACCCGGAATAATATTTTTTGAATATATCGAACAGGGCGCAGAACTCAGCAAGACACTCAACAGCACTTTCGTGATAGAGAACTTTCCAAAAAAATTCCCGATCCTCCTCGCACAGGCTCAGAGTTTGTCCCATGGCATCGATGGTCTTCAGTATTCGTGCAGCAATATTCTTATTTACCAGCCTATCTGGTCCCGCGACATCTCCGAACAGATCGTCGGGCGGGTCTGGCGCAAGGGTCAGACAAGACCGGTCAACGTGACGACGCTGGTCTGCGAGGACACACTGGATGACGTAGTGATCAACCGCGTCGATGACCGAGGTGAATGGATGAAATTATTCATGGCCCATCTGAAAGGATAGCGACAGATCGGGTAAACGGAGAACTAAAATGACTGAGGAATACGTGATGGTACGGGCCGACATACTGAAGAAACTGGAGGATTTCGCCGCGCTATTGGAAGGTGAGGACAGGCTGACGCTATTTCAGCTACTCGAGTCGCTATATCCGTTCGAGAATGCTCCTAAAAACCGGCAAGGGAGTCAGAAGAGAAACCGCAAAGGCGCTTCAAAACTCCCGTACTGGAGCTAAAACACAAACCCCAGACCGAAAGGAAACAACACATGACAAGACTAGACGCACCGGAATATGTCCTTGAGGCCATAAGAGACAATCCTGACTTGCCTCTCTTCAAAGCCATCAAGCTTATCGACCCAAAACGCCTCAGGTATGTCGGTCAACCGCCGCGAAAAATAGAAAGAGAGAGCCTGACCGTCTGGTATCTCGACGGCAAGCGCGCCGACCACGCCATGATGATGAAAGCGGCGGGCCTGCCGGAAAAACTGGG
>Ga0209757_10000282_pt1 | contig 12568 bp, 17 predicted proteins | sample ETNvirome_6_1000_FD_185472 | JGI IMG/M metagenome (GOLD analysis project Ga0209757, IMG submission 185472) | Marine viral communities from the Pacific Ocean - ETNP_6_1000 (SPAdes) (version 2) | ecosystem: Environmental > Aquatic > Marine > Oceanic | place: Pacific Ocean | collected 2013-06-19 | reverse complement strand
GTCCTTTATAACCTGCCTTTTTCATTGCTGCTCTTCGTTTATCTCCCTCTCTCATATGTCTTTGAATTGATGGAGGAAAAGGTTTTCCTGTTGTACGATCTATTACTTTTTTCTTTAAAATTTTTCGTACAATTCCCATCCCTAATGTTGTAAGTGTCATTATTTTTTTCCTGTTTGTGTATTTACTTTATCTTGAATAGTCTTTTTAAATTTTCTTTTTCTTGCTGGATCAGTTAATTGATATGATCCTGGCCCCCAATATCTTTTAATTGATTCTGCAGAGCGCTCCGAATGTGGTCTACCCACTACAGAAGTACCTTTAAAAACGTCTCCTTTTTTTGCTGATTCTCTTGCTGAAAGAATTCTTCCTCTTACAAAAGGATCCAAGTTCGCGAATGCTTGTTCCTTCTGGTGTTTAGTTTGAGGTTTAGTTTGAATTTTTGGTTTAGGTTTAGCTTTAGGTTTAAGTAAACCCCATCCTTTTTTTGCTAAATATCTTAACATTATACTACCTCACTTAATCGTTCTGAAACTTGAAACATATCTCGTGCTCCTTTTAATCCTTGAGATTCCTCTGATATTCTACCACCTTTTTCTAAATTTTTCATTACCTTTTCCATAATTCCTGCGCCTTGATCGATGTCTCCTCCGCCTGCAGCACGTACAGCATCTGCGGTAAAGACGAATTCATTTTTACTAAGTCTTGCAGGAACGTCATCAGCTTTTTCTTTTCCTCCAATAGGAACAAAGCCACCTTCCTGTCTATAATCTTTTTCCATGCCACCAAGATCCATTAAGCCACCGTCAGCCATGTACATTTGACCTACATCGCCTTGACGAAATAAATCTGCTTGTTTCATTACATCTGTTATGCCACCTAGTCTATCTTGCATCGCTGTTTTTCTAGCGTCTTCCATTGTATATTCTGATGGAATAGACTGACCACCAGCATAGAGTCCTATTCTTCCACCTTCAGCTTTTAATTTTGTATCGTATTCTCCTATGTAAGGATATTTTTTCTTCAATTCATTCCATGCTGCTTCACCACCGGCTAATGCGTCTTGAACTTCTTTTCTAATTCCCGCGATGTCTAGTCCTTCTCCTCTAGCTACTTCTGCTAAATCCTCGATCTTAGCTCTTCCTTGTGTATAGGCTGTGTATAATCCTGTTCCAGCCATTGCACCTAGAATAATTTTCTTGGCTGTGCTGTCTGTTAATGCGTTAATAACCTTCATAGTACCAGATGTGCCTTTCTTAAGACCGCTTTCAATTATTTTTTTACCAGCTTTAGTATAATCTCCTTGCAATGTAGGTTCATCAAGTACTGATATTTTATCAGTAACTTTATCCACAACATTTGATCCTCTTTGATCTAACCATTTTCCTAAACCACCACTACTTTGCATTGGATTACTAAAATATTTTGTTAGTCCACTTCCCATGCCTTGCATACTGCTTGTATTTAAAGGATTAAATCCTGTTTGTAAATTTTCCATACCACCACCAATACCTCTAGCAACTTGACCCATACCATAAGTCATCAATCCTGATTTAAGAGATTTACCAATACTTCCAGTTCTATCAAATCCTCCAACACCAGCCATTAAACCACCGGCAATTGGATTGAAGGGTGCAACAAATGGCGCTGCAGCACTAGCAACCGTTGCTAGTTCATTCGGTATTAATTTTCTAATTCTTTTTTTTAATGAGCTTCCAAGACCATAACGTCTTCTTCCACCAAGACCGGCTATTCCACCATAAGCTCCTCCCCATTTCTGAGCTTTGTCTTCTAACCAGTCGTCTAACATCATTTCTTCGTCAGGATTTAATTGATGTAATGGTTTTCCAAAAAGTTGTAAAGATATTTGATTTTTCTCATCCATAGGATCAGAAGCTGAGGCCGTTTGAGTAGGTCTCATGTCTCCACTATATTTAATAGAAGGAGCTCCCGTCTGTAATTCATCTGAAATATTGATATCTGTTATTGCCATAATTTTGCCTTATTCACTTGAGTTTATTAGTTTACTATGTTTTTAAGAACATAGCAAGGTCTGGCATGATAACTTTAACGTCTCTTCTTATGTCCTTTTCATCTAATCCTTTACTTTTCCACTCTTCTTCAGTCTTATAAATTTCTCCTGTTTTCAGATTAGATAGAGTAGTTATAATCTCTTTGGGTTTTAATACAGGAATCTCTTTGCCGTTTATTAGTGTTTTCATTATGATGTTACCTCCTTCTTAATGTTTAGATAGCTAATAGCCACATCAAAAGAATCAGCGCTGCTAGATTTAACTGTCAGAGAGGTTCCTCCTTCGACTACCATTGGTACTGTTAATAATTCCGTAGTTGTATCTGCAGTTAACGCTGCTGATTTAATAGCTGTTATTGAGTCATTTAATACTGTAACTGTAGGAGTTCCAGCTGAAGTTACTTTAATAGATTTAATTATATATGTTTCAGTAGCTAAAGGTAGGGTTGAGCCAAACATAGTAAGAGCTAATCCACTTGTACTATCATCTACTCCATAAAATTTGTATTGATTGACTACTGCCATTATTCCATAAAGAAGCTTCTAGCTTCTATCTCCTGTTTTAATTCTTCTTGAAACGTCGTGTTTAATTTTTCTAAGACGGCGTCTAAATCTCTAACTAAAGATTGAGAAATATCTTGTCTAGTTGCACTAGCTCTGGTTAATGATTGTACTATCTTCGCCATAAATCTGCTATGCCTCCTCTATAAAAAGGCGAACCAGCTGCTCCGCCACCTGGATCTTTGCCTTTACCCATTCCGCTACTACTACTACCTTGATCTTGACCGCCACCATGAACACTCTGTCCTAGATTGACAGGTGATCCTGGAATTTGTTGGCCACCAGTCATTCCTGTACCCTCACCGCCCCACTCGTCTCCGTAGTACCCTGGTTTAGATCCCATGGTTAATGCATTTAAATTTTTCTGACTAAAACTTTTACCTGCATCTCTTCTATCCATCATATAATCAATCCTCGCTTGTTGTTGTCGTGCTGCTCTATTGGCTTCGTACTCTGCTTGAGTGTTGTATCTGCCTTCTGCATAGTTCATTCCTCTTAATTTTCCTGGATTAAATGCGTTCATTAGAAAACCAAGTCCAGGCACAACCTTATTGGCTATTCCACTTAAAGCCATTTTACCCCAATTAATTGGAGCTCCTAATGTATCAGTTGCAAAATTTTTCATTTTTCCTATTCCTGTCTGAAAAGACGGATCCTTCCACATGTTTTGTAATGTAGGTTCGTTGTACCAATCAATTTTATTTTCTTCATAGTCTCCTCCGAACCTTTCATTAAATTGATCTTGTGTTAAATCTCTATGACGTGTCTCATCAAAAGTGAAACCTTCATCATCAACAATATCTCCTTCAGCAAAAGGTAATCTCATGATTCCACCATCGGCTGCATGGATCTTACTTCCATAAGTATCCGTCCAGTCTCTTGCGATCTCTGGTTCGTTGGCCCATAGGTATCGTCTCTGTGCTTCAGATTTAAATGGCATTACCTTCTTCCTCCTGCATGTACATCTAACCTAAAAGTTCCTAGTTTCCAATTGGAATCTACTGCTGTGTTTGATATCTTGACTGCAACCGATCGACCTCGTGCCCTGCACGATTGATAATTAGTACTTGAAGTAATAGTAAAAGGTCCTAGACTAGAGCTAGCTGCAGTTTGATTAGGAAAATTTCTTAAGTCTAATTCAACTATTGTATTTCCAGCCTGAGTTATAAAGTCGGGTAAGAATCTGCTCACTCTCATTATATGTTCTCCATCCCCTTTAAATGTAATTCCTTCTCTTTGAGATTGAGTAATATCAAAATCTCCAGATAATATATTAGCCGCAATAGCAGATGTAGTTCCTATTTTAACTTGATTAACTCCTGTTTCATGTTCATAATAATAAGTTACACCATCAGTATTACCGGTTACATCAAAAGAAGTATCAGTATCTGCATCATAGGCTGTACCATGAGGTAAACCAAAGATAGCTGAATCAGCCCAAGTTGTTCTTGGGAATTGAGAGCTAGCGTTTGTATACCATATAGGTCTATTAATAGTTGAATCTAGATAACTATAGACAACACATCTATTAACCACATTGGAATCGGCCGTTGGATAGAACCACATAACTTCACCAAACAAGTTATTTAATCCACAAAAGATAAATTGATTTGAAGTTTTATTTAAATCATCATAAACATAATCTTCTACTAGGCAGTCCATTGATTCTAGTTTACCAGTAAATTTAAAGAAACCATTTTCAGACATCCAGTATGCAGCACCATCAACTTCGGCAGCTGCATTTTTTCCAATCAAACCACAGTTGGTACCTACTTGCTCATAAGCGAAAGTAAAAGGAGTCCCTACAAAACGCATGGTAAATAATGAGGTATCTGTCCATACGTAAAGTGCGTTTCTACCTAACTTCGCTCCCATGATCCGTGAGCCGGCAGCCAATCTTTGTGTGCCAGCACTATTGATTGCAGTAGGTGCCCAAGTGTTGATATCCTCTTGTGAAGAGAATCTTATAAACATATCATCTTGAGATGATGTTGTTCCAATTGTTGTTTCTGTTCCAAATAAAACTAAGTGACGATCGGGAGTAGAGACTAACATATCTCTAGACGCGGTTGGCGCACCAGATATAATGGTAGCTCTTGTTGATGCTGCATTATTTAGATCTGAATCCCATTCAAATACAGCACCATTACAAATTAATGCAATTAAAGTAGTGCCTAAATTATCCAAAGACCATAAACCAGGTTCAGCAACTTTATCTGTAGTAGTTGAGGCCTGACCCCATGCAGCATAGTCACTATAATTAGTAACCGTAGCCCCATCTAAATGAGCAGCTCTAGTGGTTCCTCTTGCCGCTCTGCTTATTCCTGTTAAATCGCTTCCTGAAACTCCTGTATAAGAAATTTCTTCTGTACCTACTTGAATATAGTTCGTACCACTGGTTGGAAATCCTGTAACTGAATCTAAAGTAATGCTGGTTCCTGATCCTCCGGTTCCATATGCATCATCTCCTAAAGCTCCATCTAAAGTTGTCGTTTGCGGATTGGTTACTGTACCACCGAACTGAGATATACCCCAACCATATACACCAACTTGCTCTGCAGGTCCGACATGATAATATTGATAATAAGTAATTCCTCCTGAAGTGGTTGCTCCCGAATCAGTTTCAACACTATCCATTGTAATTTCTAGAGTAAGAGCCGTAGGAACATCTGTTACCATAAATTTTGTGTCCGCAAAATCTGAAGCTCCATAGACAGAGTCAGTGATTGTACTAAAGGTAGAAGAATCGCCAAATAATATTATGTCGCCTGTTTGAAAAGTGTGGGTGGAAGAAAAAGTTAAAGTTACAGTTGCGCTTCCATTAGACGTGCTAAAAAAATTAGTAGCCGCAGTACCTGATGGATTAACTAAAGGATGAATGTCATAAAAAACTCCTCCTGAATAAGCATATAAAATTCTATTAGTTCCTAAGATGGCATATTTGATACCATCTTTATTAACCATATGATGAAGAGCTCGGGTAGGACCGGTTAGTTTTTTGTCTCCTAAAGAAGACCATCCTCCTATTTTTTCTGGAGTGCCATACCTAAAGCGAACGTTTTCGCCGCTAGTCCATTGTGCTTCTGCGCCGGTAGGTGTAATTTGTTTATTAAATCCTGGTAAAAATCCTATTTTTTGTAACATAGTCTTTTCATTATATATGGGTTTTAAACTATTTTCTAGCTAAATCAAAAGCTATAGAGTACCTATCAGCTTTTAAATGACAAGGTACAGAGTGTATCAAACTACTGTCAAAAAGTATCAAAGAATTTTCAGGGCATTTAGATACAAATACTTCAAATTGGTCTCTTTTAAAAAAGGGGCCTAAATTATATGGGTTTTTAATAAAATAAATCATAGACACTGGAACGTTATGAGGATGAGAATGCCAACTAATATAATCCCCACTAGAAAAATTAGCCCAACACTTGTCTATTTTATACTCTGTGTAATGTTTTTTAATTTTGTCTAAAAGAATGTTCATTTCCTTATATGTGTGAAAGTTTGGTTTGCTTTGTAATCCTGGAAAATTTGGACCTAAGTCTATTACTTTTGTTTTTGCAAATTTCAAAAGGCGTAGTCTTTCTTTATTAGTTAGAATATGCTTATACAGTTTCATTATTGACTTTCATTATTAAACCAATATACTATCCTACATTAAAGATGAAAGAAATCAAGTGAATTTAATAGGTCTGAGACTGTGCGAACATGATTCCAACATAAGTTTTTATGATGGAAAAAACTTTTATTACTATAAGTCTGAAAGAGATGTTCAAAACAAACACCACGCTTTTGATAACTTATGGGAATGGAAAGAAATAGTTTATAAATTATGGAACTTAAAAGAAAAAGACATAGACGACACGGCCATAGTGCTAGACCCTTGGAGACATAAGTTACCAATAAACAATGAAGAGTTTTTCCCTGCAATAGAAAACTACCCCCATACCCCTTTTAAAGCATCAAGACTTAATCATCATTATGCTCATGCTCTTAGTACTGAAATTATACATGATGACCTAAAGGGTCATATAATAATTGACGGCTTTGGAGATTTAAATCAAGCCGTGACTATTATAAAAAAGGATAAATTAATTAAAGTACTTCGTGTAAGTGAATATGAATCCTTAGGTCAGCTTTATTCAATGACAGGGGAAAAAGAATTTCAGATAAAAGCAGGACACCCTGAAGACGTAGCCGGAAAATTAATGGGTCTTCAATCTTATGGCAGGATAGATACAGATTTTTATAAGACGTTAAATCATTTTACATTTGAAAATATAAGAGAAGTATTTAGCCCCAGTCTTTTTGTTGATTTTAAAAAGAACGAAACATTAGCAGGTCTTGAAAAGCTATCTTGGATGGCAACCATTCATAAAAAAACTGGAAGTCTGATAGTGGATTACTTTAAAAAATTTTTTAAAAAGAATGATTCAATCGGTTATTCAGGAGGGGTTGCACAAAATGTAATATGGAATACTGAATTAAAAAAATACTTTCCTAATTTAAAGATACTTCCTTATTGTGCTGATGAAGGATTAAGTATAGGAGCGGTGGAATATTTAAGAAGAAAGTATAAATTAAATAAACCTGTACTTAAAAATTTTCCATACAGTCAATCTGACGAAGCTCCTCCAACACGACCAACAAGTAAAACAATAAAACAAGTTGCTAAAGCGTTAAGCAATAATAAATTAGTTTTATGGTATCAAGGTCACGGAGAACTAGGTCCTAGAGCCTTGGGCAATAGATCAATACTCTTTAATCCTTTTAATAAAAAAGCTAGAGAAATAGTTAATAGGGTTAAGAATAGAGAAACCTATCGACCCTTTGGCGCATCTGTTTTAAAAGAAGATGCACATCGATATTTAAAAAATCCAATAGATAATCCTTACATGTTATATGTAAGTGATATAACTAACTCTAAGTTGTATGGTATTAAACACGTGGATAATACTTGTAGATATCAAACTGTAGATAACAGTAATAAAATTTTTTATAGCCTGTTAAAAGAATTTAAAAAAATGACAGGGGAGTCCATTCTTTTAAATACTAGTTTAAACATTGCAGGGAAACCAATCATGGGAGCTAAAAATAATCTCTTGTCTTTAATAAAACATCCTGATATAGATATGGCTGTTTTCGGAAATGAAATTATAAAGAAATATGGAAAAAGTAGCATTAACTAAATCTGAATTGTTTGTTGACTTTTTTAAAACAGAAAAGTCTTTAATCAAATTTGATGAAATTAAATCTCATCTTGAAAAAAGCATGGGTGAAGAATTAGAAAAATCAAAAAGATTTACGGGCGTCCCATTAAATCACAATGTGAATATTCAATGGTTGTTTGAATATGTTAAAGATCGATTCACAAAATTTACATTCCCAAATCAAATAAATATCTCCCCAATGAGATATGAATTACTTTTAACTAAACCAGGAGAATTACATCCTACTATCTATGATATAGATAAGTATAATTTATACGGCTCGCCAGATTATACTATCCTTTATGGACTTAATGGAACATCAGAAGTAACATTGTTTTATGATGACCATAGACACATATGTAAAACATGGAACATTCCTTTAGAAAAAGATAAATTTATAATGTTTAATAGTAGTATTAAATATCAAATTTCACCAAACAAAAGTAATGAAAACAGGTTTATAATTAAAGTAAAGAGTCAGCAGATAACTTAATGCAAGAACAAAAGTTTTCTTATTGGTATTTTAATAATGCAATACCTCATCATGTTTGTGATGACATAATTAAAAGAGCAGCCGAAAAAAAATCAGAAATAGGTTTAACCGGAGCACAGACCCATGAGGACGTAGATAAAAAAGCCTTATTTAAAAAAAGAAATTCAGACATAGTTTGGTTAGATGAGCGTTGGATATATAACCATGTTATTCCTTTTATTCATTCTGCAAATGAAACTGCAGAATGGAACTATAACATAGATTCTACAGAGCATCCGCAGTTTACTAAATATGGACCTAATCAACATTATGGTTGGCACCAGGATTGTGAAATTAATTTGAAACCTAATAAAGGTCATAGAATTAAATACTACAATGGTAAAATGCGTAAACTAAGTATGACTTGTCTATTGAATGATCCAACTGAATATACTGGAGGAGAATTTGAATTTGATTTTAGAAACTATGATCCTGATAAAAGAAAACCAAAGCAACATGAAAGTGTTGTTACAGAAGCTACAACTAAAGGATCCATCTTTGTCTTTCCTTCTTTTTTATGGCATCGAGTTAAACCCGTCACAAAAGGTGTACGTTATTCTTTAGTAGTTTGGATGTTAGGAAAGCCATGGCAGTAAATAATTTTAAAAAAACAGGTTATGAAATTGTTAAAAAAGCTATTCCTAAAAATTTAGCAACGTTTGTATATAATTATTTTTTAATAAAACGGCAAGTTTTTGATACCTTTATAGAAAAAAAATATATCTCTCCTTACACAGAAGACTGGGGCACTTATAATGATCCTCAGGTTCCGAAGACTTATAGTCATTATTCTGATGTTGCGATGGAAACTTTATTATTATTGGTTCAGCCCATTGTAGAAAAAAGTATAGGATTAAAGTTAACACCTAATTATTCCTACGCAAGGATCTATAAAAGAGGAGATGTTTTAGAAAAACATAAAGACAGATTTAGCTGTGAAGTATCTTGCACTATGAATCTTGGTGGAAATATTAAATGGCCAATGTACTTAAAATCAGGGAAAAAAGAAATTCCTGTAATTCAATCACCTGGAGATTTATTAATTTATAGAGGGGCCGACTTACAACATTGGAGAGAAGCTTATACAGGGAAAGATTACTGTCAGGTTTTTTTACATTATAATAATGTTAAAACAATTGGAGGAGCAGAAAACATATTTGATAGTAGACCTCATCCTGGACTACCACCTCCTTTTGCTAAAGCAAAACCATGACAACAAAATCAATAAAGGTTCCTTATTTTTTAAATAAACTTGAGAATTATGAAGTTATTAATAAATATTATTTAAACGAAATTAATAAAGGCCCTGTCAATAGTTATGGAGATATATATAATTCTGATTGGGATATTAAACCCAGTCATATTAATTATGCTTATTTTATAAATGAAATAAAAGACCATTTAAATGAAATGGTAAAATTTCTTTCTGTTAAAGAATATGAGATACATAATATTTGGTTTCAACAATATAAAAAAACTAATTTCCATGAATGGCATACACATGGAAAGGCTAATTATACTAACGTTTATTATTTAGAATTAGGAGAAAATAAAACAAGAATACGAGATCCTTTTACAAAGGAAGATATTGATATAAATGTTTCAACAGGAACTGTATTAAGCTTTCCTGCTTTTTTATTACACACTTCTCCCCCACTTAAAAAACAATCTACAAAAACAGTATTCTCTTTTAATACATCTTTTATCTAATGTTTAAAAAATTTTTTATTTATACTCCAGTAGTAGTTGATAGTTTTCCTTTACATAAAGGAATTAAAAAAAGCTTATTGAAAGCGCTAGCTAACTCAAAAGGAGATCCTTATAAAAATATAACGTCTACAATGTCCGATGATTTAAGTAAGACTGATTGGCCTCTATCAGCAGATTTTAGTAGACCGTGGGTAAAAAAATATGGTCCTATGATTAAAAAATTTTTATCAAAACAAGCTCTTCATTTAGGACATACAAAAGTAGATATATCCAGATTATGGTATCAACAGTACAAACAAAATCAAACTCATGGATGGCATGGACATGCTAGAAATTACACTGGGGCTTATTACGTTGAACTTCCTAAAAATTCAGAACCCACTCAATTTTTATTTCCTCAAAATTTAGATAAGACTTTTAGTGTCAAGGTAAAAGAAGGAGATATGATATTGTTTCCTAGTTATTTTATACATAGATCACCTCCACTTAAAAATAACAAAAGAAAAACTATAATATCTTGGAATCTTGATTTTTTAGATATACATCCTGAGCTTTTTTACGATAGAAAAATTAGTTATCTTAATGAAACATAAAATAATCAAGAAATTTTTAGCTATAGAGTTTTTTGAAAAAATTAAACATATAATTATGGAACCAGATTTTCCATGGAGAAAAAGAGATCATTCAACGGGATGGGACCACATGTATTTTACTTATTGTTTTTATAATTATATGAATTCTCAGTCAGAAATATACGCGCCCTATATCATTCCTATCTTAAAAAAATTAGAAGCAGAAGCGCCCATACAGGTTAGAGCTAACATGTTTATAAGTGCTTTATTTAAAGCATCTTCATGGCATTGTGATTATACCTTTAAATGTAAGACTGCTATTCTTTATTTAAATGATTGTGATGGGGGAACAGAACTAAAGATTAATAATAAAACTATTTTTATAAAAGCCGTTGCTAATCAAATGTTGGTTTTTGATACAGATGTTAAGCATAGGGCCATTACGTCTAAAAAAGAACCCGTACGCTATGTTATAAATTTTAATTATTTTACAAAAAAAGGAAGTTAATCCCAAGAAGAAGTGCCATGATTCCAAATTGAACCGGTATCTTGATCATGCCATCTTTGATTATCTTCATCCCAAAGTGGGAAATATTTTGTTTCTCCAGACTCAATAACAGAAGGATAAGCCACTGGTGCAGCCCAATCATCATTAGAATCTAATAACCATGAAGTGTAAGGTTTATTCCTAATAAATTTATCTTTTGCTGAATCGTATTTAAAACCAATACCTGCATATTCTTTTCTAAAACTATTAGTATAAGAAGTTTGTTTCCAATTTATCCAACCATGAAGATTAGTTAAAAAAGTAACTCCAGCTTCTTCTGTAGCGCCATCCTTATCATCAACTGCGTGAACGGATAATACTGTGTTGTCATCATCTAATTTTGCAAAGTAAGTAGCCATAATTTTATTGGAACAGATATCTTACGACAACTACTCCTGATCCTCCGGCTGCTGCAGGTCTACGTGGGTCACCAGCCCAACTTGAGCCGCCACCTCCGCCGCCTGTGTTTGCTGTTCCAGCTTCTGCTGGCGCACTTCCTGGAGATCCATCTCCTCCTCCGTCACTTGCTGGTCCTGGTCCGCCTGGTCTGTCACTTCGATGACCACCGCCACCGCCGCCACCTCGACCTACGGGTGAAGCTGTTATTTCATTACTATCTCCGGCTCCGCCAGTTTGACCACCGTCGCCTGGTTGGCCTGTTGCGCTGGCTCCGCCACCGCCGCCTCCCCGACTTCCTTCGTTAGATGGGTTTCCTGTACCACCATTAGATCCTTGTGCTGGAGATGTTGATGGACTATCTCCTGTTCCACCGCCACCGCCGCCAGTTCCTCCGCCGCCTCCGGATCCACCGGCTCCGCCGGCACAACCTGGCATACAGCCACCTTTTCCACCACCTGTGGATGTAATTGTACTAAAAATTGAATCTGCACCGTCACCACCACTACTACCTAGACCATTACCTCCAGATGATCCTCCTGAACCAATTGTGATAGGATATCCTGAAGCTGAAACTGTTAAAGCTGAACCTGATCCAACATCACTAGGTGTTGGATAAGTAGTTGAAGAGTATCGGTAGCCTCCGGCACCGCCGCCTCCTCCAGCGTAACCGCCGCCTCCGCCACCGCCTCCAGCGATGACTAAATAATCAACAGTTGCGTCTGAACCTACTTTGGTAACAGTAAATGTACCGTCACCTGTAAATGAATGAATTTTATAATTACCGTCTGTACTTTCTGTTCCACCTTCAGCTACGGTAAAAGCTGTACCCCCTCCGGCTCCGAATCCTAGAACTTGATAACCAAAAGACATAGTTTATGCTCCTTATGCGTCGTTAGCTAAGTCCGTAGTGAAGAATAATCTCATTCCTAATACTCTTGCATCACCAGTAAAGGTATCACTACCATCGGCTGCATCTCTGTATAATTGAAAATATACTTGTTCTCCAG
>Ga0209757_10000281_pt1 | contig 12572 bp, 15 predicted proteins | sample ETNvirome_6_1000_FD_185472 | JGI IMG/M metagenome (GOLD analysis project Ga0209757, IMG submission 185472) | Marine viral communities from the Pacific Ocean - ETNP_6_1000 (SPAdes) (version 2) | ecosystem: Environmental > Aquatic > Marine > Oceanic | place: Pacific Ocean | collected 2013-06-19 | reverse complement strand
CTGAGGTACTGGTATTCGTATTGTTATTTGTATTGGTATTACTGCTGGTATTGGTGTTCGTATTATTCGTGGTACTCGTATTATTTGAATTAACGGTACTGTTGACTGTGCTGTTGTTGGTATTGGTGTTGACGTTGGTATTGGTATTACTGGCTGTTGATGTATTTACATTCGTATTATTTGCAGTCGTAGTATTGTTATTGGTATTGGTCGCGGTACTGGTATTCGTTGCAGAACTGGTATTTACGTTGGTGTTATTGCTCGTATTGTTATTGACGTTGGTATTGGCATTGGTGTTCGTGGCTGTCGTTGTCGTTGTGTTCGTATTAACGTTGGTGTTGGCATTGGTATTGGCATTCGTATTGGTCGCTGTGCTAGTAGTCGTTGTCGTGTTGGTATTGGTATTTGTGTTGGTATTCGTATTGACGTTAGTATTATTTGTGGTGGTATTGTTAGTTGTGTCTAACGAATTTTGCTCACAAAATTCAGTACCAGCTGTACAGTCTGGGTTTTCAGGTTCATTTTCTGCGGAACTTAATGCAACAGAACCCAGTAACCCTATAAAGAGTAAGACTCCTATAAAGGTTATCTTTTGTTTCATTTCTTCTCTTCACCTTTAAATGATTTACTCGAACCAGACGTTCCTGCGTAAAGCCCAAACCATGCAGCACCTGCACCTACTACTATAGATATTAAACCTGACTGCTCAAAGCTAGGCTCTGGTAATTCCATGAACCACATCACCGTGTAATACAGTAAAAAGATATAAACAGTTAAAAAAGCTCTGGGGAATATCCTCCAGCTATCAACGGCTTGGGCTAAGAATATCCATTTCTGATGAGGGTTTTTGGTTCCTTCATCTTCCAGTTCCCTAATTCTGTCTTTTAATGCGGATTTTTCCTGCAATAAGTCCATGAACTTATTGAGGTCAATTTCCACCTCATTTCTGTCCATGTCTCCAGAGAATCTTTCTCTTTCACTCATAGTCTCTCCTGTAAAACTTTTTAATGTTGTTCGTAATTATAGCTTCTTTTTCTATTATTTTTCCATCCCAATAGTTTGGCTCAAAACTGTTTTGTTTTTTGATTATTTCTATACCAAAAATATCACTAAGCCAGCTAAAGAAAGATTTTTCAAACCCATCTTCAAATTTCCACTTTTTTGTGTGTGACGAAAAAAACTCATGTTGCGGTCTAAACCAATTATTAGCTTGTGTATTAATAAGCGTGTTTATTAATTTAGTAAATTTTTTGTAACTTTTTAAATCTTTTTCTATTTTATTTCCGTATTCATGGAGCAAGAATGAAGAAGCGGAATAAAATCTTTCTACCGGGTCTCTAAATACTCCAAACTGAGGAATATCCTGAACGTTAAGGTGTTTTTCATATAAATCTTGATGAAAATGATCTATCTGGGTGCCGTCTATCTCTCCATAAATATTATCCTGCTCACTGATAATTCCATTTAATAAAAGATTCTCATTAATAAATCTTCCAGCGGTGCGAGGTACATGTACAAATAAAACTCTTTGCTTTGTTCCCGGATGCAGCAAAGTGGGCATTTTAATCTATTAAGTGTTTTAGCTTTTCTCTATTTTCTAAATGCTGTTGCTCTACAGTTCTTTTATTTTGTCCGGTATAAGCTACTCCGTAATGTTCTTCAATCATAATTTGATTCACTGACTTGGATTCATCTTTTTTATATAACTCACCCAAAATACGTCCGTATTTTCCTTTAGCGTCTTTATGAGTTTTTACAACTAAATCTTTACCGGCTTCTTTAATAAAAGCTTTTAAATACTCTTTGGCTAATAAACCAAATTTCTTTTCGATCTTATCTCTTGTACGTGATTCAGGAGTGTCAATGCCGTATAAACGCACACGGCTGCTATAAAAAATAGAAAAACCGACGTCAATGAGAATATCCACAGTATCCCCATCAACAATTTTAATAGGACTGCATTTATATTCGTACATTTAGAGATTCTTTTTATACTTGGAACGGTGAACTTGTTTTTTAGGTGCTGTGCCATCTTCCCATGCTTCGTTAACGTCAGGAGTAGATTTGTCATCGGCTTTGTATCTGCCTTTAACAGTTCTTGCTCGCTTAGGTTCTTCCCAAACAGTATTCTCTCTCCACTTTTCTTGAACTGTTTCTTTTTTATCTTGAGCGCGTCTGATAATTGCTGCATCATCTTCTTTTTTCTCTTTGTTGCTGTTGTTACTTTCATAAGTTGCTGCCCATTTAAAAAATGTTACAATTTTTTTCCACATAAAACATTCTCCGTTATTTAAAAAAGATAGGATAGCACATAAAAAAGGGAGTCCAAAGACTCCCTTTTTGGTTATGATTGAGTGAGAAACGTCATAACCATGCGTTCCTAATAAACTTAAAGCTTACGCACCTGAGCTACCATACACGCAACGATAGTTGCTGTAGCCAAAGCTGTAACGTTCTCTTGCCTTATAACGCATGTTGCCGGTGTCAAAATCACCCTCTAATGCAGTTGTAAGAGGCGCACGTTCAAAATGCTTGAATCCATCTGGGCAGTCAGTTTTAACGTACCACGCGTCGGTGTCCGTTAAAAAGTGATTGACTACGTATCCATTTGGAAGCATTCCCATGTTACGCAAAGCGTTGATGTCATTGTCTGCTGTCGCCGGACGTAGAGGGGTTTCTAACAATCTGTCAGCGATAAATTGCGAATTAGGCGGAACTATAAGTTTCATGCCTTGTAACGCAATAATCATACCTCTATCATCCGTGAACGCAGCAATGTCAATCATTGCCTGTTCAAGTGAAGTTTCATTTAAGTCTGTATAAGTGCTTGGGCGATTGCTTAATGTTCCAGCATTACCACCTAAAGGGTGGGAACTGTTAATTAAAGCTACGCCATCGCCACCAGTATAAGATGACGAAAAAGCATTGTTAAGAGTAGCTGCTCCTTTAACTTGTTTGGTATGTGCCATCGAACGCGCAAGCGCTTTCGTATAACGGGAACCAAGCCTGTCATAGAGGTTATCCTCAACTGCTTCTTCTGTTAGTGCAAATGCTAATGCAATTGTTTGGTGCGTATACCTTGCAGTATAGCCCTCACTTGCATCATCATAATTAACACTGTCACCTTCGTTCTTAACCGGAGCATTCCCAAATCCGATAATGAGAACCTCTTCTTCAAACGCACGATCCGAAGATTCCGTGTCGTAAATTTCTTTGGTTTCATTTTCGTAACGGTCATATTCCATTCCAAATAAGGCGTTAAGACCCGGCTCAAGCTCTTTCGCTAATTGCGCTCTAGAAATTGCTGCCATTTCCTATACTCCTTATGCTAACCCTGTGGTTCCTGCTGAAAACAAGGAATTATTAATAGTAACGAGAACGTTAGTATTAGTGCTTCCTACATCAGAGTTTTCAGGGTCTTGTGAAATTTCAATAGCCTTGAGGGGATGCGTGGCGGTGGTTGCACCAGTTGACACTCCTATCTCTAAATGACTTCTACCGGAGTAGGCGTCTCCTACCGGAGAACTGTCCACAATATCAAAATTTCCAAACAAGTCCGCTCTAGGGAACGCGGCATCGCCTTGAATTTCACATATTATATTAGGATCAGTTATCACAAAAGCAGCAATATCACTAGCAGCAGTGCTAGCAGGATATTTGTTGCTCCATGTAGGTTTAGATGTACTAGGATCAGTATAAAAACACCCGTTAAAAACACCGAGCACGTAGCCTGAGCCACCCGCTGCGATTCTTTCAACATTGCCCGCTGTTACCGCAGCTACTATATCACCTTGATAGATAGCAGTGTTGTAACTAGAAGCAATCGTGAATTTATTTTGTCCACCGGCGTAATAATCACCCGACAGTTTACGTACGGGTCTTAACCCGAATGCTCTGTCTTTATTTGCCATATTACATTCCTATTAATGGTGTTAGCCCTTTTTGGAGCCTCCACCAAAGGTTACTTTACTCTGCCGTTCCGGTTTAAGGATCGGCATACTTGGATGCGATTCCCTCATGAGATCATTGTCGACCGCTCTCATTTGGTCTTTGGCGCGTTCTGTGAAATAAGCATTTCTTTCATCGCGGGTCTCAATGGGAACCTTGGCAAGTAACAAACCTCCTACGGCTATCACGCCTGCATGTTTTCCATCCTCCATACTGGGCAATTCAAAATCACCAATCTCATCTGCTTTGACTAATTCATAGCCTTCGCGTGTTCGAGACATGATGTTCTTGCGATCTTCTTGACCAGCATATTCCGCCCTGATCCATCGATAATGATAGCCTTCAGGCGGTTCGGGGGTTTCTAACATTTGGGGTGGAGCCCAAGGTTTACGCGCGGTCTCTTCCTCCCGCGTTTCATCTTCTCTTGATTCAGATTCTTTGCGTGTTTCTTCTGACATGTGTCACCTCTGCACGAATTTCGCGTATTCTTCTAACGGTACGTTTAGTCTTCTTGCCATATCGACTTCCGACTTGGTTAGACGAACACGTCTATTTTTATGCCCACCTCCGGACGCTCTTGAAACCGGGGCGACAGTCTGGGCTATCGAACTGTCTGTGGTCTCCGTATTTCCTTCACTTGCTTGTGAAAACTTGTGAGGGAATTCTGTCCGAATTCTTTTATCTATCTCATCATAATACTCGTTTGTGCTCGGGTCAAACCCTTCTTGCTCAACTAAATTACGATGAATGGAAAAAGCGGTTAAAGTCATAGGCTCGTTTTCGCCGAACCAATCATTTTTTTCTGCCCAATCTTCGGCTCTGGGATCAGGTTGTGGCGTTTGCCTACCTATATTTGGAGATTGTGGCATTCTGTTAGATTGTGCGTATTGCTGTTGCTGTTGCTGTTGTTCCTGTGCTTGTTTGCTCATGCGCAATCTTTCTTCTTCCACTGCGATCTTTGCCATTACTTTTTGAGTTTCAGCTAGACGCTCTGGATCACCCGCCGAAAAGGCTTCTTCATAAGCTTTCTTAGTTTGCGCGGATTGCGATTGCAAACGAGTTTCATATTCAGCTAAAAAGCCCTGATCTACGGTTTGACTGCGGTGACGTAACTGTTGATTCTGAGTATAAACATTTTGAGCAAAATCAGTAGCCGCCTGTTCTTTACGTTCAGATTCACGTAACCGTTTGGTTAGCTTATCAATACGTTTTTGAACTTTGGTACTGTACTGCTCTAAATCTTTTTCGCTAGAAGCTTCAGACTCTTCAAGAGCCGGTTGGCTTTCATCGACAGATTCAACTTTGAGTTGCGGTTCAGAATCAGGTTGCTCTATAGGTTCAAATTCTACTTCTTGAGCGCCTTCTTCCGTTTCGAGATTTTCTTCTGGTAGCATGGTCTTTCTCCATGTTTGATTTAATTTTACTTAAACAGCTAAGATGTCAGATGGGTCTAAAATAGTTGCAATGACTTCATCGTCATTGATAAGTCGTACTTCAGCACCGTCTTCTAATTTGAAGCGAGCGCCTGCATAACGTCCTATAAGTACCCAATCTTTCTCTTGACACCAATGGCTGTCACCATGTTTCTCTCTATTGTTATAGCACAGGGGTCCTTTTTTCAGAACGTAAGCAACGACTGTTGCTAAAGTTTCCCGAGATACCGTCTCTTGAACGAGATGGATACCACCCGATGAAACTCCCTTCCCTGCATAGGGTAAAACCAATATACGCCAACCGGCTGGGGTTGGCATTCTTTCTAATAAATCTTTATCTAATAATGTAGGGTCTAAATAACGTTCTTCTTCTTTAACGTAAGCATTGTCTACTATAGACTCTTGTTCTTGCTGTTCTTTTACCTCTGCTTCCTGCGTTTCGGCAATATGATTAGGAACTAATACTTTACTCATCTACATCCTCTGTTGCTTTTCCAATTATATTTTGAAATTCACTTTCAAAATAATCCAATACTTCTACTTGTCCGCGTAAATTCTGGTAATGTTCCATGTTCTTAACTCCACCCGCTATCATAATCTGAGCAAGCTGTTCTCTCTTTTCACGGATTAGTTTATAAACTTTATCCGTGAGCCACAAGGGGTCCACTAAAAAATGCCTTCAAACTTGGTACCGTAAGAAGCTTCTCCTCCGCCACGACTTTTACCTTTGCCCATACCGGGGTTAGGTTTTGTACTGGCTTTAAAAGATTTCTTAGTCACTAATGGACCCAAGCCTTTATTGGCATAAGGTATTTTATTGCGCGTGACTTTTGGCGTCTTTTGCTTGCTAATAGCAACGGTTCCAGACACTTCGGCAATAGTAGGTCCTGCTCCAAAAGCGGGTCCTTTCTTTCCTGATTTTAAAGTTTTACCTTTCATTTTTTCTCCTTTGAATAAAGTAGTTTAACCATTCTCTTGGCACTTGCTGCGCTTTTTGCCCACGCATGATGCTTCCATTTGCCACTGCTCTTTTTCTGCACTTCTCGTCCTTTCGATCGCCATGGCATTATTGTTTTCTCATATCGTCTTCATGGAACCGCTCGGTCTGTTTTAACCGATCCTGAGCCGTTTCATCACGTATTAGAGCAATCTTTTCTTGTAAGTTCAAGCGGTCCTCATCAATGTCTATATCTTTCTCCATTTCTGCCCACTCACGTTCTTCGCGTTGTTGGAACTCCTGTCCGCGTTGTTGCAATTCCTGACCGCGTAATGCCAATTCCTGTTTACGTATTCTAACGAGTGGGTCTTCGTCCGCATCAGGATTTAACGTCGCCATAAATTCAGCAACCAGTTGCGCACAAATAGGCGCTGAGAATTGCGCCAGAATATCCGCTGCCTGTTGATGTAATGGCGCTGCCTGCTCTGGAGTCGCTTGCTGTGCTTGCTGTTGTATTTGTTGGTATTGCTGACGTACTTCCGGTGGCATCTGTTCCTCTGCCATCTTATTGGCTTTCATTTGCAAATGTCCAAAGATATGTGCTTGCACCGTAGCCTGAATAGCCACGTTGGTTTGCGCTACCGTATCTTCCAGTAACAATCGGTGCGTATCAACGTGCGCATCGTGATTCTGTTGTGGAAATGCTTGTGCTGGTTGCCCAGACACCAATGCGGCATTTTCAGCACAAGCTTCTACGGGACGAGGAGTGTTATCTGGGGGCGGTTGCAATAATTGTTCTATGTTGTCTACACCCAAGGCTGCGTACATACGACGATAAGCTTCATAAGTACCGCCAACTCCATGCACCTCTGGATCGCTCTTAACCATTTGCAACATTTCCTGTGCCATCATAATACGCTGACTGGTAGAGAAAATGTCCGGATTGGAAACGGGGATGATGTCCACGCGGTCATCAAAATCCGCTTGCTTGATCATCTGCTGTCCGCCACTGGTGGCGTAGGGATACTCAGGCGGTAAATACTGGGCAAATATTTTTGCCAGTAAATTAAATTCTATTTTTTGCGCGTAATGTAGACGCTTATGGATAGCACTCATGACTTTAGTGCCACGCTCGAGAAGTGCTACCGTAGTGCCTACCGGAGCGGCTTGATTGCCGTCTCCTACATTGAGATCGGCTATGGAAGCAAAGCGTTTACCGCTCTCTACCAATATGCCCATCAATGACAATAGAGTTTGCGACGGTTCCTTAAATGGTAAGGGCATTAAAGCATCGCGCAAGCTACTGCCGGGTGCATCTACATCACGGAATTCACCGGGTTGGATGGGTTCCGCTTCATCGCGGATACGGATGCCTCTAGTCTTGAAGCCCGCCGGTAAATTAGCCAAAGTACCCGCATCAATCAATTGACGCAGGATCGAAGTGGAAGCTTTGGACAAGCCACCTATCATGTGCGTTAAGCCAAATCCATAGAACCCTAAGCCGGGCAAGAATTTGTAATGCACAAAATATTCAATCTTGTTTTTAAGGGGATCGGTGTTGTTCCAATTACGACGAATGGAAAGTAAATTATTGGAATTCAGATCGAGGGTTACAATGTAAGGTAATTTAATTCCCGTGGTTTCACCGGTATCGCTGATGTCTTCAAAACCCTCAATGTCCAAGTTGGTGTGGATTTCATACAGGGTGACTATATCGTCATCACCACTACCGTAATCGTTGGGCTCAACCCCTTGTAATTTATCTATTTCTTCTTTAATTTGTGAAGTGTCATAGACGTCACCGCCTTCTACTTTAACGGCGGAATAAAAACCACTGGCTTGTAACTTACGAATTTCATTGAGTGGCATCTTGACGCGATGGGTAACGCGGATACAGCTTTCCAGATCAGTGGCTTCGTAAGGCACGATTAAATCTTCAGCCGGAATAAATTGTGCGACCGCACGCCCCATGGTTTGGTCGTAATAAACTTTCTTAAATGCACTGCCGGATAAGGGTAAGTAAAATAATAATTGATCCAAGTCGGGATCGTACTCTTTCATGACGTGCAAGATTTCATAATTCATGTACTCACGTACTCGCTGTGCCTGTTCTTCTATAACAGAATCGTAAGCCCCTATGACTTGAGTCTTAACCGGACCGTTGGAAGGTAATAATTCTTTATACGCTTGCGCTTGGAACTGAGTAACGGCTTCTCCCAGCAGGGGATGAACTACGCCACTGGCACCCACAAACGGTTCTGATCTTTCGTCATCAAATTGCATCCCAAGATATTTGAGTCCGTCCACGTAAGTTTTTTCCCATTCACCGCGCGTACTCTTGTCTCTTTCCACGGCTCCGTATAAATCATTGTAAATACGCTGGGCTTCATTGTCGGAAATTAATTCCACTAGGTTAGAATTGAAACTGCTGTCTATAGGAGCAGCAGCGGCTTCGCCAATCAGGGCACTGCCGTCTTCCTGCATCTCCACGTTTTCGGGTTCTACGGCATCCAAAAAAGCGGATACCACTTGTTCTTCATTGGGGCTTCCCAATTCCAAGCCGCTTTGATCCACGGGTATCTGTGCCGGATCGGGGACTTGTCTTTCTGTTCTTCTTTCTGCCATTAATAATACGTCCTTACACGTTCCATGACGGGTTCATCTTCATAATCCGTATGCAATTCCAAGAACCCACCTTCACGAAATCTCATGATTGCCTGCGTCATACTATCACATAAATCGTCGTGTGCACCAAAGGGAAACGCTGCGCATTCCTCGATCATTTCTTCGGCAAACTGTTTTTTGGGTGCCCACACCATGCCGGCTTCAAACAGCGGCGCCACCGAGTGCATCCGCGTTACTTTATCCCTGCCTTTGCCGGGCGTGTAATTGACCACCGGAATACCCATGCGCCTGAGTTCGTGGGTGAGCGGCGTGCCGCTGGCTTTGGCTTCGATTAACACCATGTCCACTTCCCAGTATTTGTATTCTTCCATGGCGATGCGTTTCAATTCCGGAAAGTCCCATCTGCCCTTGCGGCAATCCATCAAAATAATCTGATCGGGTTCGTCTTCCTTGGGTCTAAAAATACCCCACGTGCTGATGGCAGAATAATCCGCCGATTCCTTTTTGGAAAAGGCGGTGTCGTAACTTTGAATAATGTATTCCACCGGCGGTATTTCTTTCTCCTTCCACTTACGCCACCATTCACGTTTGATGATCGCGCCTTCTTCCGCCGTCGGGTTCTGCAACCACTGCGCGTTCCATTTGCTGATTGGCAACGACGCCTTGATACGATTCAGTTCGTCACGCTTCCAGTATTCCGCCCACAGCAGTTTATCGGTATCGGGAAAAATCGCCGGGAATTCAATCACTTCCCACTGGTCCGCGTGCGGTTCTGCCATGCGTTCCAACATTTTTGCAGTCAAATCAATGGTACTCCAACGCGTCATCACGATCACAATGGCGCCGCCGGGTTGCAAACGTTGCCGCGGTCCGGAGGTGTACCACTCGTAACAGGCTTCTAGCATTGATGGAGAAAGAGCGTCTTGCTCTGAATGCGGGTCATCAATAACCAGTAAATCTGCTCCCCTTCCGGTAACCGCACCGCCGACACCGGCAGCGAAATACTCGCCGCCTTTATTGGTTTCCCATCTGCCCGCACTCTTGTTATCGGCTTTCAGTTTGACTCCGGGGAATAAGATTTCATATTCCTCACTGTCCATCAAGTTACGCACTTTCCTGCCAAAACGCACTGCCAGTTCACCGGTATGCGTGGTTTGCATGACTTTCATGTCGGGATTCTTGCCCATGATCCACGCCGGAAAATGAATGGAAGCAAATTCGCTTTTGGTGTGTCTGGGGGGCATGTTGACAATCAAACGCTTGAGTTTGCCGTCAGCCACTTCCTCCAGTTTTTTGGCAAAGATACGATGGTGTTCGCCTTGAATAAATCCATCCCAAACCTGATTAACAAAGCCGAGAAAAGAACCTTGAGCTATTTCTCGAGCTTTTAATTGCTCTAAACGTTGCTGTAATAAGAGTGTTTCTTTGAGTTCCGCTTCCGAGAATCTGGATAAATCATTCACACCACGTTGCCTTATCTTACGCGTAAGTCATTCTCAGTGGCACTGCCGCCCGCGTAACCGGATTCGTCATAAAAATCTTCAGACTGCACCAGTTTTTCAGCGGCGACGATAGCGATACGCTGTTCTTCGTCGGTGGGAATGTAACTTAAATCATGCACCATTTTACTGATAATCTCATATTCCATGTCATTCAAAACGCGATCGCCTACTTTGGCGAGCAAATCACCCAAACGGGTGATGGCTTGATTGCGTAGTTCCAACGATTGTTTGTTCTCCTCGCGCAGTTCTTCTGCCCGCGCCAAGGAATCTATACCGCCTGCGGGATTAAACTCGGAACCGGGTAAGCGGTAACGGGCACGTTCGTCTTCCGGCATGTATCCGGGCGGCTGTAGTAAACTCTCATTGAGAGGCATACCGGCACTGGCACCGTAAACCATGGCACTGGGGTTGTTCTGTACCATCATCTGAGCACCGGAAAGATTGCCGTTGTTACGCTCGATGGCGTCGGCTACGGTAAAGATTTCGCGTGCTTTGTCGGTAATTTCAGCCATGGTTTAATAACCGCCGGGGCTGTAGTGTTGCATGGGTGTGTTGCTAAGTTCGCTTAACTTCTTCAATCTTTCATTAATGTCGTTCCTGTTGACTGAAGGCGCCATGGGCGACCCCAAGCCTACGTTTTGCCTCAGCAAATCGGCGCCGGTGAAACCGGGTTCACGATCCTGCGCCCTAAGTGTGTTAGGAGTAGCTTGTTGCATGGGAGAAATCGGTAATTGAGGCGGTATTATCTCACGCTCTATATTTTCCTGCGCTATATTCACGGGGAGAGTGGGGGGCAATGGCGCTCCCGGTCCATGACCGATAAACGGCGGAGTTCTTGGTTCTCTGCCCGGCATGGGTGGAAGAAGGGGTTGTTGCCCTATGGGTAAAGGTTGCATGGGTAAAGGTTGCGGTGAGGATGCAGGTGGAGGTTGTTGAGCTCCCCCCCAAGGGATTAGCTGATTAACTCCAGAACCGGGTGGACCTCCCCTTTCCCATCCTTCAGGAGCAGTCCAACCACCACTAGGCGCTGACCAAGTTTCTCCTGTTGTTGGATTCCAATAATCTACAAAAGCCTGTGTTGCCATACCTGAAGGGGGTATAAATCCTTCTGGAACATTAGAACCAAGTTGCTTTGTTAGGGGCTGTGTATCTATTTGGTCTTGTGGTGCCAGCGGCGTAATGGTCGTTCCCGGCGGTCCAACGGTAGGGGGAGTTGGAGCTACTGGACCTTGATACTTCTCAAGTATATAGTCCTCTTCAGGTCTATTCATATACTCTTCAAAAGTGGCATATTTAGGATCAGGACTAAGAGGCATCTCTGGTATAACGGGTCCTAATGATTGCGGTGCTGCTGGCATTACTGGGGCGGTTGTCTCCATTTCATTAAAGCCTTGTCCGGTTGTTACCTGAGTGGGAGGACCTACTGGAGCTTCTGGACCACCCATAACCTGTGGTTCAAGTGCTGGTATATCCTCTTTAACTCCACCTAAACCAAAGTTGCTACCAAGACCAGACCGAATTTTTTCTAAAAAAGCATCCCAATCTTGCGGTTGGTTAGATTTGGATAGATTACCAAAGAACCCTCCACTAGCATCTCTGCTCCTACTTGGCATTCTTTGTCCGAGTCCGAACGGATTAAACCCACCGCCGCCAAACTGATTCATAAAGGGATTAAACTGACGATTGCCACCGAAGCCACCAATACCGCCAAACAGATTAGAAAAAGGGGATTGACGTCCACGTTGTTGTTGTGGGAAGCCGCCAAACATACCGCCTCTGCCTCTGCCTCTACGGGGTGGAAAAGTCGGCATACCGCCGCTTTGTTGCGCAAAACGACGCTGATTACCGAAACCACCAAAGGATTGGGGGAATCTGCCTCTGGGCGGGGGACGACGACGTGGACCTCTGGCGCCTAAGCCACTAAAGCCGCCAATGCCACGATTCGTAAAAGGATTAAAAGGGGAACGACGTGGGGGCGGACGTCGAAAAGACGGCATTCTTTGTTGGTAGGGGTTGAATGACATAGCCATTATTTCAGCATTTCCAATATAGCGGCGTCACTGTCGGAGAGAGTTCTGCCACCGCCACCTAAGTCTCGGTCGGAGTGAGTTCTGCCTAATTTAATGT
>Ga0209757_10000280_pt1 | contig 12584 bp, 11 predicted proteins | sample ETNvirome_6_1000_FD_185472 | JGI IMG/M metagenome (GOLD analysis project Ga0209757, IMG submission 185472) | Marine viral communities from the Pacific Ocean - ETNP_6_1000 (SPAdes) (version 2) | ecosystem: Environmental > Aquatic > Marine > Oceanic | place: Pacific Ocean | collected 2013-06-19 | reverse complement strand
TCCTTCTCGTGTCTGGCTATCTGTTCAAGAGCCAGCACAGCTGTTTCCAAGGCGTCTTTAGGATGACCGGCCATTATTCTTACTCTTCAAGGTGTTATACTGCGTCCACAAACTTGTAATGTTACGGTTTGCCACTTCCATCTCCGCTTTTAATTTTACCACATCTACAAAGGTACTTCTAGTGTAAAGATCTGCAACATCTTTTTTCAAACTATCCAGTTCAAACTTCATCTTTACCAGAGCTAGTATTGCTAAACCTAGAACAGCAATCTGTTCCCAGTAGTTTTGTATGAACTCCATAGAACTTATTCTAGTCTTAGAGGAGGAGCTGGCTTGCGAATCGGTATTTGGATATCTCCTAGTAGTGGTGGGATACCTCTTGATGGTATTTCGGGCTTACGAGTTGGTGGCTTTAGCTGCATATCCTTAAAGAATTTTCCAAATTCTACTTGGAAATCATCATAAGACTCTTCTATTACTTTGTTAGCATATGTGTCGTTCAGCCTTGGATCTCTGTTTCCGTAGTACAAGCCTAGCAATGTGTGAACATCTTTGATATCTTTGTTATTCCAGTTTAGCGGATCGTGATAGCGAGACAACTCGATAGGATCGTCCGATTCTTCTCTGTAAGCGTTTCTGGCCTTATCAGTTGCGAGGCGTCTACGGGTATTCATTATCTCGATTTTAGTATCGAGTATCATTTCTCCCAGATCGTAGTACAGTTCCTTCTGCTTATCAGGTGGTCCTTTCAGACCCCACTTGAGAGTTCCCGCAAGTTTGTTCTCATGTGTCGGATCAGAGTACGCATACTCTTCTCCCCACGTACCCGGATTCCGCTTCTCTTCCATAGATTTTTTTAGCTCTACCATCAGCTCGTCGTAGAAACTTTTAAGAGGTCCAGACATTTTTGAAGTATCCAGCGTGAGCAGAGTAGAGTAAATATACTGCCCCGGTCCGTAACCTGTTGATACTTCTTTAGGATTAGGGGGCGGGTAGGCGGTACTTCCCCACCAATCTTCCTCAAAACCCTTCATCTCGTGTCGAGGGATTATATCCTTCACCAGTTGTCTCTTGGAGACTCCGTAATCGCGAGAATATATATCTTCCGTTTGCTGGGCCGGGGAGGGGGGTAGGAGAGGCTCTAGGAAAGCTGGGGTATCCTCTGACCAAGGATAGCCCAATAGCCCCATGAGCGCTCTAAAATTGGATTCTAATAGGCCAGCCATTACGGACCACCTGCTGCTATTTCCCTACCTTTAGCCAAAGCGCTCTCTATGTTCACGTTTTCTGTGGTTTTAACAGTTGCGGCATTGGCAGCTGTGATCATATCGATAATGCTTTGACCTAGATTAGCCGCTTTATCAGCAGAGGGGGCAGCGACAGGAGCAGGAGCAGGAGCTTGCTGTCTAATTGCCTGAGTTTCTGCTTCGTCCACCGCCATCTCTGGTTTTATGGGTATCAGGTCTATGTCTGACTCCATAGGCAGCGTATAGTTTGCCTCGTTGGTATAGGCTGCTATGGCTGCTGCCAGCATCCCGTTCCTGCCTGCCAGAGCAGCGTTGGCTAATTTGCGTCCTTTACGAACAGCTTGATCAGCAGCTCCTTGAAACTTCTTAGCTCCCTCTTCCGCGTTTAGCAGACTACCGGGTCTGGTAGCACGATTGACCGGAAAGCCAGCTCCTTTTGCCATCCCGTGCCATAGAATACCGCCCGGAGCAAATTCTTTCATAGCATACATAAAGGCCATTGGCTGGACAGCTGTGTTGAAAGAGCCGTGCATAGCTTTACGGAGGATTGTAAACGGTATACCAGCTGCATTTATCGCTCCAGCTGTTGGATCTATGTTGTGAGCAGCTCGTATTGTAGCTGCTAGACCAACCCACCCATCGTAGCTTTCTCCCAGAAGTTCTTTTAACCGTTGTGATTGTGTCTGGTTTATGATGTTAAAATTATCAGCCCAGTTTTTATATGCTCCATTAGCCTCTGGAAATTTCATAGCAGTTACTGATGAAAGAGTTTGCATAGTTTCTGCTTCAAAATAAAAACCATACTCAGCAAGAAGTTGCTTTTCCATTTCAGGACTTACTCTTCGGGCAAGTTCTCTGGCCTGAGCGAGCTGATCCATCTCTGCTCTGAAAGCTTTCAAAGCACCACCGCCGCCAACATTACCTGTCATACTAGTGGCAAGTGCGCCTATTCTGGTTGTAAGACTCTTAGCTTCGTTAAATGTCAGGTGCTGCCTCAGTCTTGCTATGCCCTTATCGTTCCCTTCTGCTATTTCGCGCAGAGCTAGGCGATATTCTTTCATCAGAGGAGTTGCTAGAAATCGGTTAGTAGCTACTCTCCAGCTTGCTGTGTTCTCTATACGCTCTATATCTTCAATTTTCTTAAGCGCTCTCCCAGCTCTACGTCTAATTTCATCTACAGGTACATTTTCAAAGTCTAGCCGGTGCAGACCAAATTCGTTTCGTTGATAACGGAGAAACTGATTACTCACTGTTCCGAATAACTGGTCTGCCGTCGCTACATCTGCCCCAGCTCCTACCCCAGCCCACCCTTCATCTCCAGTTCCTTTAAGTAACCTATGTAAGTTACCATATATATCCTCAAAGGTTCTCTGCTTTTTACCAGCCAGCAAACTGGTCATAAACTGTTCCGGGTTTTGCGCTGTTACTTCGGTCAGATGTCGCTTATCTGATCGTTCAAAGATGTTAAAAGGCGTCTTGAATGTGTGGTATTTGCGGTTGACATCCTTAAGAGTTGTTAGATATTTGGGGGGAAGACCGGGAGTACTCTCCAGAGATTTCATCAGGTTTGAGTGAGAAACTGTCATCTCTCGCAAGGCAGCAATGTTAAACTCTTTCCTGTTGTACATATTGGTCATCATAGTCTTGCCAAGCTCTCGCAAATCTCCGGCTGAAGCAGGGATCACAGCTTCTGCAGGGGGAGGCGCGGTGAGCGGTCTTTTCTTGGGTATAAAGTTTTCCGCATCTCTTAATAAGTTTTCCCACCTATATTCAGCTGATCTTACAATGTTACGCGCCCTCTCTGTTGAGCGTTCGGCAGCAGTTGGAGCAGCCTCTGCTCCTCCTATTATGATCTTGGTTTCACCAGCGCCGGTAGTTCCCGTAAAGTTCAAACGTGCTCGCGTCGCCATCAAGTCTGCTTCAGCCGCCTCTTTCAACATGGATATGGTAGCTGCTTGAGGATCGCTCAACCCTACTCGTAACCCTGCCGGAGCTTCTATTCCTTCTTTTTCAAAAGTCTTAAGAAGCTGCTTAGCGTCCTTCTGAAAATAGTTTCTGACCACGGCGTTAGCCTGAGAAGCTTTGATCGTAGCTGCCAAAGTTTCTCCTACTACCTCGTCTGGAGCTTCTCTGGCTTTACGCGCTCTGACCGATAGAATACCGTTCCGCTCTTCTATCTTAATGCTTCTGCCAATTCTGGCTACTGCGTCCTTGGCTACTGTGTTAGATCCTGCCAGTTGAGACAAGATCGGGATAACCTGATTTACCTGCACTCCTAAACTGCGAGACAGGTTTGACACCAGTACTGACATCTGTTCGTTGGGCAGAGCTATGTTCAGGTTGGCAGCATCCAGAACAGGATTGGCGTAATACTCTGTACCCTCTCTGAACACTTTTATCCCGTGCTTCTGCTGTCTGGCTACATTGTCGCTTATAAGCTGGGTAAGCTGGCTAACTCCTATTTCTCCTTCGGTGACACCTAAAGCTGTGTAGACATCATCTATATTAGCAGCAGCTTTCTTCAGCTGGTTCTTCTCAGCGGTTGTCAAAGTTTTCAATAACTCTCTATAAGCTACTTCGGGAGGTGTACCGGCTCTCTCCGCGCCCCTTAGATATTGATCCATCCATGTGACAAATCGTGCAGTTTTGTTAACATACGTTGCTTCTTTTTCCTTAATGCCTCGTCCTTCCAGTTTGATGGCAAAGGAAGCAGCAGTTTGCCCTATTCCTGTTGGCGTATCACCCAACCTTTCTTTCAAAGTTGCTATGGGCATAATCTGAGTCAGCTCAGCTTCAGAAACGCCTCTTGCTGACAGCATATCTCTAAGAGCATCTACACGACCAGCTACGATTTGTCCGGTGAGAGGCTGACCTTCTTTCATGGTCACTGCTGTACCAGCTTTTCTGGCTGCATCCGCCATCCCGCCGGTCATCTTACCAATCATAGAAAAAGGTAGTCCCAAAGCCATTCCGATGGCAGTCATTGCACCGCCCTCTATGCCAGCCGTGGTCATTATCTTCTGTATGCTGTCGGTATTGGTATTTCGTAGTTGTTGGACACCTTCTAGACCCATGCTTGCAGCAGCTACTCCAGCCCCTGCTCTGAGATTTCTGGCTACAAGACCGGGGCTTAGCGCTCTGGAAGTTAGTGCGCCAAATATTCCTCGCGCTACTCTGCCTTGAGGGAGGAGAAAACTTGCCAAATCAGCAGCCGTAGCAGCAGCTACGTAGAGACTTTCAGGAACTATGTCTACCAAGTCATACAGATCTGTTCCTACACCGTCTAGAAAAACCTTGCGGTCATCCTTGGGCTGTATTCCCGCCTTGATCAAGCCTTGCGGGTGAACCCAAGGAGAGCCGCTTTCGGTAACTCCCCAGTTCCCCTTGCCAAAAATGTTGTTAAACTCCAAGGCTACTTCTTTAGGATTACCGTGAGTCAGAGCATTGCCAAACCTAGCTTGAAGAGAAGGAACACCGCTGCGGATGTCAAACTCGCGCTCTATATCATAGGATATTCCTCTCTGAGCTGCTTTACCGGGGAACAGCTGAGATACCAAATTGACAGCTTCTCCATCGGTAAGTCCGTCAGGTATGTTGGTCAGTCTAGTACCATCGTATAGAGTATATTCAGCCATCGCTTCTACCGCTAATCAGATCACCTGCTTGTGAAGCTCTACCTGCCCCAGTTTGGGTATCTCCTTCTCCCCAGCTCTCTGATTGTTGCAACATTCTTAAGTTAGGTTCAAAACCTTGTGCTGTTAAGATAGCAGCACCAGAACGGCGTTCTTTTACGACCTTTTGCATAAGCAGATTAATTCTGTTCAAGGTATCGGTATCAGCGCTAAATACTTGCTCTCCCCATCCTTTATAATCTTTTATAAACTGATCTATTCTTGCAAATTCTTGTTTGTTAACTTGCGCTCCGTATAATTCTTTCCATGCAAATGCTAGATGCTGAACGTAAGCTTGCGCTCTCTCTTTACCTGTAGATCCTATATCTAATCCTGTTATCCTTGAAGCTTTATGTAAAAAGTCTCGTGACCCTGCTACGCCGCCACCGATTCGCGTGTCTGACAATAAGTCTTTGAAATCCTGAAGGACATCTAGTATGTCACCTTGTCTTGCATATCTGGTCAGGTGTTCATCTGCGTGTTCCGGTAGTTTTGGTGGTTTCTGAGCAGTGCGAAGAGCAGCTTCAGCGGTCATTGCTTTAGAGCGAGCTTCTGAAGCAGCAAGTGCACCGGCAGCAGCTCTTGTGCGTTGAGCATCACCTGCGTAACCTATCTGACCCCAGCCTGAAACACCCGGAGCTGATGCCATCGGATTGGTCATCATGTTTTGGAGTAGTCCTATAAACCCCGTACTAGGCGATTGCCAGACAGGTGAATCCCACCTTATTTTCTTTCTAACTTTATCCGACATCTGCTCTCCGATTACAGCGTCCATCACGCCGCGATATTGCTTCTCGTCTCGTAAATTGCCTACGGTCATACCAGCTCGTAAACCGTCGGTTACAGATTGTCTTAGATTTATAGACTTATTTAAGCTTTCTGCGTTTCTCGCTTGGTTTTCTGCAACAACAGCGCTTCCAGCTCCATCTGCTCTAGCTCTAGCTCCCTCTTCGGTGAGCGCAGGATAAGCTTTATTTTTAAGGTAGTTCCCTATCCAATTTTGTATATCTTGTCCCGGCATCTTACCGCTAAGTTGATTGAGAGTAGCAGCTGCATCTGACCCACTTCTAGGAAACTGACCTGTTTCTACAGCTTGAGTATTTAGTGCGCGACGTTGCTCCATTAGTTTTCGATTCGCCGCCATGCGTTCTTCGGGAGACATATTCATCCTATCATAGGTAGCTCTAGCAGCACCCGCAGCCCCCGGTACCTCCTCCGCTATAAAATCAATAGTAGATGATAGCTTTTCCGCTGCACTATCCCGTCCTCGCTTAAGACTTTCAACAGCTTCAGAAGCTCTTTCAGGAGCGTTCTCTATCATGTTAATTATTTCTTTCGGGATAGGCAACGCCGCCAGCTTATCTATAAGATCTTCAGCAATAGCTTTTCCACTTTCTAAAGTAGCTTTTCCACTTTCTAAAGTAGATACTAGATTTCCTTGTAAATTTCTCTTTCCTCTTTGAGCACTATCGCTGATATTCTCTAAGCCATCTAAAATAAGATCTTTAGTCTCTGACGGTAAATCTAGAATACTGTTATAAATCGCTTCACGTTTTGCACTCTTCTCAGGAGAGATTCCTATATAACTCTTTAGAAGGTCAAGAACTTCAGTTTCCTCTGGACTTGGTCTAGGATCTAAGCTTCTACCAATCGCTTTTCCTGCTACTACACCTCCTCTAACTTCAGGAGTAGCACCTATTAAACGTGCTTGATCTGCTTTTCGTTCTGCCCAATTTAAGAAATCTTGAGAAGCAAGGGCTTTATCTCTACCTTCAACAGCACTTCTGCCTCTACGATCAAAAAAGTCACTTAGTCCTTGTCCACCTTCAACAGCACTTCTGGCACTACGGTCAAAAAAGTCACTTAGTCCTTGTCGACGAGTAGTCCAATGCGCCGGTTCATCACCACCACCGAAGAGGGAAGTTGGAGTATCAGTAGTAGTAGGAGGTGCTCTTCGTGCTTTTTCGGCTTCCTGCTCTCTGAGAAGTCGTTCTATATATGCAGCGGTTTGCTTCGCTTCGCTAGGCGTACCTGTTTTATTGAGCATCCAATCTTCAATCATGGTGAAGACGTTCTCTGGTCTGTTTATGTTCTGCGAAGCCATTGTTTAATCCTAACCAATATTGGTGTCGCCAAACAGGCTTTGCGCCGTCAGCCGCTTGGGAGTTTTTCTGAGCAAACTTAGCGAGTTCTGTATGAAAGCCTGTATTCTCTTCCACTCTTCATCTCTAAGTTGTTCAGCTGTCATAAGAAATCCCGTAGATCCGGGTTCCATCTGGACCTGTTTGCCACCGCGAGGAGCTGTAGCAGAAGGCATGAAAGGTTTTCCTTCAGCAATAGGTTTGGGAACATCTTTGTACAAATCTGACCCCGGATCGCCTATCTTGGCTAAATCCGTAAACATTTGTCCAGTTTTCTCCAGATCCAAGTCGATTTCCGCACTTTTCTCTTTCGCATATCTTGGTCCGAAATCTAAAGGCAGTGAGCCTATAGGACGTTGAGGAACTTGCTCTACATAAGGAAAATTCAGAGGTTTTTGCCAAGGTTCAACGCCGGGATCTAGTTTAAAAGACCCGTCTTGCCCCTGCCCCTCTCCCTGCAACATTCTTAGCAATCCCCCAAATATAGAGTTATCCTGAGTAGCATTGCTAAGTAACCCTCGCATAGGAGTAGCCATTAGATTATCCTACAGCCGGTCTGAGAAGAGTACCGGCTGCGCTAGCATACTGAGCAAACGGGCTAGGAGCTGCAAAAGCCTGACCAGTTGTAGAAGTACCTTGATATGCCGTTTGCGAACCTAGACCCGCCAAACCGCTTATCAGATTTGCCTCTGTTATCAGCTGCAATCTACGAGCTTCCTGCTCTTGCTGCGTCAGTCTGGCTGCGTCTGCCAGTTGAGCAGCCTGTCTAGCTTCTATATCACCACCTATCTGAGCTTGCATCAGAGCTGGGGAAATGGCTGCTCCAGCCACACCGCTGGTCAGACCAGAAATTTCTCCGGCTGCTCCAACTCGTCTAGCTTCGGCTTGAGCCAGAGCTGTTGACAGCTGTCTCTGCGTGGTTTCTTCGCGCTTCTGGCGTTGCAGCTCTTCAAACTCTGCCAAAGCTGTATCCCCCATTCCGAACTGACCAGCGCTTATTGCCTGTTGCTGCGCCGTAAGTTTATCTCCCTCTGTCAGCAGTCGCGCCTGATCCGATATGGTTCCGGTCTGCGCCTGAAAAATAGGATCTAAGGAGGGGTCACCCAGAGCTGTGCCTAACCTGTTTTGATACAGGCTTTGTAAGTTTGTACCCAGCTCTCCGAAAAGACCTCCGGGTGCTGCCAGCGATTCGATCCCCGCTCTGGCCTGAAGAGTCTGAGCAGCGTCTGTGGGTACCAAGCTGCCAGTGAACAACCGGGGATCTTGACCGTATTCAGCTGTTACACGAGGAGCAAGATTCTGAACAAATTGTTCCAACGGAGCGTAAGGTTTTACCTCCGAAGATCCAGCTGCCGTGGCAGGAGCTGATACTATGGTAGTTTTAGGTCTGAAAAAGCTACTCATCTGAAAACCTCTTATACATCGTAATGTTCATAAATTCATACCCTAGCGGTTTCATCACCCGCTCCCAGCCTTTGCGCCCTGTCATCTCGAAAAACTCGTACCCACACTTCTTGTAGAACTTTTCCACTACAGGTGTCATATACTTAAAATCGAATTTACCGCCTATAGTTTCGGCAAATATTCCCGTCTTCTCCGGGTAAGGCGCTGCCCCTATTACAAAACACCCTACCGTATTACCCTCCGCGTCTACAGATACCCACAAATCAGAATCACCGCTTAAAACCTTCTGAACAATATACTCTGTACTTATAAACTCCTTACTACCGCCTCTGGAAACTCCAGAATCTATATAGTCCCAGCATTGAGCTACTATTTTCTTAAAGTTAGCATGGCTGGAATTTACTTGCTTACAGCTTAGTCCATGTTCCAGCGGCGTTGTAAAAGTATATTCCTTCTCCTCCTGATTCAGGGTTCCAGCTTGTCCCATCAGCATATCTAATGTCTCCTTGATAGGGCTTGTCTGGTTCTGCATATACGACATCCAGATGCCCGTTTCGCACGACTTCTAACGCTGCTCTGATTTCCAACAGAGTATTAGAGAGATAAGTTGGTAATTCCTCCGCATTGGTAGGTACTATCGCAGGATCAAAACGTAGATATTCTCTGCTCATCTGGTAGATACAGCTTCTGCTTCTAGGGTATACCCAGAAAGTTTGAACGTAGTGTCTGTATCTGTTTCAAACTTGACAGCTATGTACCGCCCTCTCACTCTACAATCCACCTTATGATCTGTACCTATGGTGTAGGTGAAGGGGCCACTGTAAGTAACTCCTGAAAACGGTTCGTTTTCTCCCCCTACGCTTATCTCCACCGTCCCCGTACCCTCAATTCTGGGGTACATTCCTATGACAGATTTAACCATATTAGTCTGACCAGCGTGTAGCCCGGTGCGTTCTAAGGTAGTTGTAAAGCTGGTACCGTCGAATGTGGTTCCTGAATCAGCCAGATATAACTTTGTATCGTTGGTGCCGCATATAAGTAAGGAGTCAATAGCGGGGTTATATTCCTGCTGCGCCCAGTTTAGTGTCGAGTTATTCCAAGTATTGGTCGAGGCAGTCCAAGTATTTGCCAATGCTGGGTTGACTAACCCTTTTGCAATAAATTGACAATTAGGAAGCTCCCTCAGCGTCCATGTATTATCCCTATAGTTCCAGATAAGCGCTCTATCAGGAAACCCATTAGTAGCCCCCGTCTTCGGGTAGCATATCCATACTTCGTTCTCTATCTTGTTATGAGCCAGAAATGTCCTATAGTAATAAGTAGTGTCAATCTGCGAGAACAGGAATGTCCTCATCTGATCATCGATTATGCTCTCTAGCTTTACTCCGTTATGAGCCACCACGTCATTGGTACTCATCATAACATGTCTGCCATCTCCTAAGTCAATTACCGCATCTCTGGCAAACAACCCAGCGTCCTTGAACTTCTCTCGAATATTAAAGGTGAAAGCACCTCCGACATAGTTTAAGCTATATACACTATCCTCTTTATAGACGATAAGTTCGTTACCCAGCTGTAAAGCGTTTAGAATATGACCCTTGGTACCACCTAGAGTTGCGTCTGCTGCTTCTGAAGCTGTACTACTGGTTACCCAAGTATTAGACCCATTCGTAGCAGCTCCCTCCGGTATAGCATCGCTCCACCGTAGTGTATAAGGCTTTTCTACGTCTGATCCGCTAGAACTATCAGTTAAATTCAAAGCTACAAGATGATTTTTAAAGGGTACGATTGTTTTGCAGATCAAAGTAGAAGGCCAGTTAGGTAAGTCTGTGAAGAGCGAACCTGTTTGGAGAAAACTCTGCGGAAGATCTATACCGTTATTTACAACCAGTACACCGCCTAATATAGCACCTTGCCAGTTATTTTCGGTGCTGGCAATAGTAGTATATGCACCGCTGGCGCGTGTCACATCTGCGTGGGTTGTACCTGTAATCTTATGAAGCGCTGTTAAGCCACCGTATATCCATAACGATGTACCAGCCTTTACCCACTCTATAGCCCAATACGGAGCAACAGTAGGAGTACCTAGTACCTGAGAATGTCCGGTGATGGTACCAGCCTTCTTATCTACAAATCTGGCGTTAGTTACTTCGTTAAAAAAGGTAGGCGGCATATCATACGGAGACAAATCCCTGTTGTACGAGAAACCCGTCTGTACTCCGTTAATATCTACTAGTTCTGTTGGCATTTAGTTATCCTGAACCAACCGCTGTAATTTCTGTGAAAACGGTGGAATCAAATTCCTGTAAGCAGATGTAATCACCATCTTCATGCAATATATTTCCACCACTTTCTTGTACCAGATCAAACTCGTCAAGTACCCAGTTTGTCGCAGGCATTAGCCGTAAGCTCCTCTACGAACCATACTGCCGGGATCACCTTGAACAGTGGTTGTCATAACAGTTCCGCTATAGCGAGCTTTCTCCTCGTTCAGCCGCACAGAATCCACGACTTTTTGGTAGAGAGCTGCAAAGCGCTGCGTTTGCTCTGTATCATTTAGATATACTGCTCCCTCCAAGCAAGAGGAGAATAAATATAGTTCGGGAAACTCTGTCAAGATATTATTAGTTGTGTTGGAATCGGACAGAGCAACCAACTTCTGAAAGTAATTTATGTTTATTGTATAAGCAGCGTCAGGAGTCGGGCTAAGCTTGATATTCTTTCCTAAATTAGTATAAGCTCTAGGCATCCCACTTGTATAAGCTCCGTACTCCCTACTTATAGATTCTGGTGATAGATACTCTAGCGCATAGCTCTGGAGAGTCGTATCATAAGTTATGTTTCTAAGCTCTATCAAATCAGTTGGTAAGTTATAGAAAGCAGTGCTGGCTGTGGTGGTAGTCTCAGCTCGCGCTAAATTAGTGCGAACTCTCAAGTCACGGTTTAACCTGTTTTCAGTCAGGGTTATGAAGTCTGGTATGACAGTTGTTAAATCAGTGCGATTCAAGTAGTTTGCCACACTTGTTTTCAAATCTGAAAACGTGGATAGAGCCATTAGATAGTGCCTCCACCAGTTCGCAAGAAGCGATACTCTGGATCGTTTAAGAGTTGTTTAACTTTAGGCATGTGATCTTTGTTCATCGCATCCACGCCTAGTTCAGCCTTCCACTTTTCGATAATGACAAGAGGAATACTGGCTACCTTACGCATACCCAGCGGCCCCTCTCCTGTACCATATATGGAATCACCAGTGGCTTCCTTCTTATTCAAATCCAAGAGGGGTTCTACATCTTGAACAGAGTGGATTACACCCTTATCGTCAGTATGGTCGTAACTGAACGATCTCTTGATGGGGTTTTTCACTATTCCATCCTCTCAATGTGGGAGGAGCCTGCTTAGACCCCTCCCGATTGATTTAACGCGATCTAGGCTAGATCGTAGACTGCGCCTAGCGCTAACTCGTTATCCACCTGTAAGGTGTATTCAACGATGATAGCACGTTGTTCGCCGTCAGAAGTACTAGCGACTTCCCTCTGCGTGAACGGACGCAAGTAAGCGAGTTTGTAATACTCAGGATCAATAAGCCATACATCCCTAGCCCGTTGGAAACGGTTAGGAACTACAGCCATTTCACCAAAGTCGGACACGTAAATGTCCATACCACCGATAATACGACCATCAGCAGTATCGGTGTAGTTGGAAACACCACTTGCTCCGCCTACGCCTACAAAGCTAGAGAACGTAGACTTCTGGCTTGGCTTCATCATCAGGTACTTAGTATTCGCACCCGCCTGATAACAAAGTAGGATTACAGCCTTCAGTAGAGTTTCGGTAAAGGCTCGCGTAGAACCATCGGTACGCCCAGCGCCTGCGCCAGCACCTGAACCAGTCTGGCTTACATTGGTAGAAACCCACGCGGGGAGACTTCCAAATTTACGCACAGTACTATCAGCGGCCATAGCAGTTTTACCACTATTCTCACCTACCAGAGAAGTTTCCATATCGCGCTTTAACTCAGCAGCACGTTTAGACATCTGATAAGCTAGCTCTTCTCTCCGACCAGCTGCACTTACAGCATCAAGAGTGCCAGAAACTAGTGTAGTTTTCAAGCTGATCTGGCA